>Ga0307515_10000195_pt1 | contig 148138 bp, 146 predicted proteins | sample 17_EM_MG_FD_194513 | JGI IMG/M metagenome (GOLD analysis project Ga0307515, IMG submission 194513) | Populus trichocarpa ectomycorrhiza microbial communities from riparian zone in the Pacific Northwest, United States - 17_EM | ecosystem: Host-associated > Plants > Roots > Unclassified... | reverse complement strand
CGTGCCGCCCACCGAGGCCGGCAAGGTGCTGTACCGGCATGCGCAGATCATCCTGCGCCAGTGCGAGCAGGCCCGCGTCGACATGGAAGCGGCAGGCGAGGGCCTGTCGGGCCAGGTGTCCGTGGGGCTCGCGCCAGGCACCGCGGCCTCCGCGCTGTCGCTGCCGCTGCTGCGCACCGTGCGTGCCCGGCACCCCGGCATCCTGCTCTACCTCAACGAGAACTACGGCACCACGCTGAGCGAGCTCATCATGAACGGCCGCATGGACCTGGCCGTGCTCTACGGCGACAAGGCCATCCATGGGCTGAGCTTCCTGCCGCTGCTCAAGGAGCCCCTGTTCCTGGTGGGGCCGGCATCGATGCCGGCGCCGGCCGAGCCGGTGCGGCTGGCCGACCTGGGCGAGATCGAACTCTTTCTGCCGCGGCCCTACAACGTGGTGCGCAAGCTGGTCGACGCGGCCTTCCAGCGCGCCGGCATGGTGCCGCGCGTGGTGGCCGAGATCGAGTCGGCGTTCACGCTGACCGCCGCCATTGCCGACGGACTGGGCGCCACCATCCTGCCGGCCTCGATGGCGCGCGAGGTCGTGGCGGCCTGCGGTGCCTGGCAGTTCCGCATCGTCGATCCGGTGATCGAGGCGCCGCTCGCGCTGTGCCAGTCGGACCACTTGCCGCTGTCCGAACCGGCACAGGCGGTGAAGGACATCCTGCTCGAGCTCGTCGTCGACCTCGCCGGCACCGTCGCCTCGACGCCCGAACCCGAGTTGACCGCCTTGTCATAAGCCGCCCTTATCGCGGCACAGCCAATCCGTCTTGGGCTTTGTGCCCGCGGCCCGCTACTGTTCCCCTGCATGAACCAGGAACAGATCAAGACGCTCATCGACGCGCTGGCCGCATCGGACTTGTCCGAGCTGGAGTTCAGCGAGAACGGTTGCACGCTGCGGCTGGTCAAGCAGTCGGCGCTGGCGGCGGCGCCGCGCCGGCGAGCGGCAGTCGCGACGCACGATGCGCCCGTTGCGGCGGCAGCGCCGGCCGAATGCCTCGCTCCGCTGTACGGCGTCGTGCACCTGCAGCCCACGCCCGGCGAGCCGCCCTTCGTGCAGGCCGGCCAGACAGTCAAGGCCGGCCAGACGCTGTGCGTGATCGAGGCCATGAAGGTGTTCAACGAGGTGCGCGCCGAGCGCGAAGCCACGGTGCAAGCGGTGCTGGTCGGCTCGGGGCAGGAAGTCGAAGCGGGCCAGCCGCTGTTGCGCTTCGAATGAAAGCGATGGCCATGTTCGATACCGTCCTGATCGCCAACCGTGGGGAAATCGCATTGCGCATCCAGCGCGCCTGCCGCGGCCTCGGACTCAAGACCGTCGCGGTGCACTCCGAAGCGGACCGCGACGCTAGCTACGTGGCGCAGGCCGACCAGGCGCTGTGCATCGGCCCCGCGGCACCGGGGCAGAGCTACCTGAACCAGTCCGCGATCCTGTTCGCCGCCGAGCTCAGCGGCGCGCAAGCCATCCATCCGGGCTACGGATTCCTGTCGGAGAACGCGGGCTTTGCCGAACGTGTCGAGCAGGCCGGCCTTGCCTTCATCGGCCCCAGCGCCGCCTGCATCCGCACCATGGGCGACAAGGTCGCGGCCAAGCGCGCGATGCGGCGGGCCGGCGTGCCTTGCGTGCCCGGGCCGGACGAGGGGCTGCCCGAGGATCCGGTTGCGATCCAGGCCCTCGCGCGCGAGGTCGGCTACCCGGTGATCGTCAAGGCCGCCGGCGGCGGCGGCGGTCGCGGCATGCGCGTGGTGCACGACGAGGCCTCGCTGCTGGACGCGATGGCGCTCACGCGCGAGGAAGCGCGTCGCGCCTTCGGCAACCCGGAGGTCTACATCGAGAAGTTCTTGCTGCACCCGCGCCACGTCGAGATCCAGGTGCTGGCCGACAGCCATGGCCACGCGCTGTGGCTCGGCAGCCGCGACTGCTCGCTCCAGCGCCGCCACCAGAAGGTGATCGAGGAGGCGCCGGCGCCGGGCATCGACGAGGCGCTGATCGCCGAGGTCGGCGAGCGCTGCGCTGCCGCGTGCCGGCAGATCGGCTACTGCGGCGTCGGCACCTTCGAGTTCCTCTATGAGCGGGGTGCGTTCTACTTCATCGAGATGAACACCCGGCTGCAGGTGGAGCATCCGGTGACCGAGATGACCACCGGCATCGACATCGTGCAGCAGCAGCTGCGCATGGCGCGCGGCGAGCGCCTGGCGCTGGCGCAGGCCGACGTGCGCTGCCAGGGCCATGCCATCGAGTGCCGCATCAACGCGGAGAACCCGGACACCTTCGCACCATCGCCCGGGCGGATCACCGGCTGGCAGGTGCCCGGCGGCTTCGGCGTGCGCGTGGACTCGCATGCCAACGCCGGCTACCGCGTGCCGCCGTATTACGACTCGATGATCGCCAAGCTCATCGTGCAGGGCAGCACGCGCGCCGACGCGCTCGACCGCATGCGTCTGGCGCTGGCCGAAATGCATGTCGAAGGCATCTCGACCAACGTGCCGCTGCACCGCGAGATCCTGTGCGACGAAGGCTTTGCGGCGGGTGGCGTCGACATCCATCATCTTGAGCGCTGGCTGCAGCAGAGGGGCACAGCGTGATCGCGCCACTCGCATCCGTCAGCCTGCTGGGCACCACGGCCCTCTTGTTCGAGGCGCCCGGCGAACTGGCGCTCGCCTCGCAGCAGCGCATCTGGTCGCTGGCCCGCGAAGCGCAGGCCTGGCCCGAGGTGCGCGAAGCGGTGCCGGGCATGAACAACCTGATGCTCACCTTCATGCAGGCGCCGCGCAACGAGGCGGCACTGGAAGCACTGGAGGCGCGCCTGCACGCGGCCTGGGACGCGGCGGAGGCGCTGCCGCTCGAGGGCCGCGTGGTCGAACTCCCCGTGGTCTATGGCGGCGAGGGCGGTCCCCACATGGCCGACGTGGTGTTGCACACGGGGCTCAGCGTGGAAGAGATCGTCGATCTGCACAGCACGCCGGTCTACCCGGTCTATGCGCTCGGCAGCCATCCCGGCTACTGCTACCTGGGCGGCATGGATCCGCGCATCGCGACGCCGCGGCGCAAGGTGCCGGTGCTGAGCATTCCGGGCGGCGCGGTGTCGATCGGCGGCGCGCAGACCGGCGTGTCGGCCTCGGCCGGCCCCAGCGGCTGGAACACGATCGGGAGCACATCGATGTCCTTCTTCGATCCGACGCAAGACCCGCCCGCGATGCTGCAGCCGGGCGACATGATCCGTTTCCGGGTCGAGGGGATCGTTCGATGATCGAAGTCCTCTCATCCGCCGCGCTCGCCACAGTGCAGGACCTGGGCCGCACCGGCAGCCTGCGCTGGGGCGTCGGCACTTCCGGCGCGATGGACAAGCTGGCCCTGGCGGCCGGCAACCTGATGCTGGGCAACGAGACGAATGCGGCGGCCATCGAGGTGCCGGTGTTTCCGTTCAAGCTGCGCTTCGGCGAGGACTGCGCCTTCGCGCTGACCGGCGCCGATTGCGCTGCACGGCTGGACGAGCAACTCCTGATGCCTTGGTGGATTTGCCAGGCGCGCGCCGGACAGGTGCTGACGCTGGGCTTGCCGCAAGGCGGTGCGCAGCGCGGCAGCCGCGCGATGCTGTGCCTGGCGGGCGGCGTGGACGTGCCCGAAGTATTGGGTTCGCGCAGCACCCAGCTGCGCGGCGCTTTCGGCGGCCACGAAGGCCGGGCGCTGCGCCGCGGCGATGTGCTGCGTGCCGCCGGGGCAGGGCGGACCTGCCGGACAGGCTTCGGCCTCGTTCCTCCCGCGCTGGCCTTGCCGCTGCAGGTGGATGGCGTGCCTGCTGTGCGGGTGCTGCCCGCCGCCGAATACCTGGGATTCGAAGAGGCCTCGCGCGCCGCCTTCTGGGCCGGCGAATGGAAGATCACCGCGCAAAGCGACCGCTATGGCTATCGGCTGGCCGGCGAGGCGCTGCGGCCCATCGCAGCGATGGAAATGCGTTCGCACGGCATCGTGCCCGGCGTGATCCAGGTGCCGCACAACGGGCAGCCCATCATCCAGATGCGCGACGCGCAACCCTCGGGCGGCTATCCGAAATTCGGCACGGTGATCGAGGCCGACCTGTGGCGGCTCGGCCAGGCGCCGATCGGCAGCCGCATCCGCTTCGTCGAAGCCAGCTGGGACGAGGCCGTCGCCGCGCTGGACGAAGTCCAGGCCTGGCTCGACAAGGTGAGGCGCATCGTGGATCTGCACCGCAGTTCGCCGCGCAGGGACTGACATGCGAACAGCCGAACAACTACAGCAACTGGCCACATGGCTCGCAGGCACCGACATCGGCCTGCTGGAGCTGCGCACGCCTGAAGGGACGGTGCGGCTGGGCCGCAGCGGAACGTCGCCGGGCGAGATCGTGCCATTGGATGCACGCGACGACGGCACCGCGCCGGCGCCGGCCGTCGCTGCCGCAGCGTCCGCCGGCGTGTTCCGGGACGGCCACCCGCTGCACGCCGCGCCCCTGGTGCGCATCGGCGAACGCATCGCGGCGGAGCAGATCGTGGGCCTGCTGCAGATCGGCCCGCTGCTGTTGCCGGTGACCGCGCCGCTGGCCGGCGTGGTGACGGCCGTGCGCGCGGCAGCCGGCCACACCGTGGGCTACGGCACGGCGCTGGTCGAGCTCCAGCCCCTCGAATGAAAGGAAGCGCACGATGGACATCGATCTGAACGCCGACCTGGGCGAGGGCTTCGGACCCTGGCGCATGGGCGAGGACGAGGCGCTGCTGGAAATCGTCTCTTCCGCCAACGTGGCCTGCGGCTTCCACGCCGGCGACCCGGTCATCATGGACCGCACGGTGCGCATGGCCCGGGCGCGGGGCGTCGATGTGGGCGCCCATGTGGGTTTCCCCGACCTGCTCGGTTTCGGGCGCCGCCCGATGCAGATCGACACCGGGGAGCTCGCCACCTACGTCATCTACCAGCTCGGCGCGCTGGCGGGCATGGCACGCGCGGCGGGCTGCCGCATGACGCACATGAGCTTTCACGGGGCGCTGGGCAACATGGCCGCCGCCGATGCGGCGCTGGCGGGGCCGCTGGTGCGCGCGGTGGCGGACTTCGACCCCGGGCTCATCATCAGCTCCTCCGCCAGCCGCGCCATCGAGGACGCAGCCGAACGCTGCGGGCTGCGCGTGGCCACCACCTTCCTGGCCGACCGCGCCTGCGACGACGAAGGCCTGCTGGTGCCGCGCAAGCTGTCCGGCGCGGTCATCCACGATCGCGATGCCGTGCTGGCGCGGGTGCGCCAACTGCTCGACGAAGGCACGGTCACCAGCCACGGCGGCAAGAAGATCCCGATGAACGTGCGCTCGATCCTGCTGCACGGCGACACGCCCGGCGCGGTGGCGCTGGCGCGCGCCGTGCGCGGCGTGGTCGAGGCGGGCGGGCGCGTGGTGCCGATCTCGCGGCAGCTGGCGCCATGACGGACCGGGGCGACATAAGGACGGCTTATCTCTACACAGCCAATCCGTCTTGGCGCCGCAGCCTGGTGCTCGATACAGTGAATTTCTGCTAACGAAGGACCCAAAGATGCCGTTTTCCGACTACAAGACCGCGCTGGTGACGGGTGCCTCCTCGGGCATCGGCGCCGCGGTCGTCGAGCGCCTCTGCAAGGAAGGCCTGCAGGTCCACGCGCTCGCGCGCAGCGGCGGCAAGCTGGCCGAACTGGCCACACGCACGGGCTGCATCGCGCACGCCATCGACGTCAGCGATCTCGAGGGCATCACCCGCCTGGCGCAGGAGATCCCGTTCGACGTGCTGGTCAACAACGCCGGCGTCGACCGGCCGGGCTCGATCCTTGCGGCCGACGCCGAGGGCATCGACCTGCTGGTGGACGTGAACCTGCGCGCGGTGCTGCACCTGTGCCGGCTGGTAGTGCCCGGCATGGCGGCGCGCGACCGCGGCCATGTGGTCAACATCAGCTCGATCGCCGCGGCCTACAACTTCGGCGGCAACAGCACCTACCACGCGACCAAGGCCGCCGTGAGCATGCTGTCGCGCCAGTTGCGCATCGACCTCTTCGGCAAGCGCGTGCGCGTCACCGAGATCTGTCCGGGGCGCGTGGCCACCGACATCTTCGCGCACGTGCACGGCGACTCCGAAGCGACGCGCAAGCGCTTCGTCGAGGGCTTCGAGCTGCCGCAGGCCGAGGACATCGCGAACGCCATCGCCTTCGCCATCGCGGCGCCGATCGCGGTGAACGTGGGCCACATGGAAATCACGCCGACGCTGCAGGTGCCCGGCGGGCTTTCCACCGCGCGCCCGGACGAAGCGCAGGCCTGAGCGGCGCGGCCTCCACAGCACAGAGCACGCAAAGGAACGGGGCATGAAAGACTTCGACCTGCTGGCCATCCTGCTCAAGCCGGAGTTCGGCGCGATGCTGCTCCACGGCGTCGAGATGACGCTGAAGATCGCCGCCGGTTCCTGGTTGCTGGCGATGGCGCTGGCCATCCTGCTGCTGGTCGTGCGGCTGATGCCCAACCGCATCGCGGAGCGCGTGGTTGCGGCCTATGTTTCCTATCACCGCAACGTGCCGACGCTGGTGCAGCTGATGTTCTGGTACTTCGGCATCTTCAGCCTGTTGCCCGACGTGCTGCAGGGCTGGCTGTCCGAGCACAACGCGGAAACGATCCTCTCGATCGTTGCGCTCGGGCTGTGCCAGGCCGCCTATTTCAGCGAGGACATGCGCTCCGGCCTGCGCTCGATCCCGGCCGGGCAGGCCGAGGCCGCACGTGCGCTGGGCCACAGCTACATCGGGTCGATGCGCTACGTCATGCTGCCGCAGGCGATCCGCAACGCGATCCCTGCGCTGGTCAACCACAGCGTGTCGCTGTTCAAGAACAGCAGCCTCGCGATGGCGATCGGCGTCGCCGAACTGACCCACGCGGTCAAGGAAGTGGAGAGCCAGAGCTTCCGCGCATTCGAGGCCTACAGCGTGGCGACGGTGCTGTACCTGCTGTTCTCGCTGCTCATCATGGCGGCCGGCGCCTGGCTGTCGAAGCGCTATCGCATCGTCGGGACGAGGTGAGCGATGTTCAGCGTCTTCGAAATCCTCCGCGACAACTGGCTGCTGCTGCTCGTCGGCCAGTATCCGAGCGGCCCGCTGGGCGGCATCGTCGCCACGCTGATCCTGTCGGTGCTGGGCATCGTGCTGGCGTTCCCGCTGTCGGTGCTGCTGGCGCTGGCCCGGCTGTCGCCCTGGCGCCTGCTGCGCTGGCCTGCCACGGTGCTGGTCTACGTGGTGCGCGGCGTGCCGCTCCTCATGGTGATCCTGTGGGTCTACTTCCTGGTGCCGATCCTGATCGGCCGCGATGTCTCGGGCTTCACCACCATGCTGTGCACGCTGGTGATCTACGAGGGCGCCTACCTGTCGGAGGTGGTGCGCGCCGGCATCCAGGCCCTGCCGAAGGGGCAGACCGAAGCGGCGCGCGCGCTCGGGCACAGCCATCTCGGCACGATGTGGTTCGTGATCCTGCCGCAGGCGCTCTACAACATGCTGCCGAGCATGTTGAGCCAGTTCATCTCGACGATCAAGGAAACCACGCTCGGCTACGTGATCAACGTGCAGGAGCTCACCTTTGCCGCGAACCAGATCAACAACCAGCTGCTGACCAAGCCGTTCCAGGTGTTCTTCATCCTGGCGATGACCTACTACGTCGTCTGCTTCAGCCTGACGCAACTGGCGCAGTGGCTGGAGCGGCGGATTGCCCACAAGCGGCTCGGCGTCACACAAGCCCAGGCGCTTCAGGACGGCGCTTCGCTGCCGCCGCCGGTGGCGGCGAATCCCTGAGGCCGCGCTCGACGGCCATCGTGCACACAAGGAGACAGAACCATGCCACCCCCGACCGCAGAGGACGCCCCCATGATCCTGTTTTCCAACATCAACAAGTGGTACGGCGACTACCAGGCGCTGAGCGACGTCAACGCCGAAGTGAAGAAGGGCGAAGTCGTGGTGGTCTGCGGACCCTCGGGCTCCGGCAAGTCGACGCTGATCCGCACCGTCAACCGCCTGGAGGAAATCAAGTCGGGCCAACTGCTCTTCGACGGTCACGACATCCATGCGCCGATGAGCAGCGCGGCGCTCAACAAGCTGCGCAGCCGCATCGGTTTCGTGTTCCAGAGCTTCAACCTGTTTCCGCATCTGTCGGTGCTGGAGAACATCATGCTGTCGCCGATGCGCGTGCTGGGCGTCAAGCGCTCCGATGCAAAAGCCAAGGCGACGCAGCTGCTCGAGCGCGTCGGCCTGGCCAACAAGGCAGGCGCCTACCCCGCGCAACTGTCGGGCGGACAGCAGCAGCGGGTGGCGATTGCGCGCGCGCTCGCCATGGAGCCGCCGGCCATGCTGTTCGACGAGCCCACCAGCGCACTCGATCCCGAGATGGTGGGCGAGGTGCTCTCGGTGATGCGCGGCCTCGCCAACGACGGCATGACCATGATGTGCGTCACGCACGAGATGAACTTCGCCCGCGAAGTCGCGGATCGCGTCTGGTTCATGGATGCCGGCCAGATCCTCGAAAAGGCCGAGCCTGAAGCTTTTTTCAGCGCCCCCCAGCATCCGCGCGCGCAGCGCTTCCTGTCCGACCTGCGCGCGCACTGAGCCCCGTTCCCATCCCTTGTCCAGCACCTCACCAGGAGTTCATCATGTCGAAGAAGACCGTTTTCCGTCTCGCCGCCATCGGTTGTTGCCTTTCCGCCCTGACCGTCCTGGCCCACGCCGACCAATGGGACGAGATCAGCCAGCGCAAGGAACTCAAGTGCGGCACCTTCGCCGACGTTCCGCCGTTCGCCGCGCCGGATCCCAAGACGCGTGAAATGGTGGGTTTCGACGTCGATCTGTGCAGTGCGCTCGCCAAGCAGCTCGGGCTTGCGGCCAAGGTCACGCCGCTGTCGGTCGAAGCACGCGTGCCCGAGGTCAAGCTCGGCCGGGTCGACGTGACGGTGGCCAACCTCGCCTACACCAAGAGCCGCGGCGAGCAGATCCAGTTCAGCGATCCGTACTATGTGGCCAAGGAAATGCTGGCCGTGAAAGCCTCCGACCCCGGCACGACAAAGGCCGACTTCAAGGGCAAGCGCCTGAGTTCGACCAAGGGCTCGACCTCGGAGCTGTCGATCAAGATGAACGGCTCCGAACCGGTCACCTTCCAGGACACCGGCTCGGCCTTCATGGCGGTGCAGCAGAACAAGTCGGTCGGCATGGTGGCCAACACCATGACCATCACCAAGCTGGTCAATCAGTCCAAGACCGAAGGCGTCGCGCTGAAGATGATCAAGGAACCGATGGTGCTGCAGCCGATCGGCATCGGCATGAAGAAGGACGAGCCGGTGCTGCTCGCCAAGGTCAATGCCGCGCTGATGGCGATGGACAAGGCCGGCGAAATCGACAAGCTCTGGGCCAAGTGGCTCGGCCCGAACACCGAATACAAGCTGGTGCGCGAAGAAAAGGTGATGCCGCTGTCCGAGCTCAAGTTCGAACTGCTGCCTTGATGCGGCTGCTCAGCGCGCCCGAATAGCCGACTTCGGCCGGAAGGCCTTGCAGACCGATTCGTCGGTTTCCAGGTAAGGCCCGCCGATCAGGTCGATGCAGTAGGGCACCGCGGCGAAGATGCCCGGCACCACCTGCACGCCCGCGGCGTCCTTCAACCCTTCGAGCGTCTCGGCGATCGCCTTGGGCTGGCCGGGCAGGTTGATGATCAGGCTCTGCCCGCGAACCACCGCGACCTGGCGCGACAGGATCGCCGTCGGCACGAAGCGTAGGCTGATCTGCCGCATCTGCTCGCCGAAGCCGGGCATTTCCTTGTGCGCCACGGCCAGCGTCGCTTCGGGCGTCACGTCGCGCAGGGCAGGGCCGGTGCCGCCGGTGGTCAGGACCAGCGAGCAGCCGGCGTCCACCAGCTCGATCAGCGCGGCGCTGATGCCCGCCTGTTCGTCGGGAATGAGGCGCGGCTCGAAGCTGGTCGGGTTGCGCAGCGCGCGCTGCAGCCATTCCTGCAGCGCGGGCAGGCCCTTGTCTTCATAGACGCCGCTGGAAGCGCGGTCGCTGACCGAGACGATGCCGATGCGCACCGGGTCCAGCGCTGCATCGCTCATGCATCCTCCTCGCGCGACTGTGCCGCGGCCTCCGCCGCGTGGTCGTCGCTGCCATGCACCTCCAGTTGCGCACGCACCAGCTGGAACACCTCGCGATAGGCCTTGGCCTGGCGCGGCGCCTCGCCCGGCGGGCCGGCCTTGATGTCCTTGCGGGCCTGGCGGATCAGCGCGCGCAGCTGCTGGGCGTCGGTATCGGGATGGGTTTCGATCCAGCCGCCGAACGCATCGTCGTCGGCGATCAGGCGGTCGCGCCAGCGTTCGGCGTCGTGCAGCGCCGCGGTTTCCCGCGCCGGGCCGCGGTTCTGTTCGTCGAGGGCCGTGCGAATGGCGTCGAGCGTGGCGGCATCGAGGCCGCGCATCAGCTTACCGACGAACTGCATCTGGCGGCGCTTGCCTTCGAAATTGGTGATGCGCTTGGCTTCGTCGATCGCGTCGCAGAGCTTCTCGTCGAGGCCGAGCTTGTCGAACAGGCCGGCGCGCAGCGAGAGCAGGGCCACGCCGAGCTCCTGCAGTTCGGTGCTCTCGCGCTTGAGGTCGGTCTTGCTTGCCGCGTCGGTGCCCTTGAGCTCGCGCTTGAGCTCCAGATCGAGTTCGCTGCCTTCGGCCACGAACTCGCCACGGACGAAGTAGCCTTTTTTGGGTTTGCGGGACATAGAGGCAATCGTTGGCCGCACCATCGGGAACAGGGGGCGCAAGTATCATAGCCAACACATGAGCACATCTTCATCGCGCGCCGATTCAGGCTTCGCCTACACCCGTCCCTTTTTCGAGAACCTGGTCGACACGGCCCTGGCGCACGCCAAGAAGCTGGGCGCCACCGATGCCGGCGCGGAGGCGTCCGAAGGCTGCGGCCTGAGCGTCTCGGTGCGCAAGGGCGAACTGGAGAACGTCGAGCGCAACCGCGACAAGTCGCTCGGCATCACGGTCTACCTGGGCCACCGCCGCGGCAACGCCAGCACCTCCGACTTCTCCGAGGCGGCGATCGCGCAAACCGTGCAGGCGGCCTATGACATCGCGCGCTTCACGGCCGAAGACCCGGTGAGCGGTCTGCCCGACGAAGCCGACATTGCCACCGAACAGCCCGATCTCGACCTGTTCCATCCCTGGGACATCCGCAGCGAGCAGGCCGCCGAGCTGGCGCTGGCCTGCGAGGCTGCCGCGCTTTCGACCGACAAGCGCATCACCAACAGTGAAGGCGCGGGCGTTTCGGCGCAGCAGAGCCACTTCTTCAGCGCCCACACGCGCGGTTTCCGCGGCGGCTATGCGAGCTCGCGGCATTCGATCTCGGTGGCCCCGATCGCCGGCAAGGGCGACGATATGCAGCGCGACGCCTGGTACAGCTCGATGCGCGCGGCCGACGAGCTCGCGGCGCCCGAGGCCATCGGGCGCTACGCGGCGGAGCGCGCCTTGAGCCGGCTCAAATCGCGCAAGATCAAGACCACCGAGTGCCCGGTGCTGTTCGAGTCGCCGCTGGCAGCGGGGCTGCTCGGCGGCCTGGTCCAGGCCACCAGCGGCGGTGCGCTGTACCGCAAGAGCACCTTCCTGCTCGATTCGCTGGGCAAGAAGGTGCTGCCGAAGCACATCGACGTGCTCGAAGACCCCCACATCCTGCGCGGCAAGGGCAGTTCGCCCTTCGACGACGAGGGCGTGGTGACGCGCAAGCGCAAGGTGGTCGACGGCGGCCGGCTCGAGGGCTACTTCCTGAGCACCTATTCGGCGCGCAAGCTGGGCATGAAGACCACCGGCAACGCCGGCGGCTCGCACAACCTCACGCTGACGTCGCGGCAGACGAAGAAGGGCGACGACCTGGACGCGATGCTGGCCAAGCTCGGCACCGGGCTTTTCGTGATCGAGCTGATGGGGCAGGGCGTCAATTACGTGACCGGCGACTATTCGCGCGGCGCGAGCGGCTTCTGGGTCGAGAACGGAAAGATCGCCTTTCCGGTGCAGGAGATCACGATCGCCGGCAACCTCAAGGACATGCTGCTGGGCATCGAGGCGGTCGGCGCGGACGCCTACAACTACGGCGCCAAGACGACGGGCTCCTTGCTCGTCAGCAGGATGAAGGTTGCCGGAAGCTGAGTTGGGTGATCCGCTTCACGGCATTCGCATCGAGGCGGTCACGCTGGTGCGCGGCAGCGAGCGGGTCTTCGACGGCCTGACGCTGAACCTGCGGGAGCCGCGAATCGGCCTGATCGGCGACAACGGGGCCGGCAAGAGCAGCCTGTTGCGCCTCATCAGCGGGCTCGACCAGCCGCAGCAAGGGCGCGTCATCGTGTCCGGCAACGACCCGCAGGACGGGCGCCGGCGGCAGTCCTCGCCGCATGTGGGGCTGATGTTTCAGAACCCTGACGACCAGATCATTTTCCCGACCGTGGCCGAGGAACTGGCCTTCAGTCTGACGGCGCGCGGACACACGCGGGAGGCGTCGCGCAGGCAGGCACGCGACTTCCTCGCGCAGCGCGGGCTGGAGGCTTGGACGGGGCGCGCCATCGGCGAACTGAGCCAGGGCCAGCGGCAACAGGTGTGTCTGCTGGCCCTGCAGATCAGCCGGCCCGCGACGCTGCTGCTCGACGAGCCGTTCGCGAGCCTCGACCTGTTGAGCCAGGCCCGGCTCGCCGCCCAGCTCGAAGCGACGCCGCAGCAGATCATCCTGTCGACCCACCAGCTCGAACATGTGCACGGATTCGGGCGTGTGCTGTGGCTTGAACACGGCGGCGTCCGGGCCGACGGTCCCGGAAGCGAGGTCTGCGCGGCCTATGCCGAACACGTGCACCAACGGGCGCGGGCAGAACGAGGTGAGTATGCGTAGCCTCTATTCGGCGCAGAGCACCTGGCTGCATACGATCCCGGCATGGATCAAGCTCGCGGTCCTGTCGGTGTGCGGCACGCTCCTGGTGCTCGTCGATCGGCCGGTGCTCCTGGGCATCGCCTGCGTCGCGGTGCTGCTTGTCTTCGTCTCTCTCGGACCTCCGGCTTGGCGCCGCCTGCGGATGCTGGGCGGCATGGCCATCGCCGGCGGGCTGTTCGTCGGCTTTCACTGGGCATGGGGCACCCCCTGGCTTGGCGTCGCCAGCGCCCTTCGGTTCACCAGCGCGGCCACGCTCGCGCTGATGCTCACGCTGAGCACGCGCTTCGAGGATCTGCTGGCCGTGCTCGAGACCGTCCTGCATCCATTGCGCCGTGTCGGCGTTCCGACCGAGCGCATCGCGCTGAGCCTGGGGCTGATGCTGCGCTTCGCCGAGAATTTCTACCTCCAGTGGCAACGCCTCGACGACGCCTACCGCGCCCGCACGGGCCATGGTGGCGGGCTGCGGCTGCTGGCGCCGCTGACCATCCGCACCCTCCAGACCGCAGAGCGCGTGGCCGATGCGCTGGCCGCGCGATCGGGCCGGTGAGGCCCGGCATTTCCATCACCTTCTTTCTCGACTGCCCCGACCATGACGACAACCTCATCTGTCACTTCATCCCGATCCCTTTCCTACATTGCGCTGTTCGCCGCGCTGATGGCCGTCTTCGGCCTGATCCCGAAGGTCGACTTGCCCTTCGGCGTGCCCATCACCCTGCAGTCGCTGGGTGTGATGCTGGCGGGTTGCCTGCTCGGGCCGCGCCGCGGATTCCTCGCGATCGCGCTGTTCCTGCTCGCGGTGGCGCTGGGCCTGCCCCTGCTGCCCGGCGGCCGCGGCGGCCTGAGCGTGTTTGTGGGGCCGACGTCGGGCTTCCTTTTCGGCTGGATGTTCGGCGCGTTCGCTTGCGGCATGACGATGCGCCTGCTGGCGCGCCGCCTTGACGGCGCGACGGGCGCGGGCTTGCTGGCGGGGGCCTTCCTCTCCTGCGCGATCGGCGGGATCGTCGTGGTCTACGCCTTCGGTATCGTGGGACTTTCGTGGGTTGCCAGCATGTCGCTGCCGCAGGCGGCGCTGGCGATGCTGATCTTCATTCCCGGCGATCTGATCAAGTGCGGCATCTGCGCAATGGTCGTGCAGACCGTGATGCGTGGCATGCCGGCCTGGCGCCTCGACCGCGATTGAGGCTAGGGCGCTGCGCGACGCTCGAAGACGGTCGCCGAAACGTAGTCCTTGCGCGGGCCGCGTACCTTGTGCCGGATGGCGAAACTGCCGTCGGCGAGGAATCGATAGTTGCTGTCGTAGACGTCCGGCGAGCACAGGTGAGTGGCCGAGCCTGCGAGTGCATCTGCGTCGCGCACGATCCTGATGCGGTGAAAGAGGCGAGGCGGCTCCTCCTTGAAGAAGACCGTGAAGCCGTCCGTGGCGCGCTCGAAGCGGTACTCGCGATGAGCGTCGAATTCCTTGCCGTCGGTCAGCCGGATCCGTCCCTCTTCGCGGTACCTCAGCATCGCGGTGTGTTGCCGCGTGAACGTGGCGACGCCGTGCATGGTGGCGTGGTTGTCGATGGCCCGGACCAGGTCCCAGGCGCCTTCCATCCGATCGAAGACGGCATCCGCGTTGCCCCACGCAGACATGATGCGCATCAACTCGCGAGGGCCTCCCGGACCTTGGCAATGGCCCGGACGTAGGGATCCGCGAAGGCGTCCAGCGCTGCATCGGGGGACAGCCAGCTGAAGCTGAACACCAGGCCATCTTCTTCGGGGCTGCCCATGGCCACATGGTCCCAGTTCTCGGGCAGCGGACCCGGGGCGCGCATCAGGAACAGGTGCCAGCGCTGCGGGTGGCGGCGCTTGTTGCCCTCGACGCCGGCCTCGCACAGGCGGTCGAGCGTGCCCAGCGGCTGCAGCGCGCCGGTGAAGTCGATGCCGGATTCCTCCAACAGCTCGCGGCGCACGGCGGCCTCGGGCGCCTCGCCCGGCTCGACCGTGCCCTTGGGCAGCTGCATGCCCCGGTCCTCGGGGTGGTGAAATACCAGCAGGCGGCCCCGGTCGTCCACCAGGCAGGCGCAGGCCTTGAGGATCGGCGTGGCCTTCGTCACGCTCAGCCGCCTGAAAGCGCAGCTTTCACGGCGGCGCTGACGAGCCCCATGTCGGCCTTGCCGGCCAGGCGCGTCTTGACCGCGCCCATCACCTTGCCCATGTCACCCGGGCCCGTGGCGCCCAGTTCGGCGACGATCGCCTTCACTTCCGCAGAGATCTCGTCCGCGCCCATGCGCTGGGGCAGGTACGCCTCCAGCACCTTGATCTCGGCGGCTTCCTTGTCCGCCAGGTCGATGCGCCCGCCCTGGGTGAAGGCTGTGACCGAGTCCTTGCGCTGCTTGACCAGCTTGTCGACGATGGCCACGACCATCGCGTCGTCGAGCTCGATGCGCTCGTCGACTTCCTTCTGCTTCAGGGCGGCGAGCAGCAGGCGGATGGTGCCCAGGCGTTCCGAGTCCTTGGCGCGCATCGCGGTCTTCATGTCTTCGGTGATCTGGTCCTTGAGGCTCATGGCAGGCTTTCTTGGGGTCGGAAAAGACAAGAGCCGCGGCAGGTGGTCCCTGGCGCGGCTCGGAAGCGGACGTTGGCCGAAACCAACGCGGCGGGTGCCAGCTTTAGTACAGCTTCTTGGGAAGCTGCATGCTGCGCACGCGCTTGTAGTGGCGCTTGACGGCTGCGGCCTTCTTGCGCTTGCGCTCGGCGGTCGGCTTTTCGTAGAACTCGCGGGCACGCAGGTCGGTCAGCAGGCCGAGCTTTTCGATGGTGCGCTTGAAGCGGCGCAGCGCGACGTCGAAGGGCTCGTTTTCTTTAACACGGATAGTGGTCATTTAAGAATCGGTTGGATGAATTTGGCCTGGGGAGATCGGGCCCCGGGCCGGGGTTCCTCAACTGAAAATAGGGGGAGGCCGTTGAGGGGAGGCCAAAGTTAGCCCGACATTATAGCGCCTGCGCGCAGGCATGGGCGCTGGCCCAGGCCCACTGGAAGTTGTAACCCCCGAGCCATCCGGTCACGTCGACCACCTCTCCGATGAAGTAGAGGCCGCGCTGCTTCGATTCCATGGTCTGCGACGACAGCTCGCGGGTGTCGATGCCGCCCGCGGTGACCTCGGCCTTCTTGTAGCCCTCGGTGCCGCTCGGGGTGATCTGCCAGCGCGCGATGCGCTCGGCCAGCACGGCCAGCGCGCGGTCTGCCGCCTCGTTGATCGGGCGCTGCAGCGCCGCGTCCTGCCCGACCCAGGCATCCGCTAGCCGCGAGGGCACCAGCGCGGCCAGTTCGTTGCCGATGCGCTTGCGGGAACGCAGCTTGGCTTCGCCCAGCGCAGCCCGCACGTCCACACCGGGCGCGAAATCGATCGTGAGCGGCGCGCCCGGCTGCCAGTAGCTCGAAATCTGCAGCACCGCCGGGCCCGACAGGCCGCGGTGCGTGAAGAGCAGGTCCTCGAGGAAGGCCATGCGTTCCTTCTTGGCGCCGGTCTCGATCTGCACCGGCAGCGCCAGGCCGGCCAGTTCGGCGTAGGGCGCCCAGGCCTCGCCACCGAAGGTGAGCGGCACCAGGGCCGGGCGCGGCGGCACCACGCGCAGGCCGAACTGGGTGGCGAGCCGGTAGCCGAAATCGCTGGCGCCGATCTGCGGGATCGAGAGGCCGCCGGTGGCGATCACCAGCTTGGGCGCCTGCACCGACCCCCGGCTTGTCTCGATCCGGTAGCCGCCTTCATCAGACAGCGCGATCTCGCCGGTGCCGCAGGGCTGCCAGTGCGTGACGCCGCCGGCGGCGCATTCGGCAAGCAGCATGTCGATGATCTGCTGCGAGGAGCCGTCGCAGAAGAGCTGGCCCTTGTGCTTTTCATGGAAGGCGATGCCGTGGCGCTGCACCAGATCGATGAACTGCTGCGGCGTGTAGCGCGACAGCGCCGAGCGGCAGAAGTGCGGGTTGTCGCCGATGAAATGGCGCTGCGGCGCGCGCACGTCCAGGTCGCGGTTGGTGAAGTTGGCGCGGCCGCCGCCCGAGATGCGGATCTTTTCGGCGATGCGCTCCCCGTGGTCGATGAGCAGCACCTTCAGGCCGCGCTGGCCGGCGAGGCCGGCGCAGAACAATCCGGCCGCACCGGCGCCGATGACGACCGCGTCGAAAACGCTCACGTCACGGCCCATCGCTCGCGATCAGGGGCGGCGGGTTGTACTTGAGGTGGCCCACATAGCGCAGCGGCTGCGTCGCGGGAATCGACGGCACGTCGCCTTCGCGCATGTGCAGCAGGTCGGCCGGGCTGACCCAGCGCGGGTCGGCCGCAGTGATTGGAAGGCCGGCCTGGTTGTACGCCTCGAGCACGAACTGCGAGCAGAAGAACTGGTCGTTGCGGCTGGCGCCGAGCTGAACGGTCGCGAGGCCGCTCAGGCAGAAATTCCGCACCGCATCGGGCATCAGGGGCAGCTCGCAGGCGCGGCGGTTGAGGACGAAGGGCGCATTCAGCATCACGCCCATCGTGTTGTAGCGCGTACCCACCTGCGCCAGCGCCCAGGCCCGCAGGCGCTCGACATGCGCGGCGTCGATGCCCGGGTGGCGGAACGCGACCACCATCTGTTCTTCGGACACCGCGTCGTCGAGGCTGCGCGCCCGCACGCCGCTGCCGACGGCTTCGGCGATCTGCCCGTCGCCGAGGTAGAGCACCGCATGGCTCACCGGCGCGAAGGTGCCGAGCCGGATGCCGAAGGAATTGAGGGTGGCGATCGAGGTCAGCAGGATGTCGCCCGGCTGCAGCGCGGCCGAGGTGACGAGCTCGCCGCCGTTGCCCGGCGCGATCGCCGAGCTCTGCACCCGAAGGCGCAGGCCGTTGTCCTTGGAGGGCAGGTCGATCTGCGAGGCGCAGCCCGACAGCAGCAGGGCCGCGCCGGCGGCAGCGCAGAGAATCCTGCGCATCATCCCTTCCACACGAACGGAAACTTCAGCTGCTTGAAGAAGCCGTTGGGGACGTAGTCGCCGACCACGCCGTAGCGTTCCGGCCAGAGCCGGGTGCTCTTGACGGCGGTGCCGAAGAGGTAGTCGAGGAAGGCGTAGTGCGCGGCGTAGTTCTTGTCGATCGCCTCGTCGTCCTGGCTGTGGTGCCAGTGGTGGAAGTTCGGCGTGACGATGATGTAGCGCAGCGGCCCGAGGCGCACGCTCACGTTGCAATGGTTGAAGACCGCCTGGAAGCCGACCACCACGATGTAGGCGTCGATCACTTCCTTGCTGAAGCCCAGCACGTAGATCGGCGCCAGCACCAGCGTGCGCGTGATCAGCAGCTCGAGGATGTGCTGGCGCGAGCCGGCCATCCAGTCCATGCTCTTCACGCTGTGGTGCACCGCGTGCAGCCGCCACAGCAGCGGCACCTCGTGGTAGGCGCGGTGCGTCCAGTACTGCACCAGGTCGGCCACCAGGACGATCAGCAGCACGCCGGCCCAGAAGGGCAGCCCCGCGATCCAGCCGCGCACGCCGTCGTTGGCGGCCCAGCCGAAGAGCTTGTGCACCAGCAGGTTGGTGGCCAGGAGCACGAAGCCCACGATCATGTGGTTGACGACGAAATGGTGGAAGTCGGTCTGCCACTCGGCGCGGAACACCGGCTGGTCCTTGCGGTGCGCGAACAGCTTTTCGATGAAGATGAAGATCAGCGAAGAGCCCAGCAGGTCGAGGATGAACCAGTCCAGGCCGATGTAGGGCGTGTTGTCCGCGAAGTCGTTGACCGGCACCTTGTGGCCGCCGAGCAGCGCCGCCGCGGCCACCAGCAGGAAGGCGAAGGACGAGAGCCAGCGCGAGCGGTTGAAGATGATGTTGACCAGCGAGATGCCGCCGGAAATCACCAGTGCCGCCAGCAGGATGAACCGCATCACGTCGACGTTGTAGCTGCGGCGCAGCTCGGGCGTGCTCAGGTACTGCGGGAAGTGGAAGACCAGTACGCCGAGGAAGCACAGGATCGCGAGCGTGAGCGCGATGGTGCCCGTGACCAGGCCCTTGCCGCGTTGCAGCTCGCCGTGGCTTTCGGTGAATTCGTTGAGTTTTTCGAGCTCCAGCATGCCGTTCTCCACCCGTTGTTATTTGGCTGGGCGATTCTAGGGCGGCGGCCCGAATCCGCCGACAGGCCGAACGGCCGATTCAGGTGCCGAAGCGCGTTGCTGCGGGCATGCCGGCCGCCGCCAGGCCTTGCAGCACGTCGCCCACCACGATCACCGCCGGACTTGCCAGCCCGGCGGCGGCGACTTCGTCGCGCAGGCGCGAGAGCGTGGTCGCGATATGCCGCTGCTGCGGCAGGCTCGCATGCTGGATCACGGCGACCGGCGTGTAGCCCGGAAGACCGTGCAACAGCTCGTCCTGGATGTGGGCCACGCCCGAAACGCCCATGTAGATGACCAGCGTGAGCCGCGCATCGCGCGCCGTGGCAGCCAGCTGGCGCCAGTCGGTCGGATGCTCGTCGGCCGCATGGCCCGTCTTGGCATGGCCGGTGACGAACACCACGCCTTGGGCGTGATCGCGGTGCGTGAGCGGCACGCCGAGCGCGGTGACGGCCGCCAGTCCGGCCGTGATGCCGTTGATCACACGCACCTCGATGCCTTCCTCGCGCAGGTGCTCCACCTCCTCGCCGCCGCGGCCAAAGATGAAGGGGTCGCCGCCCTTGAGACGAACCACGGTCTCGCCTTCGTGCACGGCGGTGATCATGAGCCGCTCGATGAAGGCCTGCGGCGTGCTCTTGCAGCCGCCGCGCTTGCCCACGTGGACGATGCGCGCACCGGGGCGCGCGTAGACGAGGATTTCGTCGCTCACGAGGTCGTCGACGAACAGCACGGTGGCCGCCTGGATCGCCTTGACGGCCTTGATGGTGAGCAGTTCGGGGTCGCCGGGGCCGGCGCCGACGAGGGTGCAGCTGCCATGGGAGGAAAGGGGATTCATGCGTGTTCCGCCTGTTGCGCCTCTTGCGCCTGTTTGGCCAGTTCGAGCACCTGGCTGACCTGCTGCGCGATCGCGTCCGGTATCGGCAGCTCGCCGGCCAGGACGCGCCGCGTGTAACCGACTGTGGTCGCGATGTCGATCTCGATCGGCAAGCCGGGCACGTCGGACTGCGTACCGGGCTGCCGGGCCTGCAGCACGACGCGCCTTCCGTTCACGAAGCCGTCGACCTGCGCGGTGCGGCGCGGGTCGGCCACGCTTTCGCCCTCGAGGCCGCGCGAGAGCAGGGCGGTCATGCCCATGAGCTCGAAGGTCGCGGCCATCGATTCGGCGTAGGCCGGATGCGTGTAGCTGCCGACCACCACGCAGGCGCCCTGGCTCGGCTGCATCAGCTTGACCACGCTGTGGCCGGGATTGCGCAGGCCGACTACGCGGCGCACGTCGAGCAGGCGCTTGAGCCCGGCGCTGAGCAGCTCGGTTGGCGCGAACACCGCCTCGCCGTCGGCGATCGGCCGGATGGCGGCGAGCGGCGGAACGTCGAGCGCGGCGAGCACGTTGGAGGCCAGCACACGGGTCGATTCGGTGGCCGCGCCATGCACCAGCACCGGAAGGCCCTCGCGCGCCAGCAGCAGCGCGAGCAGCGGCGTGAGCACCGGCAGCTTACGGGCACCGTTGTAGCTGGGGAGGACGACGAGCGGGCGGCCGGTTGCCGGAAAGCGCGCGAGCCGCGCATGGGTGGCATCGAGAAAGCCGGCCAGCTCGTCGGGCGTCTCGCCCTTGATGCGCATGGCCAGGCAGAAGGCGCCGGTTTCCAGGTCGGTCACGGTGCCGTCGAGCACCTGGCCGAACAGGTCGCAGGCCTGTTCGCGGTTGAGCGGCCGCGCGCCGCGCGCGCCGCGGCCGATTTCCTTGATGTAGTGGCTGATTCCCATGGGTAGGCGGATTGTCCCGCAAGGCTTATGCCGCAAAGCGCGTGCGCTTATACCGTTCATGGCAGTTCGGCCAGCGCCTTGGGCTGGCTCGCGCGCACCATGCGCTTGAGCTCGGGCAGGCACGAGCCGCAGCTGGTGCCGCACTTCAGCGACGCTTGCAGCGCGGCGAGCCGCTCGCCGTCGGCGCCTTCCGCGGCGGCGAGCTGGGCGGTGATCGCGGTCTCCGTCACGCCGAGGCAGCTGCAGACGGTCCGGCCGCGCGCTGCGACGCCGGCGGGGGCGGCGGCGCCCGGACGCAGCAGCTGCCGTCCATAGGCCTGCGCGGGCAGCTGGTCCTGCAGCAGCGCCTTGATCCACGGCTCGGCGCTGGTGTCGCCCGCGAGCAGGAAGCCCTCGAGCCGAAGGTCGCCGCCTTCGCGCCGCAGCCGCACTGCGCGCCTCTGGCCGCGCCGGACGTCGGCGTAGCGCAGGGTGTCGGCGCCGTGAAGCGCAAGCAGGCGTTCGATCTGCAGCAGCACGGCCTCGGCGGGCGCTTCGTGCGCGCCGGCGCGGAAGAGGACGCCTGAGCGCTCCGGACCGCCCCCTTCCAGCGCAGCGCCGGCGCCGAAGGGCACGCAAGCGGCGAAGGGGAAGGACGACATCAGCCCGCGCAAGTCCTCGGCTGCCTGCAAGGCGCTGTCCTGCGGCAGCCAGGCCGCTGCGACGGTTGACCAGGGAAGCTCGGCCTTGAGGATCTTCACGGCCGCATGCTTAAGCTCAGGTTGCTTCGAGTCGGGGCAGAAGGCCGAAGTCGTGAGCGCATTCACGCCCGCGAGCGCCTCGCCGATGCTGGAGCGCCCGCCCAGGTACTCGCCGCCCCAGTGCATCGCGATGTAGGCCTGGCTCAAACCCACTTCGCTGCTGGCCGCCACGGGGAGCACGATGGAGCCGCGCCGCGATGTCACGTGCACCAGCTCGCCTTCTTTCAGCTGGCGGCGCGCCATGTCCTGCGCGTGCATCTGCACCGTCGGCTCCGCCGCATGGCCGAACAGGCGGCCCAGCGTGCCCGTGCGGCTCATGCCGTGCCACTGGTCGCGCAGGCGGCCGGTGTTGAGAGAGAAGGGGAAACGCGCTTCGCGGGCTTCGGCTACCGGCTTGTAGGCCACATCGGCGAAGCGCGCGCGGCCGTCGGGCGTGGCGAACACGCCGTCTTCGTAGAGGCGCGCGCGGCCGGTCGTCTCGCCTTCGCGCAGCGGCCACTGCTGCGGCGCGGCCTCGAGCATCGCGTAGCTCATGCCGGTGATGTCGAGGTCGCGTCCGCGCGTGGACTCGCGGTGCTCGTTCCAGACCGCCTCGGCGTCCGCATACGGGAAGAGCGTGGCCGCACGCCCGAGCCGCCCTTCGAGCCGGCGCGCAAAGTCCACCGCGATCGACCAGTCGTCGCGTGTCTCGCCCGGCGCGCGGACCGCGGCGCGCACGCGCGAGATGCGGCGTTCGCTGTTGGTGACGGTGCCGTTCTTCTCGCCCCAGGTGGTGGCCGGCAGCAGCAGGTCGGCGAAGTCGCAGGTGGCGGTGGTCGAGAAGGCTTCCTGCACCACCACGAACTCGCAGCGTTCCAACGCCCTGCGCACGGTGGCCTGGTCGGGCATCGACTGCGCGGGGTTGGTGCAGGCGATCCAGAGCGCGCGGATCTCGCCGTCGGCGGCGGCCTGGAACATCTCGACCGCGGTCTTGCCGGGCTTCTCGGGCACCGAGGGCACGCCCCAGAGCGCGGCGACCTCCGCGCGATGCTGCGGGTTGGCGAGATCGCGGTGCGCCGAGAGCAGGTTGGCGAGGCCGCCCACTTCGCGGCCGCCCATCGCGTTGGGCTGGCCGGTCAGCGAGAAGGGGCCGGCGCCGGGCTTGCCGATCTGCGCGGTCGCGAGGTGCAGGTTGATCAGGGCCGCGTTCTTGGCCGTGCCCGACGACGACTGGTTGAGCCCCTGGCAGTAAAGGCTCAGCGTGGCGGTCGAAATGGCAAACAGACGCGCGGCCTGCAGCAGATCGTCCTTGGAGATGCCGCAGACCTGCGCCACGCGATCGGGCGTGCAGTCGCGCACGGTGGCCTTGAGCGTCTCGAAGCCGCTGGTGTGCGCCGCGATGTAGCGGGCATCGGTCCAGCCTTCCCACAGCATCAGGTGCAGCATGCCGTGGAAGAGCATCACGTCGGTGCCGGGCTGGACCGGCAGGAACAGGTCGGCGATCTCGGCCGTATCGGTGCGGCGCGGGTCGACGACGATGATCTTCATCGCCGGGTTGGCGGCCTTCGCGTCCTCGATGCGGCGAAACAGGATCGGGTGGGCCCAGGCCGTGTTGCTGCCGACGATGAACAGGCATTCGGCGTGCTTCAGGTCGTCGTAGCAGGCCGGCGGCGCATCGGCGCCCAGCGTTTTCTTGTAGCCGGCCACCGCGCTGCTCATGCAAAGGCGCGAGTTGGTGTCGACGTTGTTGGTGCCGACCAAGCCCTTGGCCAACTTGTTGAAGACGTAGTAGTCCTCGGTGAGGAGCTGACCCGAGATGTAGAAGCCCACGGCATCGGGGCCGTGGTCGCGGATCACTTGCGCGAATTTGTCGGCTGCGGTGTCGAGCGCGCTCTCCCAGCCGATGGCTACGGGCGCCGTGCCGCGCTCGACGCGTCGCATCGGCTGCAGCAGGCGCGTCTGCCGCGTGACGGCTGCGCTGGCCGTCAAATGCAGGGTCGACCCCTTGGTGCAAAGGCGGCCGAAGTTGGCTGGGTGCTCCGGGTCGCCGCGCACTCCCGTGATCTGCGCGCCGTCGGACTCGATGATCACGCCGCAGCCGACACCGCAGTACGGGCAGGTGGAGCGTGTCTCGTGCATCAGGCTGCGACCGTGCGTTTCGGACCTGCGACCGGCCGTTCCAGATCGGTGGCATGCGTCGCCAGCTCGCCGGCATCCAGGTGCACCACGCCCTCCGCCACCCTGACGGCGAAGCGCGGCGTGCAGCCTTCGTCAGGCGACTTCGCGCAGCCGTCGTCCAGTCCGATCGCCCAGTTGTGCAGCGGGCAGGCCACGCTGGTGCCGAACACGATGCCTTGCGACAGCGGGCCGCCCTTGTGCGGGCAGCGGTCGAGCAGCGCGAACACCTGGTTCTCGGCATTGCGAAATACGGCGACGTCCACGCCCGCCGGCCGCGACACGCGGCGCGCGCCGAGCACGGGGATGTCGTCGACACGGCAGATGACTTTCCATTCGCTCATCGGTATCTTCCTTTCAAGCGGGCTGCGCGGCGCTGTCGACCACGGCCACGGGCGTGAACTGCCGCACGTCGACCGAGGCCTGGCTCGACGCGAACCACGGGTCCGGTTCGCCGTCGAGCGCGAACTGCAGGCGCTCCCACAAGGCGTTGCGGCCCTCGGCGTCCTCGACGATCTTTCGCTTCACGTAGTCCAGGCTGACGCGCCCGATGTAGTGGACCGTTCGTTCCAGGTACCAGCCCTCTTCGCGGTAGAGCTGCAGGAAGGCGCCCGCGTACGCCATCACTTCCTCGGAGGTCTTGACCTTGACGAGGAACTGCGCCACCTCGGTCTTGATGCCGCCGTTGCCGCCGACGTAGAGTTCCCAGCCCGAGTCGACGCCGATCACGCCCACGTCCTTGATGCCGGCCTCGGCGCAGTTGCGCGGGCAGCCCGAGACGGCGAGCTTGACCTTGTGCGGCGCGTACATGGCCCACAGTGCGCGCTCGAGGTCCTTGCCCATCTGCGTCGAGTCCTGCGTGCCGAAGCGGCACCACTCGCTGCCCACGCAGGTCTTCACCGTGCGCAGCGACTTCGCGTAGGCAAAGCCCGAAGGCATGCCGATGTCCTTCCAGACATTGGCCAGGTCTTCCTTCTTCACGCCCAGCAGGTCGATGCGCTGGCCGCCGGTGACCTTGACCGTCGGGATCTTGTACTTGTCGGCCGCATCGGCGATGCGGCGCAGTTCGTCGGGCGTGGTGTGGCCGCCCCACATGCGCGGGATCACCGAATAGGTGCCGTCCTTCTGGATGTTGGCGTGGCTGCGCTCGTTGATGAAGCGGCTCTGCGGGTCGTCCTTCGCCTCCTTGGGCCAGGTCGAGATCAGGTAGTAGTTGACGGCCGGGCGGCAGGTGGCGCAGCCGTTGGGCGTGCGCCAGCCGAGCCCGCGGTACACGGCGTCGTGCGTGAGCCAGTGCTCCTTGCGGATCGCGTCGCGCACGTCCTGGTGGCTGACGTCGGTGCAGCCGCAGACGGCTTTCTTCTTCGGCGTGGCCGAATAGTCGCCGCCGGCGGTGAACATCAGGATCTGCTCCACCAGCCCGGTGCACGAACCGCAGGAGGCGCTGGCCTTGGTGTGCTTCTTGACCTCCTCGAGCGTGAACAGCCCCTTGTCCTTGATCGCCTTGCAGATGGTGCCCTTGCTGACGCCGTTGCAGCCGCAGACCTCGGCGTCGTCGGGCATCGATGCGGCCTTGCTGTGGCCTTCGTGGCCGGTGTCGCCGATGTTCGATTCGCCGAACATCAGCTTGTCGCGGATGTCGCCCACGCTGCGTCCGTCGCGCAGCAGCTTGAAATACCAGCTGCCGTCGACCGTGTCGCCGTAGAGACAGGCGCCCACGAGCTTGTCGTCCTTGATCACCAGCTTCTTGTAGACGCCGCCGAAGGGATCGCTCATCACGATCTCCTCGCAGCCTTCGCCGCCCATGAAGTCGCCGGCGGAGAAGAGGTCGATGCCGGTTACCTTGAGCTTGGTGGAGGTGAGCGAGCCCATGTAGCGGCCGATGCCGAACTGCGCGAGATGGTTGGCCGCCACCTTGGCCTGCTCGAACAGCGGCGCGACCAGGCCGTATGCGATGCCGCGGTGCGCCGCGCATTCGCCGACCGAGTAGATGCGAGCATCGGTCACGGTCTGCAGGGTGTCGGTGACGACGATGCCGCGGTTGCAATGCAGGCGCATCTTCTCGGCCAGTTCGACATTGGGCCGGATGCCGACGGCCATCACGACCAGGTCGGCCGCGACCTCGGTGCCGTCCTTGAAGCGGATCGCCGTGACGCGCCCGTCGTCGCCGCCCACCAGTTCCTGCGTCTGCGCGCCGATCAGGAACTTGAGTCCGCGGTCTTCCAGCGACTTCTGCAGCAGCTTGCCGGCCACGTCGTCGAGCTGGCGCTCCATGAGCCAGGGCATCACGTGCACCACGGTCACGTTCATGCCGCGCCGCATCAGGCCGTTGGCGGCCTCGAGGCCGAGCAGGCCGCCGCCGATGACCACGGCATTCCTGTGCGTCTTCGCGGTGTCGATCATGTAGTCGGTGTCGGCGATGTCGCGATAGGCGATCACGCCCTTCAGGTCCTTGCCCGGCACCGGCAGGATGAAGGGGTTGGAGCCGGTGCACATCAGCAGGCGGTCGTAGGCGGCTTCGGTGCCGTCTTCGGCCCGCACGATGCGCTTGACACGGTCGACCTCGACCACCTTCTTGCCGGCGTGCATGCGGATGTGGTTCTCTTCGTACCACTCCCATGGGTTCAGGATGATCTCGTCGACCGTCTGCTCCCCGGCCAGCACCGGCGACAACAGGATGCGGTTGTAGTTGGGGTGCGGCTCGGCGCCGAACACCGTGATGTCGTAGAGGTCCGGTTCGATCCTCAGCAGCTCTTCGAGCGTGCGCACGCCGGCCATGCCGTTGCCGATCATCACCAGCCTCTGTTTCTTGACGCGCATGTCCATTGCAGTTCTCCGTTTCAGGCCGCGGTCTTCTCGACGTGGGCCTGGCGCGTGTAGAGAAAGTCGATCACGGCCTTGCGTGCGTGGACGTAGGCCGGGTCTTCCGCCAGCTCGACGCGGTTGCGCGGGCGCGGGATATCGACCGCCAGCACCTCGCCGATGGTCGCGGCCGGGCCGTTGGTGAGCATCACGATGCGGTCGGACAGGAGCACCGCTTCGTCCACGTCGTGCGTCACCATGACCACCGTGCTGTGCGTCTTCTGCACGATCGCCAGCAACTCGTCCTGCAGCTTGGCGCGTGTCAGCGCATCGAGGGCGCCGAAGGGTTCGTCCATGAGCAGCACCTTGGGCTCCATCGACAGCGCGCGTGCGATGCCCACCCGCTGCTTCATGCCGCCGGAGATCTCGCCCGGACGCTTCTGCGCGGCCGGCGTGAGGCCGACCAGCGCGAGCGCCGCTTCGGTGCGCGCCTTGAGCTGCGCCTTGTTCTCGGTCGAGGCGAACACGCGCTCGACCGCGAGGTACACGTTCTCGAAGCAGGTGAGCCAGGGCAGCAGCGAATGGTTCTGGAACACCACCGCGCGCTCGGGGCCCGGGCCCCCGATCTCGCGGTTGGCGCACAGCAGCATGCCCTGCGTCGGCGTCGTCAGGCCGGCGATCAGGTTCAGGAGCGTGGACTTGCCGCAGCCCGAGTGCCCGATCAGCGTGACGAATTCGCCCTTGGCGACCGAGAGATTCACGTCGCGCAAAGCCAGGAAGCTGCCCTTGGGCGTCTTGAAGCTCTGCTCGACGCCCTGGATCTCGATGTACTTCATGATGGACCGATCGTCCTGAGCTTGTGGAAGGGTCATGCCTTCACCTCTTCGAACGTGAATGCGGTGGCAATCTTGATGAGCGCGAACTCGAGCACCAGGCCGACGATGCCGATGACGAAGATCGCGATGATGATGTTGGCGACGTTGAGGTTGTTCCACTCGTCCCAGACCCAGAAGCCGATGCCGACGCCGCCGGTCAGCATCTCGGCCGCGACGATCACCAGCCAGGCGGTGCCGACCGCGAGCCGCACGCCGGTCAGCATGTAGGGCAGGACGGCGGGGAACAGGATCTTGGTGAGGATCTTCCATTCGGAAAGATTCAGCACCCGCGCCACGTTCATGTAGTCGCTGGGCACGCGCTGCACGCCCACTGCGGTGTTGATGACCATGGGCCAGATCGAGCAGATGAAGATGGTCCAGATCGCGGCCGGATTCGCACCCTTGAAGACCAGCAGGCCGATCGGCAGCCAGGCCAGCGGCGACACCGGGCGCAGCAGGCTGATCAGCGGATTGAACATGCGCGAGAGGAACTCGAAGCGGCCGATCGCGAAGCCGGCCGGGATGCCCACCGCGGCCGCGAGGCCGAAGCCCATCGCCACGCGCTGCAGCGACGAGAGCACGTTCCAGCCCACGCCCTGGTCGTTTGGGCCCTTGCTGTAGAAGGGATCGCTGAAGACCGTCAGCGCCTGCTGCCAGGTCGCGAGCGGCGATGGAAAGCCGGTGGTGCTCTTCATCGCCACCAGTTCCCAGATCAGCACCAGCAGGCCGAAGCCCAGTAGCGGCGGCAGCACGCGCAGCCAGAGTGCGCTGAAGTCACGCGACATTCGTGGAGTGGGTGGTTCGACCGCGTCATGCTTTGGAACGCCTGCGGGCGCGGAAACAGGCGCGATGCTCTTGGCCACGGTCGGCATGACCGGGCTGGCGTCGAGAGGGGAGTGGAAGACGGCGCTGACCATGGTGTGCTCCTCAGCCGCGGACGTTGAACGATTCGGCGTACTTCTTCGGATCCTTGCCGTCCCACACCACGCCGTCGATCAGCTTGCTGCTGCGCATGGTGTCCTTGGGAACCGGCGTCTTCGAGGCCGTAGCGGCCTGCTTGTAGACGTCGAGGCGGTTGATCTCCGTGGCGACCTTGAGATAGTCCGGGTGTTCCTTCAAGAGGCCCCAGCGCTTGTGCTGGGTGAGGAACCACATGCCGTCGGAGATGTAGGGGAAGGTCACCGCGCCGTCGTTGTAGAACTTCATGTGGTTGGGGTCGTCCCAGTTCTTGCCGAGGCCATTGGTGTAGCGGCCCAGGATGCGCTGGTTGATGGCGTCTACGCTGGTGTTGACGTAGCTCTTGTCGGCAATGGTCTCGGCCATCTTGTTCTTGTTCTGCAGGCCGGTGTCGATCCAGCGGCCGGCTTCGAGAATGGCGGCCGTCACTGCGCGCGCGGTGTTGGGGTACTTCTTGACGAAGTCGCCGGTGGTGCCGAGCACCTTCTCGGGATGGTCCTTCCAGATGTCCTGAGTGGTGACGGCCGTGATGCCGATGCCGTCCATGATCGCGCGCTGGCCCCAGGGCTCGCCGACGCAGTAGCCGTCCATGTTGCCCACGCGCATGTTGGCGACCATCTGCGGCGGCGGCACGGTGATGACCTTGGCATCCTTCAGCGGATTGATGCCGTTGGCGGCCATCCAGTAGTAGAGCCACATCGCGTGGGTGCCGGTCGGGAAGGTATGCGCGAAGGTGTACTCGCCTTTCTCGGTGGCCATCACCTTGGCCAGCGAAGCACCGTCGACCGCGCCCTTGTCGGCCAGCTTCTTCGACAGCGTGATCGCCTGGCCGTTGTTGTTGAGCGTCATCAGCACGGCCATGTCCTTCTTCGGGCCGCCGATGCCGACGTGCACGCCGTAGACCAGCCCGTAGAGCACGTGGGCGAAATCGAGCTCGCCGTTGACCAGCTTGTCGCGCACGCCGGCCCAGCTCGCCTCCTTGCTCGGCACGATCTTTACGCCGTACTTCTTGTCGATGCCGAGCACCGAGGCCATGACGACGCTGGCGCAGTCGGTGAGCGGGATGAAGCCGATCTTGACTTCCTCCTTCTCGGGCTTGTCCGAGCCCTGGGCCCAGACGGCTGCGCGCAGTGCCGGGTCGAGCGCGACCGCGCCTGCGGCGGCGGCTTGCAGCACACGTCGGCGACTCAGTTTCGGTTTCAGCAAATCGGTCATGGGGCGAACTCCGGAAGGAAAAGACACGGCACAAAACAAAAAAGGCGTCCCGACCCCACAAGGGCGGCTCGAGAACGAGCCCTTGCGGGATGGGGACGCCTTTGTCCGGTCAGGTGGGCTGCACCCGCCGTTGGATGCCGCCTGCCTGAGGACCCTCGCGGGTCCATGCAGAGGTGTCACGCAAACTGCGTGCCAGCCGAATCGAGCGCTATTTGCTATGAAATCAATAGCGGGCAAGCCCTGTGTCATGGGCGCCGGCAGGCCAAAAGCCCGATGTTCCAGTCAAGGCACGCTTGTTGTGCGCTGCACCAATCCAGGCTGGCCGGCGCTCAAGCAGCGGAATCCTTGGGCAGGTACTCGGCCATCGCGAGCACCGATTCGGCGACCTCGACCAGCCGGCGGTTTTGGCTCATGGCGGTCTGGCGCAGCATCTTGTGCGCCTCTTCTTCGGTGAGGCGGCGGTGTGCCATCAGCAGGCCCTTGGCGCGCTCGACCAGCTTGCGCTCGTTGAGGGCGGCGCGAACGGTGTCGAGCTCGTCGCTCATCGCCTGCAGCCGGTGCGATTGCTCCTGGACCATGTCGAGAATCGATCGTTCGAGCTGCCGGCCATAGGGCGATGCGGCACCGACCGCTTTCGGGTGGCCCGGCAAGTCGACAGGGGTCGCCTCGTCGAAGAAGACGGCGGTCGGCGCGCCGGCTTCCAGCGCCAGCCTGGCGAGCAGGGCTTCATGGGCCTGCAGTTCCGCTCGTGCCTGCGTGGTTTTCTGCTCGCAAAGCTGGCCCAGATCGGCAGCCAGGCGCTCTTCGACCGATTTCATCGCGTCGATGCGCTGGGTGCAGCAGTCGAACCAGGCCTGGCTCAGTTCGGTATCGAGCGCCACGCCGGCCGGCGCCGCGCAGGCGATGCGGCGCAGCCGCTCCTGCTCGGCCACCTGCGCAGCGGACTGGCTGGCGCGCCAGAGCTCGACCAGCGGTGCGCCCGAGAACTCCGCGAAGACCTGGAAGCAGCGCTCCTGCGACTCGATCAAATGCAGCCATTGCTGCTGGCGCGCGCTGTCGTTGTGGCCCGAGGCAAAGGCGGCGCCGCCGCAGGCACGCTCCTGGCCCGCGAACTCCTTGCCCTGCATGAAATTGAACATGGCCACCAGCAGGCGCGAGATCTCGGGGTCGGTCGCGCCGTCGGCGGCTTCGAACACCACCGCGAGGAGGCCGGCGATCAGCTTGACGAAGGCGGCAGTCGCTTCCGCAGCCTGGATTTCCAGCGCGCCGATCCGGCGGCGCAGTTCGGGCAGGGCGTCCAGGCCCGGCAGCACCCAGGCAATCCGGCTGAACAGGCGCGCGCTGTTGCCGATGCGGCTCGCGTCGGCTTCGAGCTGATCGAAGCACTGGCGCACCGCCTGTTCGACGCGCAGGCAGTCGGCGATCTGCTCGCCGCGCTGCGCAACGAAACGCTGGCCGCGCGAGGCCAGCAGCACGTTCGAGATGCCGCGTTCGCGCTGCAGCGCGTGGACCAGCCGGCCGATGGTGCCGACCAGCGCGCTGGTGCGGCCGAGCTGATCCAGCGCGTCGATCTCGCAACGCAAGGCGGCGACCAGAAAACTCAATCCGGATTTCATCGTGGGGTGTTCATGGCTGCAGGGGCCATCCTAAGGACATGCAGCAACATCCGTGCCCCAATGGTGTGCGCACCCTACACTCGTCGCATGTTTGTATTGGGAATCGAATCGTCCTGCGACGAGACCGGCGTCGCCCTCGTGGAGGCCGGCACCAGCGGCCTGCCGCGCCTGGCCGCGCATGCGCTCCACAGCCAGATCACGATGCACCAGGCTTATGGCGGCGTGGTGCCGGAGCTGGCCAGTCGCGACCACATCCGCCGCGTGCTGCCGCTGGCGCAGGCCGTGCTGTCGGAGGCCGGCCGGCCGCTGGCCGACATCGACGTCGTCGCCTACACGCGCGGGCCGGGGCTGGCCGGCGCGCTGCTGGTCGGCGCGGGCGTCGCCTGCGCGCTCGGCGCCGCGCTCGGCAAGCCGGTGTTGGGCGTGCACCATCTGGAAGGCCATCTGCTGTCGCCCTTCCTCAGCGCCGATCCGCCGGAGTTTCCCTTCGTCGCGCTGCTGGTCTCGGGCGGCCACACCCAGTTGATGCGCGTCGACGGCGTGGGGCGCTACGAACTGCTCGGCGAGACCATCGACGATGCGGCCGGCGAGGCCTTCGACAAGAGCGCCAAGCTGATGGGCTTGCCCTATCCGGGCGGTCCGTGGCTCGCCAAGCTGGCAGAGCAGGGCGACGCCGCCGCGTTCAAGCTGCCGCGGCCGCTGATGCACAGCGGCGACCTCGATTTTTCATTTGCCGGTTTGAAAACCGCGGTGCTGACGCAAGCCCGCAAGCTCGGCGGCGAACTCGAGGCGCGCAAGGCCGATCTGGCCGCTTCGACCCAGGCCGCGATCGTCGAGGTGCTGCTGAAGAAATCGCTGAATGCCATCGAACGGACCGCGCTCGACCGGCTGGTGGTGGCCGGCGGCGTCGGTGCCAACCGGGCCTTGCGGGAGCAGTTGAATGCGGCCTGCGCGAAGCGCGGGGTGCGGGTGCACTACCCCGAGCTTCACCTGTGCACCGACAACGGCGCCATGATCGCGATGGCCGCCGCCATGCGGCTGCAGTCCGGCATCGAGCCGGCGACCGAGCGCTATGCCTTCGATGTCAAGCCGCGATGGCCACTGGCGTCGCTGAACGCGCCGGAACCGCAGTTCGGCTGACGGCGCCTTCCTTGGTGCGCAAGGGCAGCGGCAGCACATCGAGCACCTTGCGCCAGAGCCGGGACCATTGCGGCCAGTCGTGGCCGCCTTCGGTGGTGAACACGTGGCCGGCCGGCAATGCGTCGGCCAGGACACGGTGGTTGGCCGCAAATCGGTCGGCGAGGCCGAAACCCAGGTAGAGCGGCGGCAGGCCCTTGGCGGGCTTGGCGGCGGCGTACTGCTGGAGCCAGGGCCAGAGCCTGCGGTCGACTTCCTGGTCCGGCGCCGGGCCTTCGGGCGCCTTCCAGGCGCGCAGGCCACCGGCCTTGTGGATCTCGGCGCCAAGCGGCCGCCGCCCGAGGTAGGGCGCCAGTGCGACGATGCCGTCGACGACGCCTGGCTTGGCCAGTTCGTGGATCAGGGCGCCGAAGCCGCCGATCGAAATGCCCACCAGCCAGATCGACTTGTAGCCGATGGCGCGATGCGGCTGAAGGATGTCGTCATGCAGCCGCTCGGTGAAGGTCTGGTCGTAGTAGTAGGAGACGTCGGCGTCGACGAGCAGGGCGTCGGCCGCGAGATCGCGCTCACGGACCGCGTTGACGAAGCCCTCGCGCTCGAACTCTTCGGGCTTCAGAAACGCACCCGGCAGGAACACCAGCAGGGTGTCCGATCGGGAATCGTCGTTGGCAAGTTTCAAGTGCGTTTTCATGGCGCTCGCGGGGCGCCCGAAACTTTTTGCTGCCATGCAGCTGCAAGTCTTGTCGAACGCAGATTAGGGAGAAAGCATTGAAAAAACGCCACAAATGTGACGTCCTGCGCGGTATTTTGTGTTCAGAAGTGGCTTGGGCCGGCAACAAAAAGTTACCGGCCCGTTTACCTTGTTGCCCCTTCAGGGCTTCTGAAGCAGCGTTGTCTCAGTTGATCGCGAGCTGGGAGACGTTGCTCACCGGGACCAGTTTGCCCAGCTTCAACGTCAGCACGCCGTTTTCCAGCTTGGCTTCGCTGGTTGCGACATCGATGTCCTGCGGCAGTTCATAGGCGGCCTTGAACTGGCGCTTTGCATCGGCCTTGCTTTCGATGCGGACCACCGCGCCTTCGATGCCGATCGTCAGGTCTTCGCGTGCGAAGCCGGGGACGTCGAGCGTCACGGTCCAGGCCTTGTCGTCCTGCTCGACATTGAGCGAGCGTCGGGCGGCGGAAAAAGCATCGTTCACGAAGCGCTCGACGCTGCGGTCGTAGGCGCGCGGAACGAAACGGGCGGTGCGAATTGCGGGTGCGAAAAACATGATGAGGAACTCCTGAATGAACACAATGGGGACAAGGAATGTGTGTCCCGTACACTGCGCGGCCTTTCAACCATGAGTGCCGCTTGCCACCTCATCTAGGCGCAACGGCACGACTTTCAAGACAATGAACTCCAGCTTTATTTGGCGCCGCGGGGCCTTGAAATTCGCGGCTCTGGCGCTAGGCGCGGTGGCACTCGGACCGTTGCACGCGCAGCCTGCGGCGCCGCCGGTACGGCTCGCGCTGATCGAGAGCATGAGCGGACCCTTCGCCAATACCGGCGAGGCCGTGTTCCGCAACCTGCTGTGGGCCGTGGAGCGCGTCAACGCGCGCGGCGGGGTCAAGCTGCCCGGCGGTGCCCGGCCATTGCAGCTGGACCGCTACGACAGCAAGGGCCAGAACGAGGAGGCGCTGTCGGCGCTGCGCGCCGCGATGGACGACGGCGCGCGCATCGTGTTGCAGGGCAATTCGTCGGCCACGGCTGCGGCGCTGGTCGACGCGATCGACAAGAACAACGAGCGCGACCCCTCGCGCCGCGTGCTGTTCCTCAACTACTCGGCGGTCGATCCGGTGCTCACCAACGAGCGCTGCAACTTCTGGCACTTTCGCTTCGACGCCCATGCCGACATGCGCGTGACGGCGCTGATGGACGTGCTGAAGGGCGACACCGCGCTCAAGCGCGTCTACCTGATCGGCCAGGACTACAGCTTCGGCCAGGCCGTGCTGCGCGAATCGAAGCGGCAGCTCGGCGCCCTTCGGCCCGATGTGCAGATCGTCGGTGACGAATTGCATCCGATGGGCCGCGTGAAGGACTTCGCGCCCTACGCCAGCAAGATCCTCGCGAGCGGGGCGCAGGCCGTGATCACCGGCAACTGGGGCAACGACCTCACGCTGCTCGTGAAGGCGGCACGCGAGGCGGGCTACAACGGCAGCTTCTACACCTTCTACGGCAATGCGCTCGGTGCGCCGGCGGCCATCGGCGACGCCGGCATCGGCCGCGTGATCGCGGTGGCCGACTGGTTGCCGAACGTGCAGACGCGCGAATCCGAAGCCTTCTACCGCTCCTTCCGCGAGCGCTTTCCCAAGCCGGCCGACGACTACGTGCACATGCGAATGCAGCTGTTGGTCGAGTCGCTGGCGCAGGCGATCGAGCGCGCCGGCAGCGTCGATACGGTCGCCGTGGCGCGCGCGCTCGAAAAGGCCGACGTCACGCTGGCCGGCCAGAGCGGCCGCATGCGCGCTGCGGACCACCAGTTCCAGCAGACCCTGGTGGTCGGCGTGATGGACAAGCAGGGCACGCCCGGGGTGAAGTTCGATGTCGAAGGATCCGGCTACGGCTTCCGCGTCGTCAAGACGCTTGCTGCCGAGCGCGCCGAGATGCCCACCAGCTGCAAGATGCAGCGTCCCTGATCTCACAGGAAAAACGAAGATGCGCGACGCCATTCACAACCTCGAAGCCTCCAAGATCCGCGAAGTCGCGAATGCCGGCCTGGGCCGCAGCGACGTGCTGGCCTTCTGGTTCGGCGAAAGCGACGAGGTGACGCCCGACGTGATCCGCCAGGCGGCCATCGAGTCGCTGCAACAGGGTGAAACCTTTTATGCCCACAACATGGGCCTGCCGGAGCTGCGCGAGGCCATTGCCGGCTACATGAGCGGGCTGCATCCGGCGATCGAAGCGTCGCGCATCGCCGTCACTTCAGGCGGTGTGAACGCGCTGATGCTTGCGGTCCAGGCGTTGGTCGATGCCGGCGACGAAGTCGTGGCGGTGACGCCCGTGTGGCCCAACCTGACGGCGCAGCCGGCGATCCTCGGCGCGCGCGTGCGCACCGTGCCGCTGGTGCCGAAGGCGGGGCAGTGGACGCTCGATCTCGATGCGCTGCGCGCCGCGATCACGCCAGCGACCAAGCTGCTGATCGTCAATGCGCCGAACAATCCGACCGGCTGGACCCTCACGCGCGCGGAGCAGCAGGCAATCCTCGACCACTGCCGCCAGACCGGGACCTGGATCCTGGCCGACGAGGTGTACGAGCGGCTGTACTACGAAGTCACGCCGAAGGGCTGCGCGCCGAGTTTTCTCGACGTCGCGCTACCGGACGATCGGCTCGTCGTCGCGCACAGCTTCTCCAAGAGTTTCCTCATGACCGGCTGGCGCCTCGGCTGGCTGGTGCTGCCGCCCGCGCTGACGGAAGGCATGGGCAAGCTGATCGAGTTCAATACCTCCTGCGCCAGCGTGTTCACGCAGCGCGCCGGCATCGCGGCGCTCGCGCACAGCCAGGAGATCACGCCGCGCGTGGTGGCGCACCTCAAGGCCTGCCGCGACACGCTGGTGCCGCTGCTCGCCGCCATTCCGGGCATCCAGGTGGTGCCCGCGCGCGGCGGCATGTACGCCTTCTTCAAGCTCGAGGGCTTCGACGATTCGCTGGTGCTCGCCAAGCGCCTGGTCGCCGATGCCGGCCTCGGCCTCGCCCCCGGCAGCGCCTTCGCCCCCGAGGCACAAGGCTGGCTGCGCTGGTGCTTCGCATCGAAGGACCCCCAGCGCCTGGTGCAAGGCGTCGACCGCCTCAAACGCTGGCTACTGGCGCAGTAGAGGCGTGGAACACCGCGGAACCGGCTCAGCCGGGCCGCTGGTGTTGCCCCCGGCAGGGGGTGGGCGCCCGACACGAAGTGCGGGCAACCTGGGGGCGAGCTATAATCCCAAGGCTTTGCATGCCGCAAGGCGCACGGTGGGTGCAGTTCCAGCGCCCATCGCAAGTCAAACACCCCGGAACAGGAAAATCAAATGATCGCAGCCTCCATCAAGGCCGAAGTTGTCAAGGACAACGCCCGCGCCGCCAACGACACCGGCAGCCCCGAAGTGCAAGTCGCACTGCTGACCGCCCGAATCAACGAACTCACGCCGCACTTCAAGACGCACGCCAAGGACCACCACGGTCGCCGCGGCCTGCTGCGCATGGTGAGCCGCCGCCGCAAGCTGCTTGACTATCTGAAGTCCAAGGACGCCGACCGTTACACCGCGCTGATCGCCAAGCTGGGTCTGCGCAAGTAAAGCCGAATCGCATGCAAGAACGCCTGGGTTAGTCCGCTAGCTCAGGCGTTTTTTACTTCGCGAATCGTTTCAGGAGTGCCGAACAGAGCGAAGCTGTGTCATTCCAAGGAAGTTTCACCCAAGCTTCTCTGGAATGGCATCGTGTTCTGAAAAGGCGCTCCAGCCCGCGGAACCTGTGACTGCCACAGGTTGAGCCGCTATCAAAACAGGAGCTAAACATGAGCCTCTTCAACAAAGTCACCAAGAGCTTCCAGTGGGGCGACAAGACTGTCGTCCTGGAAACCGGCGAAATCGCCCGCCAGGCCGGCGGCGCCGTGATCGTGGACATCGAAGGCACCGTGGTGCTGGCCACCGTGGTCGCTTCCAAGACCGCCAAGCCGGGCCAGGACTTCTTTCCGCTGACCGTCGACTACATCGAGAAGACCTATGCCGCCGGCAAGATTCCCGGCAGCTTCTTCAAGCGCGAAGCCAAGCCCAGCGAACACGAGACGCTGACCTCGCGCCTGATCGACCGTCCGATCCGCCCGCTGTTCCCCGAAGGCTTCCTGAACGAAGTGCACGTGGTGATCCACACGCTGTCGCTCAACCCCGAAGTCGACGCCGACATCGCCGCCATGATCGGCGTGAGCGCCGCGCTGTCGATCTCCGGCATTCCCTTCAGCGGTCCGATCGGCGCCGCGCGCGTGGGCTACATCAATGGCCAGTACGTGCTGAACCCGGGTCAGACCGCGCGCAAGGAATCGCAGATGGACCTGGTCGTGGCCGGCACCGAAGCGGCCGTGCTGATGGTCGAATCCGAGGCGCTGCAACTGAGCGAAGAAATCATGCTCGGCGGCGTGGTGTTCGGCCATGAGCAGGCCAACATCGCGATCAACGCGATTCACGAACTCGTGCGCGACGCCGGCAAGCCGGTGTGGGACTGGCAGCCGCCGGTCGAGGACGAAGCCTTCGTCGCCAAGGTCAAGGGCCTGGCCGAAGAGAAGCTGCGCGCGGTCTACCAGATCCGCAGCAAGCAGGCCCGCACGCAAGCCCTGCGCGAAGCCAACGCCAGCGTGATGAGCGCGCTGAAGGAAAGCGGCGAGCCCTTTGACGCCGGCAAGGTCAACGACCTGCTGTTCGCGATCGAATCGAAGATCGTCCGCAGCCAGATCCTTTCCGGCGAGCCGCGCATCGACGGCCGCGACACGCGCACCGTGCGCCCGATCGAGATCCGCAACAGCGTGCTGCCGCGCACCCACGGCTCGGCCCTGTTCACCCGCGGTGAAACCCAGGCACTGGTCGTGACCACGCTCGGCACCGAGCGCGACGCGCAGCGCATCGACGCGTTGATGGGCGAGTACGAAGATCGCTTCCTGTTTCACTACAACATGCCTCCCTTCGCCACCGGCGAAACGGGCCGCATGGGCTCGACCAAGCGCCGCGAAGTCGGCCACGGCCGCCTCGCCAAGCGCGCCCTCGTGGCCTGCCTGCCGACGAAGGAAGAGTTCCCCTACACGATCCGCGTGGTGTCGGAAATCACCGAGTCGAACGGCTCTTCGTCGATGGCTTCGGTCTGCGGCGGCTGCCTCTCGATGATGGACGCTGGCGTGCCGATGAAGGCGCACGTGGCCGGCATCGCGATGGGCCTGATCAAGGAAGACAACCGCTTCGCCGTGCTGACCGACATCCTGGGCGACGAGGATCACCTGGGCGACATGGACTTCAAGGTGGCCGGCACGACCAACGGCATCACCGCGCTGCAGATGGACATCAAGATCCAGGGCATCACCAAGGAAATCATGCAGGTCGCACTGGCGCAGGCCAAGGAAGCGCGCATGCACATCCTGGGCAAGATGCAGGAAGCCATGGGCGAGGCCAAGGCCGAAGTCTCGAGCTTTGCGCCGCGCCTGTTCACGATGAAGATCAACCCCGAGAAGATCCGCGACGTGATCGGCAAGGGCGGCTCCGTGATCCGCGCGCTGACCGAAGAAACGGGCACGCAGATCAACATCGACGAAGACGGCACCATCACCATCGCTTCGACCGATCCCGAAAAGGCCGAGATGGCCAAGAAGCGCATCGAGCAGATCACGGCGGAAGTCGAGATCGGCAAGGTCTACGAAGGCCCGGTCACCAAGATCCTCGACTTCGGCGCGCTGATCAACCTCTTGCCCGGCAAGGACGGCCTGCTGCACATCAGCCAGATCGCGCACGAACGCGTCGAGAAGGTGACCGACTACCTGAGCGAAGGCCAGATCGTGAAGGTCAAGGTGCTCGAGACCGACGAGAAGGGCCGCGTCAAGCTGTCCATGAAGGCGCTCTCCGAACGTCCGGCCGGCATGGAGTTCAACGACCGTCCGCCGCGCGAAGACCGCGGCGATCGTGGCGATCGCCGCGAGCGTGGCGATCGCCCGCCGCGTGCCGAACGTCCGCCGCGTTTCGAGAGCAACGAGCGCAGCGAGCAGCAGCAACAGCCCGCCGAGCAGGGGGTGGCTGTCGACCAGGACCCGCGCCCGCAAGAGCCCCACGGCGGCGATCGCCAGGCCTGACAGGCGAGGGCGGCAACCCCGTTGCCGTCATTCACAGGCGCCGCGCCCGTTCTTCGGGCCGGCGCCGCAGCCGAGAAAAGCATGAAAGCCATTGAAATCACTTCGTACGGTGCTCCCGAGGTGCTGCGCGTGGCGGAGCGCCCTGCGCCGGTCGCGGGCGCGGGTGAGCTGCTGATCCGCGTGGCAGCGAGCGGTGTCAACCGTCCCGATGTGCTCCAGCGCACCGGCAACTATCCGGTACCGCCGGGCGCGTCCGACCTGCCGGGGCTGGAGGTCGCGGGCGAGATCGTGTCGGGCGATGCCGCGGCGATGCAGGAAGCCGGCCTCGCGGTCGGCGACCATGTCTGCGCGCTGATCGCGGGCGGCGGCTACGCGCAGCTCTGCGTGGCGCCCGTGGCCCAATGCCTGCCGGTGCCCAAGGGCTGGAGCGACGCCGAGGCGGCGACCCTGCCCGAGACTTTCTTCACCGTGTGGAGCAACGTGTTCGACCGCGCGCGCCTGCAGCAGGGCGAGACGCTCCTGATCCAGGGCGGCTCGAGCGGCATCGGCGTCACCGCCATCCAGCTCGGCAAGGCCTTCGGCGCCACCGTGATCGTGACGGCCGGCAGCGACGACAAGTGCGAAGCCTGCCGGAAGCTCGGCGCCGACCATGCGATCAACTACAAGACCTCCGACTTTGTCGAAGAGGTCAAGCGCATCACCGATGGCAAGGGCGTCGACGTGGTGCTCGACATGGTGGCCGGCGCCTACGTCGCGCGCGAGATCCAGTGCATGGCCGAGGACGGCCGCATCGTGATCATCGCGGTGCAGGGCGGCACCAAGAGCGAGATCAATGCGGGCCTGGTCCTGCGCAAGCGGCTCACGGTCACGGGTTCGACCCTCCGTCCGCGGCCGGTCGCGTTCAAGGGTGCGATCGCAAAGGCCTTGCGCGAAAAGGTCTGGCCGCTGCTCGAAAGCGGTGCGATCAAGCCCGTGATCCACAGCACCTTCGCGGCCGAGGGCGAGCCCAGCGGCGCGGCGCAGGCGCACGCCCTCATGGAATCGAACCAGCACATCGGCAAGATCGTGCTGACCTGGTGAGCGAGGCAGCCATGACGAAGAAAAAGCTCATCGCGGGCAACTGGAAGATGAACGGCAGCCTCGCGGCCAACGAGGCGTTGGTGAAGGCGCTGCTGCAGGGCGTCGGCACGCCTTCGTGCGACATCGCGGTGTGTGTTCCGGCGCCGTACCTGGCGCAATTGCAGTCGCTCGCTGCCGGATCGCCGATCGCAGTCGGCGCGCAGGACGTGTCGGCGCAGCCGCAGGGCGCGTTCACCGGCGAGCAATCGGCGGCGATGCTGAAGGAGTTCGGCGTGCGCTACGCGATCGTCGGCCATTCGGAGCGCCGTCAGTACCACGGCGAAACGGATGAGCTGGTCGCGGCCAAGACCGCTGCGGCACTCGCGAACGGCATCACGCCCATCGTCTGTGTCGGCGAAACGCTGGCACAGCGCGAAGCGGGGCACACGGATGAGGTCGTGAAGCGCCAGCTCGCCGCGGTGATCCATGTCAACGGCCATTGCATCAGCGAGATCGTCGTGGCTTATGAGCCCGTCTGGGCCATCGGCACCGGCAAGACCGCGACCCCGGAGCAGGCGCAGGCCGTGCACGCATTGCTGCGCGCGCAGCTGCACCATGCGGCGAGCGAGCACGCGGCAGGCATCCGCATCCTCTACGGCGGCAGCATGAACGCCGCCAACGCGGCCGAGCTGCTGGCCCAGGCCGACATCGACGGCGGCCTGATCGGCGGCGCCTCGCTCAAGGCCCCCGACTTTCTGCAGATCATTGCTGCGGCACGCTGAATTCCAGCGCAGCCGCGAACGAAATTAGGAGTTAGAACGAATGAATGTGGTCCTCAATATCCTGGTGGGCGTGCAGATGCTCACGGCGCTCACGATGATCGGGTTGATCCTGGTGCAGCATGGCAAGGGCGCCGACATGGGCGCGGCCTTCGGCAGCGGCAGCGCTGGCAGCCTGTTCGGTGCCAGCGGGAGTGCGAACTTCCTGTCGCGCACCACGGGCGTTCTCGCCGCGGTGTTCTTTGCGTGCACGTTGATGCTCGCGTACTTCAGTCATGCACGGCCCGTGGGCGGCGGCAGCCTGCTCGAACGCGCAGCGGTCGGTGCGCCGGCACCCGCTGCTTCGGGTGCGGCGTCGCAGATTCCGGGAGGCAATGCGCCCGCAGCCGTACCGGGCACTAATGCACCGGCATCGGCACCTGCTGCACCGGCATCGGGCGCTGCGCAGATCCCGACCAAGTGATCCTGTCGTTTTCGATGCAGCCGCTGAAAGAAAACGACTTCATTTCAGGGTAAACTCTAAAGCTGTCCGGAAAGCCAAAACCTCATCTGGTTCCTCATGCCATTCGGACACAAAAACCGCGGTCGTGGTGAAATTGGTAGACACGCTATCTTGAGGGGGTAGTGGCGAAAGCTGTGCGAGTTCGAGTCTCGCCGACCGCACCAAATCTCGCTGACAGGATGTTTCATCTTCCTGTCGGCGGCAAGCGGTAAAAGACCCCGATGAACCTCGATTCCTACCTGCCCGTCCTGTTGTTCATCCTGGTCGGAGTCGGTGTCGGCATCGCACCGCAGGTTCTCGGCTACATCCTCGGCCCCAACCGGCCCGACGCCCAGAAGAATGCGCCCTATGAATGCGGCTTCGAAGCCTTCGAAGACGCGCGCATGAAGTTCGACGTGCGCTACTACCTCGTAGCCATTCTCTTCATCCTTTTCGACCTCGAAATCGCCTTCCTCTTCCCGTGGGCGATTGCGCTCAAGGAAATCGGTCCGGTCGGCTTCTGGGCCATGATGATTTTTCTCGCCATCCTCGTCGTGGGCTTCGTCTACGAGTGGAAAAAAGGCGCGCTCGACTGGGAATGAAAAATGGCCATTGAAGGCGTCATGAAGGAAGGCTTCGTCACCACCACCTACGACTCGGTGGTGAACTGGGCCAAGACCGGATCACTGTGGCCGATGACCTTCGGCCTCGCCTGCTGTGCGGTGGAAATGATGCACGCGGGTGCCGCGCGCTACGACATCGACCGTTTCGGCATGCTGTTCCGGCCGAGCCCGCGCCAGTCCGATCTGATGATCGTGGCCGGCACGCTGTGCAACAAGATGGCGCCGGCGCTGCGCAAGGTCTACGACCAGATGCCCGAGCCGCGCTGGGTGCTGTCGATGGGCTCGTGCGCCAACGGCGGCGGCTACTACCACTATAGCTATTCGGTGGTCCGCGGCTGCGACCGCATCGTGCCGGTCGACGTCTATGTGCCGGGCTGCCCGCCGACCGCCGAGGCGCTGCTCTACGGAATCATCCAGCTCCAGCAGAAGATTCGCCGAACCAACACCATCGCGCGGGCCTGAGGGAAGCGAGAGACGATGACCGACTTTGCCATTTCTCCCGAGGCACTGCAGACCCAGATCGCCGAAACGCTTGGCACCAAGGCCAAGAGCGTCAAGCTCGCGCTCGGCGAAGTGACGGTGGTGGTCGGCGCGGCCGACTATCTCGAAGCCGCGACCCTGCTGCGCGATGCGCCCGGCTGCCGCTTCGAACAACTGATCGACCTTTGCGGCCTCGACTACTCCGACTACCGCGAAGGCGAGTGGGAAGGCGAGCGCTTCTGCGTCGTGACGCACCTGCTTTCCGTGAGCCTCAACCAGCGCGTGCGCCTCAAGGTGTTCGTGCCGAACGAAGACCTGCCGGTCGTCGATTCGCTGACCGGCATCTGGAGCGGCGCGGGCTGGTTCGAGCGCGAAGCTTTCGACCTCTACGGCATCGTGTTCGAGGGGCACGACGACCTGCGCCGCCTCCTGACCGACTACGGCTTCATCGGCCACCCGTTCCGCAAGGACTTCCCGGTGTCGGGTCATGTCGAGATGCGCTACGACGCGGAACAGAAACGCGTGATCTACCAGCCGGTATCGATCGAGCCACGCGAAATCACGCCCAGGGTCATTCGCGAAGACAACTACGGCGGACTGCACTGATGGCCGAAATCAAGAACTACACGCTGAACTTCGGTCCCCAGCACCCCGCAGCGCACGGCGTGCTGCGCCTCGTGCTCGAACTCGACGGCGAAGTGATCCAGCGCGCCGATCCGCACATCGGCCTGCTGCACCGCGCGACCGAAAAACTCGCCGAGACCCGTACCTACATCCAGTCGCTGCCCTACATGGACCGGCTGGACTACGTCTCGATGATGAGCAACGAGCACGCCTACTGCCTGGCGATCGAGCGGCTCATGGGCCTCGATGTGCCGATCCGTGCGCAGTACATCCGCGTGATGTTCGCCGAGATCACGCGCCTTCTGAACCACCTGTTGTGGCTCGGTGCGCACGGGCTGGATTGCGGTGCGATGAACATGCTCATCTACTGCTTCCGCGAGCGCGAAGACCTGTTCGACATGTACGAGGCGGTGTCGGGTGCGCGCATGCACGCGGCCTATTTCCGTCCGGGCGGCGTCTACCGCGACCTGCCTGACGCGATGCCGCAGTACAAGGTCAGCAAGATCAAGAACGCGAAGGCGATCGCGCGGCTCAACGAGAATCGCCAGGGCTCGCTGCTGGACTTCATCGACGACTTCTGCAAGCGCTTCCCGAAGATGGTCGACGAGTACGAGACGCTGCTCACCGACAACCGCATCTGGAAGCAGCGCACCGTCGGCATCGGCGTGGTCACGCCCGAGCGCGCGCTGAACCTGGGCTTCACCGGCCCGATGCTGCGCGGTTCGGGCATCGAATGGGACCTGCGCAAGAAGCAGCCCTACGACGTCTACGACCAGATGGACTTCGACATCGCGGTCGGCAAGACCGGCGACTGCTACGACCGCTACCTCGTGCGCGTCGAGGAGATGCGCCAGGCCAACCGCATCATCCAGCAGTGCTCCGCATGGCTGCGCACGAACCCGGGCCCGGTGATCACTGACAACCACAAGGTGGCGGCGCCGGCGCGCGAGTCGATGAAGGCGAACATGGAGGAGCTGATCCACCATTTCAAGCTCTTCACCGAAGGTTTCCACGTGCCCGAAGGCGAGGCCTATGCCGCCGTCGAGCATCCCAAGGGCGAGTTCGGCATCTATCTTGTGAGCGATGGCGCCAACAAGCCCTACCGTCTGAAGATCCGCGCACCGGGCTTCCCGCATCTGGCGGCGCTCGACGAGATGGCGCGCGGCCACATGATTGCCGACGCGGTCGCGGTGATTGGCACCATGGACATCGTATTCGGCGAAATCGACAGGTGAGCGAACGAATGATTTCCGACACCACCCACAGCACCCAGGCGCCGCTTTCGGCGGCCACGCTGGCGCTTTTTGCGCGCGAGGTCGCCAAGTACCCGCCGGCGGGCAAGCAGTCGGCCGTGATGGCCTGCCTCACGATCGTGCAGAAGGACGAAGGCTTCGTCAGCGTGCAGCGCGAGCGCGAGATCGCCGCCTACCTCGGCATGGCGCCGATCGCGGTGCACGAGGTCACGACCTTCTACAACATGTACAACCAGCAGCCGGTGGGCAAGTTCAAGCTCAACGTCTGCACCAACCTGCCGTGCCAGTTGCGTGACGGTGCCGTGGCGCTGGCGCATATCGAGAAGAAGCTCGGCATCCACATGGGCGAGACCACGCCGGACGGCATGTTCACGCTGCAGCAGAGCGAATGCCTGGGCGCCTGCGCAGATTCGCCGGTGATGCTGGTCAACGACCGCACCATGTGCAGCTTCATGAGCAACGAAAAGCTCGATCAGCTGATCGACGGCCTGCGCAATGCGACGACGGAGGGCGCGCAATGATGTCTCCGGAACAAGTGCTCTCGCAGTTCCAGGCCACCGGCGTCCAGACCTGCTTTCACGGCCGCCACATCGAGCCGCAGATCTATGCCGGCCTCGACGGCACCAACTGGCGCCTGGCCGACTACGAAGCGCGCGGCGGCTACAAGGCGCTGCGCAAGATCCTCGGCGAAGGCATGACGCCCGAGCAGGTGATCGCCGAGGTCAAGGCCTCGGGCCTGCGCGGCCGCGGCGGCGCGGGCTTCCCGACCGGCCTGAAGTGGAGCTTCATGCCGCGCCAGTTTCCGGGCCAGAAGTACCTGGTCTGCAATTCGGACGAGGGCGAGCCGGGCACCTGCAAGGACCGCGACCTGCTGCAGTACAACCCGCACATCGTGATCGAAGGCATGGCCATCGCCGCTTACGCGATGGGCATCAGCGTCGGCTACAACTACATCCACGGCGAGATCTTCTCGACCTACGAGCGTTTCGAAGAGGCGCTCGAAGAAGCGCGCGCCGCCGGCTTCCTGGGCGACGGCATCCTGGGCAGCAGCTTCAATTTCCAGCTGCATGCGTCCCACGGCTTCGGCGCCTACATCTGTGGCGAAGAGACCGCGCTGCTCGAATCGCTCGAAGGCAAGAAGGGCCAGCCGCGCTTCAAGCCGCCGTTCCCGGCGAGCTTCGGCCTCTACGGCAAGCCGACCACCATCAACAACACCGAGACGTTCGCGGCCGTGCCCTGGATCATCGTCAACGGGGGGGTGGCCTACCTCGAGTGCGGCAAGCCGAACAACGGCGGCACCAAGATCTACTCGGTCAGCGGCGATGTCGAAATGCCCGGCAACTACGAGGTGCCGATGGGCACGCCGTTTTCGAAGCTGCTCGAACTCGCAGGCGGCGTGCGCAAGGGCCGCCAGCTCAAGGCCGTGATCCCCGGCGGTTCGTCGGCCCCGGTGCTGCCGGCGTCGATCATGATGGAGTGCACGATGGACTACGACTCCATCGCCAAGGCCGGCTCGATGCTGGGCTCGGGCGCCGTCATCGTGATGGACGACAGCCGCTCGATGGTCGAGTCGCTCAAGCGCCTGTCGTACTTCTACATGCACGAGTCCTGCGGCCAGTGCACGCCGTGCCGCGAAGGCACGGGCTGGCTCTGGCGCGTGGTGGACCGCATCCACAACGGCCACGGCAAGCCGAGCGACATGGACCTGCTGAATTCGGTGGCCGACAACATCCAGGGCCGCACCATCTGCGCGCTCGGCGACGCCGCCGCGATGCCGGTGCGCGCGATGATCAAGCACTTCCGTCACGAGTTCGAGGCCCTGATTCCGGGCTACGTCCCGAAGGCGCCCGCCCAAGCCTGAGCGCGAGAAACACATACATATATGGTTGAAATCGAACTCGACGGCAAGAAGGTCGACATTGTCGAAGGCAGCATGATCATGCATGCGGCCGACAAGGCGGGCACCTATATCCCGCACTTCTGCTACCACAAGAAGCTCAGCATCGCAGCCAACTGCCGCATGTGCCTGGTCGACGTCGAAAAGGCGCCCAAGCCGATGCCGGCCTGCGCCACGCCGGTGACGCAGGGCATGATCGTTCGCACCAAGAGCGACAAGGCGATCAAGGCCCAGCAGTCGGTGATGGAGTTCCTGCTCATCAACCATCCCCTCGACTGCCCGATCTGCGACCAGGGCGGCGAATGCCAACTGCAGGATCTGGCCGTGGGCTACGGCGGCTCCTCCTCGCGCTACGAAGAAGAAAAGCGCGTGGTGTTCCACAAGGACGTGGGCCCGCTCATCAGCATGGAAGAGATGAGCCGCTGCATCCATTGCACGCGCTGCGTCCGCTTCGGCCAGGAAGTGGCCGGCGTGATGGAGCTCGGCATGACGCAGCGCGGCGAGCATTCCGAGATCGAGACCTTCCTCGGCGATTCGGTCGACTCCGAGCTCTCGGGCAACATGATCGACATCTGCCCGGTCGGCGCGCTCACGAGCAAGCCCTTCCGCTACAGCGCCCGCACCTGGGAGCTGTCGCGCCGCAAGTCGGTGAGTCCGCACGATTCGACCGGTGCCAACCTGATCGTCCAGGTCAAGAACAACCGCGTGATGCGCGTGGTGCCGCTCGAGAACGAAGACGTCAACGAGTGCTGGATTGCCGACCGCGATCGTTTCTCGTACGAAGCTTTGAACGGTCCCGAGCGCCTCACGCAGCCCATGCTGAAGCAGGGCGGCCAGTGGCAGCAGGTCGACTGGCAGACCGCGCTCGAATACGTGGCCAACGGCCTGAAGCAGATCAAGGCCGACCACGGCGCACAGAGCATCGGCACGCTCGCGAGCCCGCACAGCACGCTCGAGGAATTGCACCTGGCCAAGCTGCTGACGCACGGGCTCGGCAGCGGCAACATCGACTACCGCCTGCGCAACGCCGAATTCAATGCCTTCGAAGGCATCCGCTGGCTCGGCACCTCGATCGCTTCGCTCTCGCAACTGCAGCGCGCGCTCGTGATCGGCACCAACCTGCGCAAGGACCATCCGCTGTTCGCGCAGCGGATTCGCCAGTCGGTGCGCAAAGGTGGCGTGCTCAGCGCGCTGACCTCGCCGGAATTGCTGGCCGATGACGAAGCCTGGGCCATGCCGGTGGCGAACGCCGTGCGCGTGCCGGCACACGACTGGGTCGACGCGCTGGCCGAGATCGCCGCCGCCGTGGCCGCGAGCACCGGTGCCGCGGCGCCGGTTGCGAGCGCCACCGAAGCCGGCGACGCTGCCAGGGCCATCGCCGCTTCGCTGCTCGGGGGCGAACGCAAGGCTATTCTTCTCGGCAATGCAGCGGCTCACCACGCCGAAGCCGGCGCGCTGCTGGCGTTGGCGAACTGGATCGGCGCGCAGACCGGCGCCAGCGTCGGCTATCTGACCGAGGCGGCCAACACGGTCGGTGCGCAACTGGTCGGCGTGCTGCCCAGGGAAGGCGGGCTGAATGCGGGAGAGATGCTTTTGGGCGCGCTCAAGGCGGTGCTGCTGCTCAACACCGAGCCGGTGTTCGATTCGGTCGCCGGTGCGGCCGCGGCCGATGCGCTGGCGCAGGCCCAGATGGTCGTGACGCTGAGCCCGTTCAAGGCCAATCTCGCCTTCAGCGACGTGCTGCTGCCGATCGCGCCGTTCTCCGAAACGCCGGGCAGCTTCGTCAACGCCGAAGGCCGGGTGCAGAGCTTTCACGCCGTCGTGAAGCCGTTGGGCGAAGCGCGTCCGGCCTGGAAGGTGCTGCGCGTACTGGCCAACCTGCTGGGTCTTTCGGGCTTCTCCTTCGAGTCGTCGACCGAGGTGCTCGCCGACATCGGCGCCGGCGCCGGCGTGCCGGCCGACAAGCTGAGCAATGCGACCGAGGCCCGCGTCGATGGCGGCCGCGGCACGCATGCGCCGCCGGTGGTCGCGAGCATCTACCAACTCGACTCCATCGTCCGCCGCGCACCGTCGCTGCAACTGACGGCCGATGCGCGCGCAGCGCAGGCTGCGCCCGTGCAAGAGGTGCTCGCATGATCGATACCCTGCACGGCTTCGGCATGGGCCTGGTCTCGGCCCATTGGTGGACCGCCCTTGCATGGCCCGTGATCTGGACCTTGATCAAGATCGTCGTCGTGGTGCTGCCGCTGATGGGTGCGGTGGCCTACCTCACGCTGTGGGAACGCAAGGCCATCGGCTTCACGCAGATCCGCCTCGGCCCCAACCGCGTCGGGCCGCTGGGCCTCTTGCAGCCGATCGCCGACGCGCTCAAGCTGCTGACCAAGGAAATCATCATCCCGACGGTCGCCAACAAGGGCTTGTTCCTGCTGGGACCGATCATGACCATCATGCCGGCGCTGGCCGCCTGGGCGGTCATTCCCTTCGGCCCCGATGTCGCGCTTGCAAACATCAATGCGGGCCTGCTGTTCGTCATGGCCATCACATCGCTCGAGGTCTACGGCGTGATCATCGCGGGCTGGGCCTCGAATTCGAAGTACGCCTTTCTCGGTGCGCTGCGCGCCTCGGCCCAGATGGTCAGCTACGAGATCGCGATGGGCTTCTGCTTCGTCGTGGTGCTCATGGTCTCGGCCAGCCTCAACATGAGCGACATCGTGACGGGGCAGGGCAGGGGCCAGTTCGCATCGATGGGCATCGGCTTCCTGTCGTGGAACTGGCTGTCGCTGCTGCCGATCTTCTTCGTCTACTTCATCTCCGGCCTGGCCGAAACCAACCGCCATCCCTTCGACGTGGTCGAAGGCGAATCGGAAATCGTCGCCGGTCACATGATCGAGTACTCGGGCATGAGCTTCGCCATGTTCTTCCTGGCCGAGTACGCCAACATGTGGCTGGTCTCGATCCTGACGGTGATCCTGTTCCTCGGCGGCTGGCTGCCTCCCTTCGATTTCCTTGGCTTCATCCCGGGCTGGATCTGGCTCGGCATCAAGACCTTCGCCGTGGTCACCATGTTCCTCTGGGTCCGCTCGACCTTTCCGCGCTTCCGCTACGACCAGATCATGCGGCTCGGCTGGAAGATCTTCATTCCGGTCACGCTGGTGTGGCTGGTAGTGGTCGGCGCCTGGATGCAGACCCCGTTCAACATCTGGAAATAACTGGAATCGCCATGTCTGCGCACACCGCAACGCCGCCGGCGCCGTTCTCGCTCAAGGACTTCCTGTCCAGCTTCATGCTGTTCGAGTTGTTCAAGGGCCTGGCGCTGACCGGCAAGTACGCCTTCAGCCGCAAGATCACCGTGCAGTTTCCCGAGGAGAAGACGCCGCTGTCGCCGCGCTTCCGCGGCCTGCATGCGCTGCGCCGCTACGAGAACGGCGAGGAGCGCTGCATCGCCTGCAAGCTCTGCGAAGCCGTCTGCCCGGCGCTCGCGATCACCATCGAATCGGACGTGCGCGATGACGGCTCGCGCCGCACCACGCGCTACGACATCGACCTGACCAAGTGCATCTTCTGCGGCTTCTGCGAAGAGAGCTGCCCGGTCGACTCCATCGTCGAGACTCACATCTTCGAATACCACGGCGAGAAGCGCGGCGACCTGTACTTCACCAAGGACATGCTGCTGGCCGTGGGCGACCGCTACGAAAAAGAGATCGCCGCCAACAAGGCGGCCGACGCCAAGTACCGCTAAGAAAACGAACCCGATCCATGGACGTCAAGACCGGCCTGTTCTATCTGTTTGCCGCGGTGCTGCTCTTCGCAGCCTTCCGCGTCATCACCGCGCGCAACCCCGTGTATGCCGCGCTCTACCTGGTGCTTGCGTTCTTCCAGGCGTCGGCCATCTGGCTGCTGTTGCGCGCCGAGTTCCTGGCGATCTCGCTGGTGCTCGTCTACGTCGGCGCGGTGATGGTGCTGTTCCTGTTCGTCGTGATGATGCTCGACATCAACGTCGATGCGCTGCGTGAGGGCTTCTGGAAGCACTTTCCGCTCGCGGCTGGCGTCGGGGCGCTGATCGCGCTCGAAATGGCTGCCGTGCTGATGGGCGGCTTCCGCCTCGCCGAACCGAAGACGGCGATGGCTTCCGGGCCCGGCACCTCGAACACGCTCGAACTCGGCAAGCTGCTCTACACCGAGTATCTCTACCCGCTGGAGATTGCCGCCGTCATCCTGCTCGTCGCCATCGTCGCGGCCATCGCGCTCACGCTGCGCACGCGCAAGGACAGCAAGTACGTGAACCCGGCCGACCAGGTGCGCGTGAAGGCGCGCGACCGCGTTCGCATCGTGCAGATGCCCGTCACGCGCGCGGCGCAGCCCGTCGTCGCTCCAGAAACACCGCCGGCCGGGGAGACCAAGGCATGACGCTCACGCTCGGACACTTCCTCTCGCTCGGCGCGATGCTGTTCGCGCTTTCCGTCATCGGCATCTTCCTGAACCGCAAGAACCTGATCGTGCTCCTGATGTGCATCGAGCTGATGCTGCTCGCGGTCAACATGAACTTCGTCGCCTTCTCGTACTTCCTGGGCGACATGCACGGCCAGATCTTCGTGTTCTTCATCCTGACGGTGGCTGCAGCCGAGTCGGCCATCGGGCTGGCGCTGCTGGTGCTCTTGTTCCGCAACAAGTCGAACATCAACGTAGACGAACTCAACGCGCTCAAGGGATAGGACTTACACATGAGCGCAACACTCTCCGCATCCGCATTGCTGGCCGTGCCGATGGCCCCCCTGGTCGGCTCGCTGCTGGCCGGCCTCTTCGGCACCAAGTTCGGCGGCAACCACATCGGTCGCCGCATCACGCATTCGCTGACCATCCTCGGCGTTTTCGTCGCCTTCGTGATCTCGGCCATGACGCTCAAGAGCGTGGTGGTCGATGGCGCGCGCTTCAATGCCGCCGTCTACGAGTGGATGGTGGTCGGCGGCCTCAAGATGGAAGTCGGCTTTCTGGTCGACGGCCTCACCGCAATGATGATGTGCGTCGTGACCTTCGTGTCGCTGATGGTGCACATCTACACCATCGGCTACATGGAAGAAGACGAGGGCTACAACCGCTTCTTCGCCTACATCTCGCTGTTCACCTTCTCGATGCTGATGCTCGTGATGAGCAACAACATGCTGCAGCTGTTCTTCGGCTGGGAGGCGGTGGGCCTGGTGTCCTATCTGCTGATCGGCTTCTGGTACAACAAGCCGAGCGCGATCTTCGCCAATCTCAAGGCCTTCCTGGTCAATCGCGTCGGCGACTTCGGCTTCATCCTCGGCATCGGGCTGATCGCGGCCTACGCCGGCACCCTGGACTACGCCGAAGCCTTCGCCAAGGCCGATGCGCTCGCGAAGCTGAGCTTCCCCGGCACCGAGTGGATGCTGATCACCGTGATCTGCATCTGCCTGTTCATCGGCGCGATGGGCAAGAGCGCGCAGTTTCCGCTGCACGTGTGGCTGCCCGACTCGATGGAAGGCCCGACCCCCATCTCCGCGCTGATCCACGCCGCGACCATGGTCACGGCCGGCATCTTCATGGTGGCGCGCATGTCGCCGCTGTTCGAACAGAGCGACACGGCGCTGTCCTTCGTGCTCGTGATCGGTGCCATCACCGCGCTTTTCATGGGTTTCCTGGGCATCATCCAGAACGACATCAAGCGCGTGGTCGCGTACTCCACGCTCTCGCAGCTCGGCTACATGACCGTGGCGCTCGGCGCCTCGGCCTATTCGGTCGCGGTGTTCCACCTGATGACGCACGCCTTCTTCAAGGCGCTGCTGTTCCTCGGCGCCGGCTCGGTGATCATCGGCATGCACCACAACCAGGACATTCGCTGGATGGGCGGCGTGCGCAAGTACATGCCGATCACCTGGATCACCTCGCTGGTGGGTTCGCTGGCGCTGATCGGCACGCCGCTGTTCGCCGGCTTCTATTCCAAGGACAGCATCATCGAGGCGGTGCACGAAAGCCATCTCTTCGGCGCGGGCTTCGCGTACTGGGCGGTGCTGGCGGGCGTGTTCGTCACGGCCTTCTACTCGTTCCGCATGTACTTCCTGGTATTCCATGGCAAGGAGCGCTACGACCAGAACCCCGAGGCGCACCACGACGACCATGGGCATGACGACCATGGCCACGGCGACCACAAGCCGCACGAGTCGCCCTGGGTGGTCTGGCTGCCGCTGGTGCTCCTGGCCATCCCGTCGGTCGTGATCGGCTACATGACGATCGATCCGATGCTCTTCGGCGGCTTCTTCAAGGACGCGATCATCGTCGACGAAAGCAAGCACCATGCGATGAAGGAGCTGGCCGAGGCTTTCCACGGCCCGATGGCGATGGCCGTACACGGCCTGACCGCCGCGCCGTTCTGGCTCGCGCTCGCCGGTGTCGTGCTCTCCTGGTACATGTACCTCGTGAATCCCGCCCTGCCGGCAGCGATCAAGCGCGCCTTCGGCCCGATCTACCGGCTGCTCGAGAACAAGTACTACATGGACTGGATCAACGAGAACCTCATCGCGCGCGGTACGCGCGCACTGGGCACGGGCCTGTGGAAGGGCGGCGACCAGGGGATCATCGACGGCGCCATCGTCGACGGTTCGTGGAAGGTGGTCGGCCGCATCGCCGGCGTGGTGCGCTGGATGCAGTCCGGCTACATCTACCACTACGCATTCGCGATGCTGATGGGCATCTTCATCCTCATGACGTACTTCGTCTGGTTCAACAGGTAAGCGGACGCCCGCTGGAGAAAAACAAAAATGGGTTTGTTGAGCCTTGCCATCTGGGTGCCGATTGCCTTCGGCGCCGTGCTGCTGGCCCTCGGTAAAGACGAGCATGCGAACGGCGTACGCTGGCTCGCGCTCGTCGGTTCGATCGCGAGTTTCCTGGTCACCTTGCCGCTGCTCTCGCGCTTCCAGAACGGCACTGCCGCGATGCAGTTCGTCGAGAAGGAAAGCTGGATCGAGCGCTTCAGCATCCACTACCACATCGGCCTCGACGGCCTGTCGCTGTGGCTGGTGCTGTTGACGGCCTTCATCACGGTGATCGTGGTGATCTCGGCCTGGGAAGTGATCACCGAGCGCGTCAACCAGTACATGGGCGCGTTCCTGATCCTGTCGGGCCTCATGATCGGCTCCTTCTCGGCGCTCGACGGCATCCTGTTTTACGTGTTCTTCGAAGCCACGCTGATCCCGATGTACCTGATCATCGGCATCTGGGGCGGGCCCAACAAGATCTACGCGGCCTTCAAGTTCTTCATCTACACGCTGCTGGGCTCGCTCCTGATGCTGGTGGCGCTGATCTACCTGTACAACAAGTCGGGCGGCAGCTTCGACATCCTGACCTGGCACAAGCTGCCGCTCACCGCGAGCGCGCAGACCTTCCTGTTCTTCGCTTTCTTCGCGGCCTTCGCGGTCAAGGTGCCGATGTGGCCGGTCCACACATGGCTGCCCGACGTGCACGTCGAAGCGCCCACCGGCGGCTCGGCCGTGCTGGCCGCGATCATGCTGAAGCTCGGGGCCTACGGCTTCCTGCGTTTCTCGATGCCGATCGCGCCCGACGCCTCGCACGAGTGGGCCTGGCTCATGATCACGCTGTCGCTGATCGCGGTGATCTACGTCGGCCTGGTCGCGCTGGTGCAGCAGGACATGAAGAAGCTGGTGGCCTACTCGTCGGTGGCGCACATGGGCTTCGTGACGCTCGGCTTCTTCATCTTCAACGAGCTCGGCGTGGCCGGCGGCATCGTGCAGATGATCGCGCACGGTTTCGTCTCGGGCGCGATGTTCCTGTGCATCGGCGTGCTGTACGACCGCGTGCATTCGCGCCAGATCGCCGACTACGGCGGCGTGGTCAACACCATGCCCAAGTTCGCCGCCTTCGCGCTGCTGTTCGCCATGGCCAACTGCGGCCTGCCCGCGACGGCCGGCTTCGTCGGCGAATGGATGGTGATCCTCGGCGCGGTCAAGGCCAACTTCTGGCTCGGCCTTGGCGCCTCCACGGCGCTGATCTTCGGCGCCGCCTACACGCTGTGGATGTACAAGCGCGTCTATCTCGGTCCGGTGGGCAACGACCACGTGAAGGAACTGAGCGACATCAACGCCCGCGAATTCCTCATGCTGGCCTTGCTCGCGGCCGCGGTGCTGTGGATGGGCCTCTATCCCAAGCCCTTCACCGACGCGATGAACAGCTCCGTGACCGAGCTGCTGCGCCATGTGGCGACTTCCAAGATACCTTCTTGAGTCCACGCTGAACAAGAGAACGAGATGATTGACAAACTCAGCTGGATGACGATCTACCCGGAGATGGTGCTGCTGGTCATGGCCTGCATCATTGCGCTGGTCGATCTGTCCACGACCAGCGCCCGCCGCACGCGCACCTACGTGCTGACCCTGCTCACGCTGGCCGTGGTGGCTTTTCTCACTGGTCTCCAGGCCGCCGAAGGCAAGACCTACTACGGCTTCGCCGGCATGGTCGTGAGCGACCCGATGGGCAACTGGCTCAAGTGCTTTGCAACTGTGGCGCTGATGGTCACGCTGGTCTACGGCAGGCCCTATGCGGCCGACCGCGGCATGCTGCTGGGCGGCGAGATGTTCACGCTGAGCATGTTCTCCCTGCTCGGCATCTTCGTGATGATCTCGGGCAGCAACTTCCTGTTGATCTACCTCGGCCTCGAGCTGCTCACGCTCTCGAGCTACGCGCTGGTCGCGCTGCGCCGCGACAACGCGGTGGCCAGCGAGGCCGCGATGAAATACTTCGTGCTCGGCGCGATGGCCAGCGGCTTCCTGCTGTACGGCCTGTCGATGATGTACGGCGCGACCGGTTCGCTCGACACCAACGAGGTCTTCAGGGCCATCGCGAGCCGCAAGGTCAACCACCAGGTGCTGGTGTTCGGCCTCGTGTTCATCGTCGCCGGCCTGGCCTTCAAGGTCGGCGCCGCGCCTTTCCACATGTGGGTGCCCGACGTCTACCAGGGTGCGCCGACCGCGGTCACGCTGATGATCGGTGCCGCGCCCGAACTCGCGGCCTTCGCCATCATCATCCGTCTGCTGGTCGAAGGGCTGCTGCCGCTGGCGATCGACTGGCAGCAGATGCTCGCCCTGCTGGCCATCGCGTCGCTCCTGGTCGGCAACCTCGCGGCCATCGCGCAGACCAACCTCAAGCGCATGCTGGCCTATTCGACCATCGCGCAGATGGGCTTCATGCTGCTCGGCCTGGTGGCGGGCGTGGTCAACGGCAACACCTACAACGCGCAGTTCGCGTACAGCGCCTCGATGTTCTACATCGTGACCTACGTGCTGACCACGCTGGCGAGCTTCGGCATCATCCTGCTGCTCGCGCGCGAAGGCTTCGAGAGCGAAGAGATCACCGACCTCGCCGGCCTCAACCAGCGCAGCCCGCTCTATGCCGGCGTGATGGCGGTCGCCATGTTCTCGCTTGCGGGGGTGCCGCCGCTGGTCGGGTTCTACGCCAAGCTGGCCGTGCTGCAGGCGCTGATCGCCTCGGGCCAGGCGATCTACATCGGCCTCGCCGTGTTCGCCGTCATGATGTCGCTGATCGGCGCTTTCTACTACCTGCGCGTGGTCAAGGTCATGTACTTCGACGCGCCGGTCACCGCGACCACGGTGTCGGCGCCGCGCGACGTGCGCACGGTGTTGACGATCAACGGCGCACTGATCCTGATCCTCGGCATCCTGCCCGGCGGCCTCATGACGCTCTGTGCGCAGGCGATCGTGGCCACGCTGGCCAACTGAACGCGGCGCGGTGTCGCAGGGCGCATCGGTCTGGGTCGTGCTGCTGGTCGCGCTGGCGGCGGCCAACCTGCCTTTTCTCAACGAGCGCCTGCTCGGGCTGGTGCCGCTTTCCACGCGAGTCAAGTCGCTGGCCTGGCGGGTGGCGGAACTGGTGATCCTCTATTTCGCGGCCGGCGGCATCGGCCTCTTGTTCGAAAGCCGCGCCGGCCAGATCGCGCCGCAGGGCTGGGAGTTCTACGCCGTCACGGCGGCGCTGTTCGTCGTGCTGGCTTTCCCGGGCTTCACCTGGCGCTATCTCCTCAAACACCGAAAGTAAGCTGACATGGATGACGCACACCTGAGGGAAGAGGGCACCGCCAGCGAGCTGCTGTTCAAGGGCAACTTCCTGCATGCCAAGCGCGACACCGTGCGCTTGCCCGACGGCGAGAGCGCGACCCGCGAATACGTGGTCCATCCGGGTGCGGTGGTGGTGGTGCCGCTGCTCGACGACGGCCGCGTGGTGCTGGTACGGCAGTACCGCTATCCGGTGGACCGCGTGCTGACCGAGTTTCCGGCCGGCAAGCTCGACGCCGGCGAAGACCCGCTCTTCTGCGGCCAGCGCGAACTGCTCGAGGAGACCGGCTACAGTGCACGCGAATGGGCGCATGCCGGCGCCATGCACCTGGCGGTGGCCTATTCGACCGAGATCATCCACATCTACTTTGCACGCGGCCTCACGCTGGGGAGCCAGCAGCTCGACCACGGCGAGTTCGTCGAGGTCGCCGCCGCCACGCCGGACGAGCTCCTGGCCTGGTGCCGCGACGGCCGTGTGTCCGACGCCAAGACGCTGACCTGCACGCTCTGGCTGCAGAACGTCCTGTCGGGCGCATGGACGCTCGATTGGCAAGGCGCCGCTTCGCCCGCAGGCGCCTGATAATCGGGGCATGAAGGTCCTCAACCTCCAATGCGCCCACGGCCACGGCTTCGAGGGCTGGTTCGCGTCCAACGAGGCGTTCGAGACCCAGCTTGCCGGCGGCCTGGTGTCCTGCCCGATCTGCAGCGATACGGCCATCACCAAGCTCCTGACCGCGCCGCGGCTGAATTTGGGCAGTCCGAAGCCGCCCGCCGAAACGCCGAATGTCCGTGCGGTGGAGAGCTCGCCCGAGGCCCGCTGGATGCGCGCGGTGCGCGAGGTGATGGCCAAGACCGAAGACGTCGGCGAGCGCTTCGCCGACGAGGCCCGCAAGATGCACTACGGCGAGGCCGAGGAGCGCGGTATCCGCGGCCAGGCCACGCGCGAGGAAGCGCAGACCCTCATCGAAGAGGGAATCTCGGTGTTCTCGCTGCCTTTGCCACCCGCGCTCAAGGAAACCCTGCAGTAGCGCCTTTCAGGCCGCGAATTGCAGCGCAGCCAGCCGCGCGTAGACGCCGTTCTGCGCGACCAGCGTCGCGTGCGTTCCCTGTTCCACGATGCCGCCGTGGTCGAGCACGATGATGCGGTCCGCCTTCTGCACCGTGGCGAGCCGGTGGGCGATGACCAGCGTGGTGCGGCCCGCCATCGCCGATTCGAGCGCGGCCTGCACCATGCGTTCGCTTTCGGCGTCGAGCGCGCTGGTCGCCTCGTCGAGCAGCAGCAGCGGCGGATTCTTGAGCATGGCACGCGCGATCGCGATGCGCTGGCGCTGGCCACCCGACAGCCGCACGCCGCGCTCGCCCAGGAAGGTGTCGTAGCCCTCGGGCAGCGCCTTCAGGAAGCCGTCGGCGAAGGCGGCGCGCGCCGCGGCACGGACTTCCTCGACGCTCGCATCGGGCCGGCCGTAGCGGATGTTCTCGAGCGCACTGGTCGAGAAGATCACCGCGTCTTGCGGCACCAGCCCGATGCGCGTGCGCAGTTCGTCGAGCGCGAGGGCCGCGAGCGGCGTGCCGTCGAGCATGATGCGGCCCGATTGCGGGTCGTAATAGCGCAGCAGCAGCTGGAACACCGTGCTCTTGCCCGCGCCGCTGGAGCCCACCAGCGCCACGGTCTCGCCGGGCGCCACGGCCAGGCTGAAGTCGCGCAGCGCTGGGGTGCCGGGGCGGGAAGGGTAGTGGAAGGTGACGCCCTCCAGCGCGAGCGTGCTGCCGGCGGCCGGCACCGCCGCCCTGGCCGGCCGGGCCGGCGACACGATCACCGACTTGGCGTGCAACAGTTCCATCAGACGCTCGGTCGCGCCCGCCGCGCGCAGCAGGTCGCCGTAGACCTCGCCCAGCACCGCGGCCGCGCTGGCCAGAATGATCACGTAGACCACCGTTTGCCCGAGATGGCCGGCCGTGATGTCGCCGCGCAGCACCGCCTGCGTGCCTTGGTACAGGCCCCACAGCAGCGCGGCCGAGGTCGCGATGATGATGAAAGCCACCAGCACCGAGCGCGCCTTGGTGCGGCGCACCGCGGTGCGAAAGGCATCGTCGGTCGAGGCGTCGAAGCGGGCCGCTTCGCGCGCTTCGGCGGTGTAGCTCTGCACCACCGGAATCGCGTTCAGCACCTCGGCCGCGATGGCGCTCGAGTCGGCCACCCGGTCCTGGCTGGCGCGCGAGAGCCTGCGCACGCGCCGGCCGAACCACATGCTCGGCAGCACCACCAGCACCAGGATGCCGAGCACCTGCACCATCACGTAGGGATTGGTCCAGACCAGCATCCCCAGCGCGCCGGCGCCCATCACCGCGTTGCGCAGCCCCATGCTGAGCGAGGAGCCGACGACGGTCTGGACCAGCGTCGTGTCGGCCGTCAGGCGTGACAGCACCTCGCCGGTCTGCGTGGTTTCGAAGAAGGCCGGGCTCTGGCGCAGCACGTGGGCATAGACCGCGTTGCGCAGGTCCGCCGTGACACGCTCGCCGAGCCAGCTCACCGTGTAGAAGCGCGCCGCCGAGAAAACGCCGAGCGCCACGGCGACGCCGAAAAGCGCCAGGAAATGCTCGCGCAGGGCCATCGCCTGCGCGCCGCGGTCAGACGCGATCAGGCCGCCGTCGATCAGGCTGCGCAAGGCCACCGGAAACGCCAGCGTCGTCGCGGCAGCCAGGACGAGGAAGACCGCGGCCAGGAGGATGTAGGCGCGGTAGGGCCGCAGGAAAGGGGTCAGACCCGACAGCGACTTGGGAGAGCCTTTGGCAGGCGATGACGGAGCGGGAGAGGGCATGGCACCGATTCTAGCTATCGCTTGCCCTCACAAAGGTCGCCTTGACAATAACTGTCATGACAATTAATATTTCGCCATGTCCGATCCCCACACCCCGGAAGCGCCCGCCCAGGTCGCCATCCCCGACTTCTACAAGCCGGAGAGCTACCTGGCCGAGGACAGCGTCGGCCACATGATGCGTCGCATCTCGACCAATGTGGGCCAGGCGGTCACCAGTCGCATGTGGGAACCGGACGGGCCCACCTTTCCGCAATGGGCGCCCCTCTACAAGCTGCACCTGGGGCACGCCACCACCGTCGCCGAACTGGCGCGCGAATGCCAACTCGACACCGGCGCGATGACACGGCTGCTCGATCGCCTCGAGGCCAAGGGCCTGTGCAAGCGGGTGCGCTCCTTGTCCGACCGCCGCGTGGTCAACATCGAACTGACCGATGAAGGCCGCGCCGCCGCCCGCCAGGTGCCTCACGTGCTGTGCCGCGTGCAGAACGAGTGTCTCGCCGGCTTCTCGCGGGACGAGTGGGTGCAGCTCAAGGGCTTGCTGCGCCGTTTCCTGGACAACTCGCAGGCCCTCGCGGCCCGCGGAGAAAAAGATGATTCAACGATTTCCTGAATTCGCGCGGCGCCGCATGCCCGCGGTGGCTGCCGTCGTGGCGGCACTCGTTCTGGCCGGCTGCGCCGACATGGCGCACATCGCCTCGCATGCCAAGCTGCGCGATGCGGACTCGCTGGGCCTCACGGCCGTGCCATCCGCGCCCGCCGCGGCTTCGGTCGACCGCCAGTGGTGGCTCGCCTTCGGCGACGCCCAGCTCAACGCCCTGATCGACAAGTCGCTGCAAGGCAATCCCAACCTGCAAGTGGCGCGCGCGCGGCTTGCCCGCGCCCAGGCTTCCACCGCCATCGCCGAGGCGGCCGGCAAACCGCAAATCGATGGCGAGCTCGACCTCACGCGGCAGAAGTTCAGCGGCAACTCCATCTACCCGGCGCCGCTCGGCGGCTCGGTCCAGGAGACCGGCACGCTGCAGCTCAACGCCAGCTGGGAGATCGATTTCTTCGGCAAGAACCGCACCGCGATCGAAACCGCGATCGGCGCCGCCAACGCCGCGGCCGCCGATGCCGATGCGGCGCAGGTGCTGCTCGCCAGCAACGTCGCACGCGGCTACTTCCAGTGGGCGCGGCTGACCGATCAGCTGGCCGTGGCGCGGCGCACGCTCGCGCAGCGCGGGGAAACGCTTAAGCTGGTGCGCGACCGCGTGTCCGCCGGTCTCGATACGCGCCTCGAACTGCGCCAGAGCGAAGGCGGCCTGCCGCAGGCGCGCCAGCAGATCGAGGCGCTGGCCGAACAGATCGCGCTCGCGCAGCACGCGCTCGATGCGCTCGTCGCGCAACCGAACACGACGCAGGGCCTGGTGCCGCCGGTGCTCGGCAGCATCCGGCCCATGGCGCTGCAACCCACGATCCCGGCCGACCTGCTGGGCCGGCGTGCCGACATCGCCGCCGCCCGCTGGCGCGTCGAGGCCGCCACCAGCGACGTTGCGAACGCGAAGACGCAGTTCTATCCGAACATCAACCTCGTGGCCTTCGCCGGCTTTTCGAGCCTGGGCTTCGGCAACCTCGTCAAGTCAGGCAGCGAGCAGTGGGGCGTCGGCCCGGCCATCCAGCTGCCGATCTTCGAGGGCGGCAAGCTGCGCGCCAACCTGCGCGGCAAGGCCGCCGATCTCGATGCAGCGATCGAGAGCTACAACGGCGCCGTGCTCGATGCAGTGCGCGACGTTGCCGACCAGGTCGCCAGCGCGCAGTCGGTGACGCGCCAGCAGACCGAGCAGCGCGACGCCCAGACCGCCGCCGAAGCCGCCTACGACATCGCCGTGCAGCGCTACGGCGCCGGCCTCGGCAACTACCTCAACGTGCTGACGGCAGAGACCGCCGTGCTCGCCCAGCGCCGCGAAGCGGTCGATCTCGCCGCGCGCGCGCTCGACACGCAGGTCGGCCTGGCGCGCGCGCTGGGCGGCGGCTGGCAGCCGGCCACCCGGACGGCCACGGCAGCCGGCGCGGCCACTCCCGCACATCCCTGAACACGAACACTGCGCGAATCCGAAAGAGTCTTTCATCATGGACAACAACACCGCCAACACGCCCGTCGAAGCCGCTGCCGAAGCACCGCAACCCGACAACAAGCGCCGACGCGCCCTGACCGCACTCGCTTCGGTGGTGGTGCTGGTCGGCGCCGGCTGGGGCCTCTACGAATGGCTTGTCGCGAGCCACTACGAGTCGACCGACAACGCCTACGTGCAGGGCAACGTGATCCAGATCACGCCCCAGATCGGCGGCACGGTGATGGCCATCATGGCCGACGATACCGATCTGGTGAAGGCCGGCCAGCCGCTGGTGCAGCTCGATCCGGCCGATGCCAAGGTGGCGCTCGACCAGGCTGAGGCGGCGCTCGCGCAGGCGGTGCGCCAGGTGCGCACGCTCTACGTCAACAACGGCTCGCTGGCCGCGCAGGTCACGTTGCGGCAGTCGGACATCGTCAGGGCGCAGAGCGACATCGCACGCGCACAGGACGACCTCAAGCGCCGCCAGGCCCTCACGGGCAACGGCGCGGTGTCGAAGGAAGAGCTCAACCATGCCGAAACCACGCTCGCCAACGCCAAGAGCGCGCTGGCCGCGGCGCAGGCCGGCGTGGTCTCGGCGCGCGAACAGCTCTCCAGCAACCAGTCGCTGACCGACGGCACCAGCGTCGACCAGCATCCGAGCGTGCTCGCGGCCGCCGCCAAGCTGCGCGAGGCCTACCTCGCGACGCAGCGCGTCTCGATGCCGGCACCGGTCGAAGGCTACGTGGCCAAGCGCACGGTGCAGCTGGGCCAGCGCGTCGCTGCAGGCACGCCGATGATGTCCATCGTGCCGCTCAACCAGTTGTGGGTCGATGCCAACTTCAAGGAAGTGCAGTTGCGCAATATCCGCCTCGACCAGCCCGTGAAGCTCACGGCCGACGTCTACGGCAAGAAGGTCGAATACACGGGCCGGGTCGCCGGTCTCGGCGTCGGCACCGGCGCCGCTTTCGCACTGCTGCCGGCGCAGAACGCGACCGGCAACTGGATCAAGGTGGTGCAGCGCGTGCCGGTGCGCATCGTGCTCGACGCCGATCAGCTCAAGGCCAATCCGCTGCGCGTGGGCCTGTCGATGGATGCCGAGATCGACGTCAGGGAGAAGGGCGGCAAGATGCTCGCCGATGCGCCGCGCCCCAGCGCACTGAGCCAGACGCAGGTCTACAGCCGGCTCGACGACGGCGCCGATGCCGAGGTCAAGCGCATCATCGCGGCCAACATCGGCCGCGGTGCGCCGACGGCCGCGATCGGTGCGGCGCGCCCTGCGACCGGCGCTGCGCCGGCGGCTGCCGCGTCGTCCTCGCACGTCAACCCGATCTGATCCGAGGCTTGCGCACGATGGCAACCGCTTCGCCGGCTCCTGCCGCACCCCCGCCGCCGCTCGAGGGCTCGACCCGCATCTGGGGCACGATCGCGCTCTCGGCGGCGACCTTCATGAACGTGCTCGACACGTCGATCGCCAACGTCTCGCTGCCGGCCATCTCCGGCGACCTCGGCGTGAGTTCGACGCAGGGCACCTGGGTCATCACCAGCTTCGCGGTGGCCAACGCCATCGCGGTGCCGCTCACCGGCTGGCTCACTCAGCGCTTCGGCCAGGTGCGGCTGTTCATGACCAGCGTGCTGCTGTTCATCATCGCCTCCTGGCTGTGCGGGCTCGCGCCCAACATGACGACGCTGATCGCCTTTCGCGCGCTGCAGGGTTTCGTCGCCGGGCCGATGATCCCGTTGTCGCAGACGCTGCTGCTGTCGAGCTATCCGCGCGCCAAGGCCGGCCTCGCGATGGCGATGTGGTCGATCACCACGCTGGTCGCGCCGGTGATGGGGCCGCTGCTCGGCGGCTGGATCACCGACAACATCTCCTGGCCCTGGATCTTCTACATCAACATCCCGGTGGGCCTGCTCGCGGCAGCCATCACCTGGGGCATCTACCGCAAGCGCGAGAGTACGACGCGCAAGGTGCCCATCGATGCCATCGGCCTGGCGCTGCTGGTGCTGTGGGTCGGCTGCATGCAGCTGATGCTCGACAAGGGCAAGGAACTCGACTGGTTCCATTCGCCGGTGATCCTGACGCTGGCGGTGGTGGCGGTGGTCGGCTTCGCCTTCTTCCTGATCTGGGAGCTGACGGACAAGCATCCGGTGGTGGACCTGTCGCTCTTCGCGCGGCGCAACTTCTGGTCGGGCGCGCTCGCCACGGCGGTGGCTTACGGCCTGTTCTTCGGCAACGTCGTGATCCTGCCGCTGTGGCTGCAGCAGTACATGGGCTACACCGCGACCCAGGCCGGCATGATCATGGCGCCGGTGGGCCTGCTCGCGATCGTGTTCTCGCCGATCGTCGGCCTCACGGTGGCCAAGATCGATCCGCGCCGCTACGCGACCTTCTCCTTCCTGGTGTTCGCGCTGGTGCTGTGGATGCGCTCCAACTTCAACACCCAGGCGGACTTCTGGACCATCATGATCCCGACGGTGATCCAGGGCGTGGCGATGGCCTTCTTCTTCATCCCGCTGGTGACGATCACGCTGTCGGGCCTCCCGCCCGACCGCATCGCGGCAGCGTCGGGCTTGTCGAACTTCGCGCGGATCACCGCGGGCGCCATGGGAACGTCGATCGCCACCACCGTGTGGGAGAACCGGGCCGCGCTTCACCATGCGCAACTGGTCGAGTCGGTCAGCCAGGGCAGTGCGGCCGCGAACAGCACCATCGCCGGACTCGGCGCCAGCGGCTTCAGCGCCGAACAGGTCCTGGGGCAGCTCAACCGCATGGTGGACCAGCAGTCGTTCATGCTGGCCGCCAACGATGTGTTCTATGCGTCGGCAGTGCTGTTCCTGCTGCTGATTCCGTTCGTGTGGTTGTCGAAGCCGACAAAGAGCGCCGGTGCGGCCGACGCCGCCGCAGGGGCGCACTGATGTGCAGGCAATATCCCGCATTGCAGCATAGGCATTTGCCCCAGTAGGAAATTTTCTCGCCAACTGTAAACAATGCGATCCGCGCAGCCATGGTGGCGCGCGCTCAGATGGACCGCATGACCGAATTTTTCTGCCAGCACACGGGCGACCGCGCGAGATGAGCGACATCATTCTCGAAACACGCCAGCTCACCAAGGAATTCAAGGGCTTCACTGCGGTCAGCAAGGTCGATCTCTCGGTCGTTCGCGGATCGATCCATGCCCTGATCGGCCCGAACGGCGCCGGCAAGACGACCTGCTTCAACCTGCTCACCAAGTTTCTCGAGCCGACTTCGGGAACCATCCTGTTCAACGGGACGGACATCACGAGCGAGCGCCCGGCGCAGATCGCGCGGCGCGGGATCATCCGCTCGTTCCAGATCTCCGCGGTGTTCCCGCACCTGACCCTGCTCGAGAACGTGCGCCTGGGCCTGCAGCGTTCGCTCGGCACCTCCTACCACTTCTGGAAGAGCGACAAGTCGCTGAAGCCGCTCGATGCGCGCGCCCGCGCGCTGCTGGCCGAGGTCGGGCTCGAGGACCTTGCCGAAGAACAGACCGTGAACCTGCCCTACGGCCGCAAGCGCGCGCTCGAGATTGCGACCACGCTCGCGATGGAGCCCGAGCTGATGCTGCTCGACGAGCCCACGCAGGGCATGGGCCACGAGGACGTGCACCGCGTGGCCGAACTCATCAAGCGCGTGTCGGCCGGCCGCACCATCCTGATGGTGGAGCACAACATGAGCGTGGTCTCGACCATCGCCGACACCATCACGGTGCTGCAGCGCGGCGCCGTGCTGGCGGAAGGGCCGTACGAGGAGGTCTCGAAGAATCCGAAGGTGATGGAAGCCTACATGGGCACCACCGACGGCCAGTTGCAGGGGGCACATTGATGCTCGCCCCTCCCGATTGCCCAACAACCGTTCGGGCTGAGCTTGTCGAAGCCGGCGCTGGTCCTTCGACCCTTCGACAGGCTCAGGACAGGCCAAGCTCAGGACGAACGGATCGGGAAACAAAATGACCGCCGCACTCGAAATCAAGGACCTGCACGCCTGGTACGGTGAATCGCATGTGCTGCACGGCGTCGACATGGTGGTGCAGCCGGGCGAAGTGGTCACGCTGCTCGGCCGCAATGGTGCAGGGCGCACCACCACGATGCGCGCCGTGCTGGGCCTCACCGGCAGCCGCAAGGGCAGCATCAAGGTCCACGGCACCGAGACGATCGGCATGCCGACGCACCGCATTGCGCACCTTGGCATCGGCTACTGTCCGGAAGAGCGCGGCATCTTCGCGAGCCTGTCGGCCGAGGAGAACCTGCTGCTGCCGCCCGCGCTGAAGGGGGCCGAGAAGGGCATGTCGGTCGACGAGATCTACGCCATGTTTCCCAATCTGGCCGAGCGCCGCAACAGCCAGGGCACGCGCCTGTCGGGCGGCGAGCAGCAGATGCTCGCGGTCGCGCGCATCCTGCGCACCGGCGCCAGGCTGCTTTTGCTCGACGAGATCTCCGAAGGCCTGGCGCCCGTGATCGTGCAGGCCCTGGCGCGCATGATCCACACGCTGCGCGGCAAGGGCTACACCATCGTCATGGTGGAGCAGAACTTCCGCTTCGCCGCGCCACTGGCCGACCGCTTCTACGTGATGGAGCACGGCCGCATCGTCGAGAAGTTCGGCGCTGCCGAACTCGACGCCAAGATGCCGGTGCTCCATGAGCTGCTCGGCGTCTGACCGGCGCACACTTTTTCCATCCGCTTCACCCACTCAGGAGACACCATGAAAGCGAAACTCAAGATCGTTGCCCTCATGCTCGGCGCCGCCGGCCTCGCCACGCACGCCGTGCAGGCGCAGGAGAAGGTCAAGATCGGCTTCGTGACCGACATGTCGAGCCTCTATGCCGACATCGAGGGCAAGAACGGCGCTCTCGCAATCCAGATGGCGATCGACGACTTCGGCGGCAAGGTGCTCGGCCAGCCGATCGAGCTGCTGTCGGCCGATCACCAGAACAAGGCGGACGTCGCCGCCTCCAAGGCGCGCGAGTGGATCGACACGCAGGGTGTCACCATGATTTTCGGCGGAACCAATTCCGGCACCGCGCTTGCCACGGCGAAGGTGGCGCAGGAGAAGAAGCGCGTCTACTTCAACAACGGCGCGGCGAGCTCGGCGCTGACCAACGAGCAGTGCAGCCCCTACACCGTGCACTACGCCTACGACACCGTCGCGCTGGCAAAGGGAACGGGTTCCACCATCGTGGACAGCGGCGGCAAGACCTGGTTCTTCCTGACCGCCGACTACGCCTTCGGCCACGCGCTGGAAGCCGACACCAGCACCGTGGTCAAGGCCAAGGGCGGCACGGTGGTCGGTGCGGTGCGCGCGCCGCTGAACGCTTCGGACTTCTCCTCGTTCCTGCTGCAGGCGCAGAACTCCAAGGCACAGATCCTCGGGCTCGCGAATGCTGGCGGCGACACCATCAACTCGATCAAGGCGGCCAAGGAGTTCGGCATCGGCAAGACCATGAAGCTCGCCGGCCTGCTGATCTTCATCAGCGACGTGCACAGCCTGGGCCTCAAGAACACCGAAGGCCTGCAGTTCACGACCAGCTGGTACTGGGACCTCAACGACGCAACGCGCAAATGGGCGGCGCGCTACTACGAGAAGACCAAGCGCCAGCCCGGCGAAATCCAGGCGGCCGACTATTCCGCGACCATGGCCTACCTGAACGCAGTCAAGGCGGCCGGTTCCACCGACGCCGACAAGGTGATGGAGAAGCTCAAGAGCACCAAGATCGACGACTTCTTCGGCACCGGCATGATCCGCCCCGACGGCCGTTTCGTGCATGACATGTACCTGATGCAGGTCAAGGCGCCGGGCGAGTCGAAGAAGGAGTGGGACTACTACAAGCTGATCAAGAAGATCCCGGGCGACGAGGTCTTCACGACCAAGGCCGATTCCAAGTGCGCCCTTTGGAAATAAGCTGACCCACTGAACCCGTTCATCGCCTTCTCGTATGCAAATTTCACTGCCAGCCCTGCTGAGCCAGCTCCTCCTGGGCTTGGTCAACGGATCGTTCTACGCGATCCTGAGCCTCGGGCTCGCAGTGATCTTCGGACTGCTCAACGTCATCAACTTCGCGCATGGTGCGCTGTTCATGCTGGGCGCCGTGCTGACGTGGATGGCGATGAACTATTTCAACGTCAACTACTGGGTGATGCTGGCGGCGGCGCCGATCATCGTCGGCCTCTTCGGCATCCTCATCGAGCGTCTGCTGCTGCGCTGGATCTACAAGCTCGACCACCTCTACGGCCTTCTGCTCACGCTCGGCCTCACGCTGCTGATCGAGGGCGTGTTCCGCTCGGTCTACGGCGTCTCGGGCCTGGCCTACGACGCGCCCGATGCGCTGTCGAGCGCCACCGACCTGGGCTTCATGGTGCTGCCCAACTACCGCGCCTGGGTGGTCGTGGCCTCGCTCATCGTCTGTTTCGCGACCTGGTTCGTGATCGAGAAGACGCGCCTGGGCGCCTATCTGCGCGCCGGCACCGAGAACCCGCGCCTGGTCGAGGCCTTCGGCGTCAACGTGCCGCTGATGATCACGCTGACCTACGGCTTCGGCGTCGCGCTCGCAGCCTTCGCCGGCGTGCTGGCTGCGCCGGTGATCCAGGTCTCGCCGCTGATGGGGCAGAACCTCATCATCGTGGTGTTCGCGGTGGTCGTGATCGGCGGCATGGGCTCGATCATGGGGGCCATCCTCACCGGGCTCGGCCTCGGGGTCGTCGAGGGCCTGACCAAGGTCTTCTATCCCGAGGCATCGTCCACCGTCGTGTTCGTGATCATGGTCATCGTGCTGCTGATCCGCCCCGCAGGCCTGTTCGGAAAAGAAAAGTAGACCGGTCGGCATGATGAAGAAAACCACTGTCCTTTACGGCCTGCTGCTCGTCGCGCTGATCGCAGCGCCTTACCTCGGCGCTTATCCGGTGTTCGTGATGAAGCTGCTGTGCTTCGCGCTGTTCGCCTCTGCCTTCAACCTGCTGCTCGGCTACACCGGGCTGCTGTCCTTCGGCCACGCGGCCTTTCTCGGCGGGTCGGCCTACGTGGCCGGGCAGGCGATGAAGGTCTGGGGTCTCTCGCCCGAACTCGGCCTCATCGCCGGCACGCTCACCGGCGCCTTGCTGGGCTGGGTGTTCGGCTGGCTGGCGATCCGCCGCCAGGGCATCTACTTCGCGATGATCACGCTGGCGCTGGCGCAGATGATGTTCTTCGTCGCGCTGCAGGCCAAGTTCACCGGCGGCGAGGACGGCCTGCAGGGCGTGCCGCGCGGCAAGCTGTTCGGCCTGCTCGATCTGCAGAACGATCTCACCATGTACTACGTGACGCTCGCGATCGTCGTGATCGCGTTCCTGTTGATCGTGCGCACCATCCATTCGCCCTTCGGCCAGGTGCTGAAAGGGATCAAGGAAAACGAACCGCGCGCGCTCTCGCTGGGCTACGACGTGAGCCGCTTCAAGCTGCTGGCCTTCGTGATCTCGGCAGCGCTGTCGGGTCTGGCCGGCTCGCTCAAGACGCTGGTGCTGGGCTTCGCCACGCTGTCCGACGTGCACTGGACCGCCTCGGGGCAGGTCATCCTGATGACGCTGGTGGGCGGGCTCGGCACGCTTTCCGGTCCGCTGGTCGGCTCGGCCGTGGTGGTGCTGCTGGAGAACAAGATCGGCGAACTCGGCAACCTGCTCGCGCGCATCACGTCCATCGACTGGTTCAACACCCTCGGCGAGTCGGTTACCATGGTCACCGGCCTGATCTTCGTGATCTGCGTGCTGGCCTTCCGGCGCGGCATCATGGGCGAGATCATCGCCTTCGTCGATCGGCAGCGCGGTCATGGACGCTCCTGATGTGGCAGCCCGCTGAACGCTATCCCGATCCCGCCATCGAGATCCTCGATCCGCGTTTCGCGAAGTACCGCATCGCCAGCGCCGCCGTCGAGCGCCTGGCGACCGGCTTTCGCTGGGCCGAGGGGCCGGTCTGGTTCGGCGACGGCCGCTACCTGCTGTGGAGTGACATCCCCAACAACCGGGTGATGCGCTGGGACGAGGAGACCGGCGCCGTCAGCGCTTTCCGCAAGCCTTCGAACAACGCCAACGGCCACACGCGCGACCGCCAGGGGCGCCTGGTCAGCTGCGAGCACGGCACGCGGCGCGTCACGCGCACCGAGTACGACGGCAGCATCACCGTGATCCTCGACCGCTTCGAGGGCAAGCGCCTCAACTCGCCCAACGACATCGTCGTGAAGTCGGACGATTCGATCTGGTTCACCGATCCGCCCTTCGGCATCCTCGGCCACTATGAAGGCCATGCAGCCGAGGCCGAGCTGCCCACCAACGTCTACCGCGTCGATGCGCAGACCGGCGAAGCCGCGGTGGTCTGCGGCGACGTGAACCGGCCCAACGGCTTGTGCTTCTCGCCCGACGAGCGCCGGCTCTACGTGGTGGAGTCGGGCACCTTGCCGCGCCGCATCCGCGTGTTCGACCTCGGCGAGGACGGCCGCCGGCTCGTCAACGACCGCGTATTCCTGCAGACCGAGATGGACGCTTCGCCCGACGGTTTTCGCTGCGACGTCGACGGCAACCTCTGGGCCGGCTGGGGCACCGGCGAGGGCCGCGACGGCGTGATGGTGTTCGCGCCCGATGCCACGCCGATCGGCCGTATCGCGCTGCCCGAACGCTGTGCCAACCTCTGCTTCGGCGGCGCGGCGCGCAACCGGCTCTTCATGGTCGCAAGCCAGTCGCTCTACGCGCTCTACGTCAACACGCAGGGCGCGCGCGGCGCTTGAGCCGCTTCATTGCGGCGCTTCCGGCGCACGACGTGGGCGCTGTATGCTGCGGCAACTCTTGGCGCCTCCCCGTCGCGATGCCCGCACCAGGTCAATGAAACCATCAGGTCCAACGAACCGCCGCATCGGCTTGCACACGCGCCTCAGCCTTGGCGTCGCGGCGGTGGTCCTGGCAGCGACATTCGCGATCGCGACCATCGCGCTGCAGTTGGTCAAGACGAGCCTGCAAGCGTCGATAGCGAGCGAGCAGTTCGCGCGCGTGTCGACCATCGCGGATGCGGTGGATCAGAGGTTCGTCAGCCGGCGGATCCTGCTGAAGACCTTTGCCGAGAGCGTCCGGTCCCAGGGATTCCCCAACGCCGCGCCGCTGCAGGACTTCCTCGAAAAGCACGAGGCCCTGCGAGGCGCCTTCGACAACGTCGCCTTCCTCGATCTCGATGGCAATCTGGTGGCCAACCTCAACGGTGCGCGACAGATCGGGCGGGTCAACGTCAAGGACCGCGCGTACTTTCAGGACACGGTTGCATCCAATGCCGGGGTGATTTCGCAACCGTACCGCAACCGGCTCAACGGCCTGGCGCAGGTGGCCATCACGGAGCCGGTGCTGGACGGCGCCGGCAAGGCGCAGTTCGTGATCTCGGGCTCCATCAACCTGAAGGAGCGCAATATCCTGGGCGATCTGGCCGACGTCAAGTTCGGCGAAACCGGCTACCTGTTCATCACGTCCACGGACGGCATCGTGGTCGACCATCCCGTCGAAGCGCGCGTCCTGAATCGCGCCGACGCGCACGGCGGCGACAACCCCGAGGCCGACCGCGCGATCGCGGGCTTCGAAGGCATGACCGAAGGGCGCAGCCCCGCCGGCGTGCAGGGCCTCTACGCCTTCAAGCGCATTCGCCAGACCCGCTGGATCCTGGGTTCCATGTATCCGCGCAACGAGGCCTTTGCGCGCATCGATGCCATCGAACGCACAGCCTGGGGCGGGGCGCTCGTGCTGGCCCTCATGGCGGGCGCCATCGCACTGGGCGTCGTGCGGCGCCAGTTGAAGCCGATCACCCAGCTGCACCGGCACATGCTGGACGCGCAAGCCGCACCCGAAGAAGTCGCCGCGGCACGCACGTACCCTCTCGACGAGATCGGCGACCTGTCGCGAACCTTCGATGAACTGATGCTGCAGCGGCAATCCAGCGAGAAGTTCCTGCGCGACATCACGGACAACCTCCCTGCCATGGTGTCGCATGCGGATGCGCAAGGGCGCTACACCTTCGTGAATGCCCGGCTGTGCGAAAAGCTGGGCCGCAGCGCATCCGAACTCATCGGGCAACCCGTGAAGGGCATGCACGGCGTGGACAGCAGCGCCATTCCGGATCGCTACCTCCAGCGGGTACTGGCCGGCGAGCCCGTGACCTTCGAGCGGCGAGGCTCGGTCAGGCGCGGCGAGGAAGTCCGCTTTTTCCAGACCGACCTGATCCCGGACCTCGATCGGACGGGCGCGGTCCGCGGCTACTACGCGATGACCTCCGACGTGACGGAACGCAAGCGCATCGAACTCAGCCTCGCACACAGCGAGGCGCAGATCCGCACCATCGCGGACAACATTCCTGCCCTTGTCGCGCATGTCGACGCATCGTTGCAATACACCTTCGTCAACGCCCACATCAGGGCGTTGTACAACGACGATGCGCTGGTCGGCAAATCGATGCTAGAGGTTCGCGGCGAGGCGGATTTCACAGTTGTCGAGCCTTACTTTCGACGCGCCCTCGCCGGCGAGACGGTGGTGGTCGAGCGAAGTGGCGACAGGACGCGGGGCTTGGCCAGCCGAAGCTACAAGGCCCACTACATCCCCGACCAGGACGATGTCGGCATGGTGCAAGGCGTGTTCGCGATGACCTTCGATATCACCGACGAGGTCAATGTGCGCCGAGCCCTGACCGAGCAGGAGAAGCGGCTGCGCGACGTCACCGACAGCATTCCGGCCCTGGTGGGGTACTTCGATCGCGATGAGAACTGCCTCTACGGCAACAGCCGGGCGCTACAGATGGCCGGCTTGGGCGACGGTCCGCTCGACGGCGTGACCTTGCGATCTTCGCTGGGCGATGCGGTGTACGCGCAAACCGAGCCGCACCTGCCGACGGTGTTCGCCGGAAAAGCGGCGCGGTTCCCGGTCCATGCGCCGCTCCATGGCAAGGAAGGGTACTTCCAGGCGAATCTGATCCCGGACAAGGATCTGCAGGGGCAAGTGCTGGGCTTCTACCTCATGAGCTTCAACGTCACGGCGTTGAAGGAAGCGGAACTGCGGCTGGCCGAAAGCGAGATGCGCCTGCGCACCATCACGGACAACATGCCGGCTCTGATCACCTACATCGACCGCGACGAGAAGATCACCTTCGCGAACGCCACCTACCGCGAATGGCTGGGCCTTGATCCTTCCACGCTCCTGGGGCGTCATATCCGCGACGTTGCGGGCCCCGATCTGTACCTTGCCCGCAAGGCCATGATCGAGCGTGCGCTGGCGGGCGAGCGCGTCGAGTTCGAAGCCCAGACCAAGCGCGACGATTTCGACCGCATCACCCACATCATCTACGTGCCCGACGTCCGGGAGGACGGATCGACGCATGGCATCTTTTCGCTCAGCCTGGACATCACCGCGTTGAAGGCGGTGGAGCGCCAGCTGATCGAACTGGCGCGGGTCGACACGCTTACCGGCCTGCCGAACCGGCTCGCCTTGAACGAATACCTCCCGGCCGCGATCTCGCGTGCCAAGCGCACGGCCAGCGCGCTCGCGTTGATGTTCCTCGACATCGATCATTTCAAGGCGATCAACGACACGCTCGGCCATGCGACCGGCGACGGCGTGCTGATCGAATACGCCCGGCGCCTGCAGTCCTGCGTGCGAAGCACCGACACGGTGGCGCGGCTTGCCGGCGACGAGTTCGTGGTCGTGCTCGAGAACCTGGGTGCGCAAGAGACGGCCGCCGCGGTCGCGCGCAAGATCGTCGGGCAGGTCAGCGTTCCGGCATTTCACGTCGATGGGCAGGTGCTCGAAGTCACGACCAGCATCGGCATCGCATTCCAGCCGGCGATCGATGCCGTCGTCACGCCTGCGGACCTGCTGGCGCGCGCAGACGCGGCGCTCTACGACGCGAAGTCCGCAGGACGCAACCGGTTCGAGTTCTCTTCTTGAATTGAGTACTTTGGTGTGCCTGACAATCGCGGCGGCTGGCCTCAGAATCGCCGGGCCAACTGAAGAACAGGAACAAGACACCATGCCATCCGCCGAAGTCGTTACGCCTGAGCAGTTGCTGACGGAACTCGACGCCCAGGGCCGCATGCCGATCGTGCGCATCGGCCAGGCGCTGACCTCGCTGGGCATGATCAGCAACGAGCAATTGCACGCCGCCCTGGCGCAGCAACAGCTCGATCGCAGCGTGCCGCTGGGCGAGACCCTGGTTCGCATGGGTCTGGTCAGCCGGGCCCAGCTGCAGGTCGCGCTGGTGCGAAAGATGGGCTATCCGCTCGTCAACCTGCAGCTGTTCCCTGCCGCCGCCGAAGCCTTGCGCAAGGTCAACCATGGCGCGGCGCGGCGCCTGCAGGTCATGCCGCTGATGATTCACGAGGGGCGCCTCATCCTCGCGCTCGACGACCCTGTCAATCGGCACACGGCCATCGACGAAGTGGAGTTCATTGCGCAGATGAAGGTGGTCCCGGTGCTCGGAGAATGCCGCGACCTGGAAGGCGTGCTGCACAAGGCGTACGAGAAGATCGGCGCGCCGGCAGACGCGCGCTCGGTAGCCGTCGATCCGATGCGGCCGATCGACTTCGACCTGGCCGGCACCAGCGAACTGCTGGAGACGCTCGAAAAAGACAGCCGCAGTCCCGCTGCCGACGAGGTGCCGATCGAGCAATCGGACAACTCGCTGGTGCGGATGATCAACAGCATGATCCTCGAAGCGCACCGCGAAGGCGCGTCGGACATCCATATCGAAAGCTATCCGGGGCGCGAAAAGACCCGCATCCGGTTTCGCCGGGATGGCCGGATGTACACCTACCTGGAACTCCCGCCCAACTACCGTAGTGCGATCATCGCGCGCGTGAAGATCATGTGCGACCTGGACATCAGCGAGAAGCGCAAGCCGCAGGACGGAAAGATCAACTTCTCCAAGTTCTCGCCGCAGCATCGCATCGAACTGCGGGTCGCGACCATCCCGACCAACAACGGGCTGGAAGACGTGGTGATGCGCATCCTGGCATCGGCCAAGCCCATCCCGCTGGACGGGCTGGGGTTTTCGGATCGCAATCTTTCGCAGCTCATCGCGGCCATCGAGCGCCCCTACGGCATGGTGCTCTGCGTCGGGCCGACGGGTTCAGGCAAGACCACGACCCTGCATTCGGCGCTCATGCACATCAACACGCCGGAACGAAAGATCTGGACCGCCGAAGACCCGATCGAGATCACGCAGGCAGGACTGCGGCAGGTGCAGATCAATCCGCGCATCGACTGGACCTTCGCCAAGGCGCTGCGGGCCTTCGTGCGCGCGGATCCGGACGTGATCATGGTGGGCGAGATCCGCGACGAGGAAACCGCGAAGACCGCGATCGAGGCCTCGCTGACCGGCCACCTCGTGCTGTCGACGCTGCACACCAACAGCGCACCCGAAACAGTGACGCGCCTGCTCGACATGGGCATGGACCCCTTCAATTTCGCGGATTCGCTGCTCGCGGTACTGGCACAGCGGCTGGTGCGGCGCCTGTGCAAGCAGTGCGTGCGCAGCCGTCACGCGACCGCGGAGGAGGTCGAGGAGCTGCTGTCCGACTACATGCACGCGCTCGGGGCGCACGATACGCCGGCCGAGCGCGAGACGGTGCGCAGCGGCTGGCAGCGCCGCTACGGCCGCGACGGCCGCCTCCAGACCTTCGCGAGCGTCGGATGCAAGCATTGCGACGACACCGGATTCAAGGGCCGCCTCGGTATCCACGAACTGATGGTGATGTCCAAGGTGTTGCGCCGCCTGGTGCAAGGCGGCGCCCGCGCCGAACAAATCCAGGAAGCGGCGCTGCTGGAAGGCATGCGCACCCTGCGTCAGGACGGCATCGAGAAGGTGCTTGCGGGGCAGACGACGATCGAGGAAGTGCGCGCGACCAGCAATGTGTGAACTCAGGCGGCGTCCCACGCCACTTCCGGCAGGATCGCGATGCCGGGCCGCGCGAACAGGAAGCCCTGGAAAAGATCCACGCCCAGCGCGCGCAGCACGTGCACTTCATCCGCGACTTCGACGCCTTCCGCGATGACCTTGATCTTGAGTTCGTCGCAGGTCGCGACGAAGCCCTTCACGATGGTGAGGCGGACCGGGTCGATGTGGATGTCCCGGACCAGGCTCATGTCGATCTTCACCACATCGGGCTGGAAGGCCGCGAGCAGCTCGAAGCCTGCATAGGCGGCGCCGAAGTCGTCGATGGCGGACGTGAACCCGTAGCGCTTGAAGGTGCGGAAGGCCGCTGCGAGCCCGGGCAGGTCCTCGACGCGCTCGCCCTCGGTGATCTCGAACATCAGGTGGTTGATCGGGAAGTTGCAGCGCCGGGCCGCCGTCATCGCGGTGCGAAAGCACTCCGCCTGCCCGGCGATGTCGTTGGGCACGACGTTGAGGCTCAGCCTGGACACCATGCCCAGCGCCGCCGCCATCTCGATCGCCTTCACGCGGCAGGCTTCGTGGAAAGCGAAGCGGTGTTGCGGCCCCACGCGCCCGAGCACTTCGTAGGCGCCTTCGCCGGCAAGGCCGCGCACCAGCGCTTCATGCGCGAAGATCTCCCGCCGGGCGAGGTCAACGATCGGTTGGAAGGCCATCGTGAACCCCGAGTCGAAGCCGGGCGGGCTGGCATCGGCTCGTGTTTCGGTTGTCACTGGAATGGACCTCGAGGGCGGTGGGTGGGCAGAACGACGAAGCGGCTTGGTAAATGTAAACCCTTGTCACGATTCACAGGGTCTCAAAGACGCAACGCTTGCGCATAGCCCGTCATCTCGAGGTAACCGCGTCCGATGCGGCGTCCGCCGTCGTCCTGCAGGTCGCTCAGGCCTTCCCAGTAGATCGCACCGGTCGAGCCGCGGCTGTCGAGCTCTTGGTCGTCGACGAGCGCCTGCACCTTGAAGGTGCCTGCCGGCGTCCGGATGCGCCAGCGGGTCGGGTAGACCGCCCGCGTGCGCGGGCTGGTCCAGCTGCCTTCGGCATCGAAGCGCAGTTCGTCGGGGGCGAAGACGCGCAGCGTGCCGTTGGCGCTTCGCAGCGAGCCGCCGAACCAGAGCGCCGAGCCGTCGCGGCGCCGCATCCGGAACGCCATCAACGCGCCGCCGTCGTCGAGGTTCATGCCGATCCAGTCCCAGCCCGCCGCGTCGGGATGCAGATAGGCCTCGCTCCACTCGTGGTCGAGCCATGCGCGGCCCTGGACGTCGAAGCGGCGGCCCTGCAGGGTCAGCCGGCCTTCTGCCGCGAGCTGCGGTTCGCTGTAGTAGTAGCTGGCCTGCTCGGCCTCGGGGCCCTTGCGCGACAGGCCGTCCTTGCCCTGCAGCAGCGCTGGCTGGGTCGATGAAAAGCGCAGGTCCAGCGCGAAGCCGTCGGCCGGCAGGTGGGCCGCGTAACCCTTGGCGTCGCGCTTCAGCGTCCAGTTGCGCAGCCGGACGTCGGTGTCCTCTTCGGCTGCCGAGGCGACGCCGAAGCCGGCGCGCGCGATGCGCTGGTCGTGCCAGAGCTTGCGGCCTTCGAGGTCGGTGAGAGCCGCGTGCGCAAAGATGAGTTGCCGCGCCGCGAAGGCCGAACGCATCGCCTGCGTCGCATCGACGCGCGAGCGGAAGAAGGTGAGCTGGAAGCCGAACTCGCGCGCGCCGGCCTGCGCATGGCCCGTGATGTACCACCACTCGGTGCGCAGGTCCGGATGGCTGCCGAAGTCGCGCGGAAACTGCAGCATGCGCGGCGGCAGCGCCCAGGCCGCCGGCGTCGCGAGCGCCGACAGGAGCACTGCGCGCCGGGACAGCATGCTCAGCCCGCGAGCAGCACGCCGAGGCGCTGCTCGGCCGCGCTGCAGTCGCCGAAGGCCTGCGCGACCCAGGCGGCATCGTGGTAGCTCGGCAGGTAGCGCTCGCCGGCGTCGCACAGCAGCGAAAGGATGGAGCCCGTGCGGCCGGCCGCGCGCATCTCGCCGGCCACGGCCAGCATGCCGATGAAGTTGGTGCCCGTCGACGGGCCGACCTTGCGGCCCAGCAGCGCCGAGAGCGTGCGCATCGCGGCCACCGAGTCGGTGTTCGGCACTTCGATCATGCGGTCCACCAGCGAAGCGATGAAGCTGGCCTCTACGCGCGGGCGGCCGATGCCTTCGATGCGCGAGCCCGGCGCCGTCAGCGTCGCGTCGCCGGTGCGGTGGTAGGCCGAGAACACCGAGCCCTCGGGATCGGCCACGCAGACCTGCGTGTCGTGGCAGCGGTAGCGCACATAGCGCCCGATGGTCGCGCTGGTGCCGCCGGTGCCGGCGCCCACCACGATCCAGGCCGGCACCGGATGCCGCTCGTGCGCCATCTGCTGGAACATGCTTTCGGCGATGTTGTTGTTGCCGCGCCAGTCGGTGGCGCGCTCGGCGTAGGTGAACTGGTCCATGTAGTGGCCGTCCGCGCGCTGCGCCAGCGAGCGGGCCTCGTCGTAGACCTCCGCCGCATGGTCCACGAAGTGGCACTGGCCGCCGTAGAAGGCGATCTGCGCGATCTTCTCGGGCGAGGTGCTCCTGGGCATCACGGCGATGAAGGGGAGGCCCAGGAGGCGCGCGAAGTAGGCCTCGCTCACCGCAGTCGAACCGCTCGAAGCCTCGACCACGGTGGTGCGCTCGCCGATCCAGCCGTTGCACAGCGCATAGAGAAAGAGCGAGCGCGCCAGCCGGTGCTTGAGGCTGCCGGTCGGATGCGTCGATTCGTCCTTGAGATAGAGGTCGATGCCGGCCGCCGCGAACACCGGCAGCCGCAGCGGAATCAGGTGCGTGTCGGCACTGCGCTGATAGTCGGCCTCGATGCGAAGAATCGCGTTGTCGAGCCAGCGCTTGCCGGTGGAAATGGTGCCATTCATTCCCGCATTGTCACCAGTCTTCCTTGACCGCCAGCACCGCATCGCGCGCCGCTGCGGCGCGTCCCGCCAGCCAGGCGGTCACGGTGCCGGCCGCGACCACCGCGGCGCACAGCGCGACGAGGCGCGACCACGGCACCAGCAGGTCCATGGTCCAGTGGAAGCTCTGCGGGTTGACCACGTGCACCAGCACCACCGACACCGCGAGCCCGAGCAGCAATCCCGCGACCGCGCCGATGGCGGTCCACGCCGCGCCTTCGCCCGCCACCACCGCGAGCACCTGCGCGCGCGTGAAGCCCAGGTGCGCGAGCAGTCCGAACTCCTTGCGCCGCGCCAGCACCTGCGCACTGAAACTGGCCGCGATGCCGAACAGCCCGATCGCGATCGCCACCGCCTGCAGCCAGTAGGTGACGGCGAAGCTGCGGTCGAAGATGCGCAGCGAGGTCGCGCGCAGCTGGCCCACGGAGGCGATCTCGATCGGCTCGGCGCCGGCGGCCTCGCGCACCGCCCGCTGCACTTGCGCGTCGGCCGCGCCGGGTGCGAGCCAGAGCGAGATGTCGCTCACGCTGCGGTCGCCGGTGAGGCGCTCGAAGTCGCGCGCATCCATCGTGATGGCGCCGAACTGGCGCACGTAGTCGCGCCACACGCCGGCGACGAAGAAGCGCTTGTCGCCACCGAAGGCCCTGGCCAGCGGCGCGAAGTCGGCGCCGGGCTTCGCGCCGTAGAGCTCGACCATCGCCTCGCTGACGTAGATGCCGATCTGCCCCGGTGGCACGGGCACCACCGCCCCGAGCAAGGGCAGCGAGCGCGATGCCTCCTCGTCCAGGCTGCGCGAGATCAGCGTGACAGCAGGCCGCGTCGGATCGAGCAGCACGGACCTTGTGCGCAGCGTGCCCGTGCGCGCCACGCCCGGCACCTGCGCCAGCGCCTGCACGAAGCCCGGCGTGAAGGCGGCCTGTTCGCTGCTGCTGGAACTGCCGGCCGTCGCGCTGCGCACGTAGAGGTCGGCCGGCAGCACCACGTCGAGCCAGCGCGTGACCGACTCGCGAAAGCTCGCGACCATGACCGTGAGCGCCACCGCGAGGCTCAGGCTCGCGACCACGCCGCTGACGGCCACCGCCGCCGTGCCGCGCATGCGCCGCGCGCGTTCGATCGCGAGCATCGGCAGCACGCGCTCCGCGAACAGCGGCGCGAGCCGGTCGTAGAGCAGGGCGATCAGCCAGGGCAGGGCCGCGATGCCGCCGACCAGCAGGAAGCCCACCGAAAGATAGGCCGCGATCGGAATGCCGAAGACCGCCGGCGCCGCCGCCAGTGCCGCACCGGCTGCGATCAGCAGCAGGGCCACCTTGTGGGCGCCGCTCTGCATCGGCGCAGCGCCCAGGCCTTTCAGCGTCTGTGCCTCGGGCAGCCGCTGCGCGGCGCGGGCGGGCCACCAGCCGCCCACCAGCGCGGCCACCATGCCGAGGCCGCCGTAGAGCAGCGCTGCGCCCGAACTCCAGCGCAGGGTCGGCGCCACGCCTTCGAAGTAGCCGCCGCCCAGGTCGCCGCCGAGCACCCGCAGCGCGAAGGATGCGAGCGCGGTGCCGAGCGCGATGCCGGCGGCGCTGCCGATGAAGCCCAGCACCAGCGACTCGGCCAGCACCAGCCGCAGCCGTTCGCGCGGCGTGAGGCCCAGCACGCCCAGCAGCGCGAACTGCTGCGCGCGCTTGGCGACGCTGAGCGCCAGCACCGAGAACACCAGGAAGGCGCCGGTGAACAAGGCCACCAGCGCGAGCACCGTGAGGTTGACGCGGTAGGCGCGCGAGAGATTGCTCACGCGCTCGGCGGCATCGCCCGGCTCGGCGATCTGGATGCCGGGCGGCCAGTCCGGTGCCTGCGTCAGCGAGCCGATGAAGGCCGCGCGGTCGGCGCCGGCTGCCAGCCGCAGGTCGATGCGCGTCAGCTGGCCGGCGCGGCCGAAAAGGTCCTGCGCCGCGCCGATGTCCATCACCGCGAGCGCGGCGCCGCCGGCCGCGACCTGGCCGGCGATGCGCAGTTCATGGGGCTGCGTTCCGATGCGCAGCTGCAGCGTCGTTGCGCTCTCTCCGAGCGCGGTGCGCGCGGCGGCATTGAGGAAGACCGTGTCCGGCGCGAACAGCGCGAAGCGATCGGCATCGCGCGCCGGCTGCGGCATCAGCGCCGGCGCGATCGAAGGCAGCACCAGTGCATCGACGCCGATCACGCGCAGCGGCACGCGGCGCCCGGCATCGATGAACGCGACCGCCTGCGATTCGAGCACCGGGCTGGCGAGCACCACTTGCGGGTGCTGCGCGACGCGCGCGAACTGCTTCTCGTCGAAGCCGCCCTGTGCGGCGCGCAGTTCCAGGTCGGGCTGCCCGTTGACCGAGCGCACCGCGCTCGCGAACTCGTCCAGTGCCGAGGCATTGATGAGCTGCACCGAGAAGGCCAGCGCCACGCCGAGCATCACGGCCAGGACGGCGGCGGCGTTGCGCCAGGGATGGTGGCGGAGTTCCTGGAGAGAGAAAGTCAGAAGAAGCGCGCGCATCGGGGCTTATTCTGCGCGTCGCTCAGAGCCGTTCTGCCTGCAAGGCCAGGTAGGCGCGCACCACCGGACTGGTGCTGAGGCCGGCCGCACGCGCATAAGCCTCGCGCGCAGCAATGCGATCGCCCGTCTCGCCGAGCAGATGCGCGCGCGCCGCCCAGTAGGGCTGGTAGCTGGCAACTTCCGCATCGGCCATGGCATCGAGCGCGACCAGGCCTGCGGCCGGTCCTTCGGCGTTCGCCACCGCACAAGCCCGGCTCACGCGCGCGCCGATGCTCGGTCGCAGCGCGATCAGGCCGTCGTAGAGCGCGACCACCGCTTCGGGCGGGACCGGATCGCCCAGTCGCCGCGCGCAATGGGCCGACTGGATGGCGGCCTCCATCTGGTAGGCGCCGACGGCCCGCATGGCCGATGCGTGCCGCAGCGCCAGCTCGGCCTGCGCGTGCATCGCGCGGTTCCAGCGCGTGCTGTCCTGCACGTCGAGCGGGACGTAGGCGCCGCTGTCGCTGCGACGGGCCGCGGCGCGGCTCTCGCAGAACAGCATCAGCGCCAGCAGGCCCAGCGGCTCGGGTTCGCCGGGCATCAGGCCGCAGAGGATGCGGCACAGGTCGATCGCCTCGCCGGTGAGGCCGCGCTGCGCGCTGTCGGCGCCGTCGACGTCGTCCCAGCCGGTGCCGTAGGCCGCGTAGATGCCGTCGAGCACGTCCTGCAGCCGCTGCGGCAGATCGTGCGAACGCGGGAACTCGAAAGGAATGCCGGCCGCGCGGATGCGCGCCTTGGCCCGCACCAGCCGCTGGCCCAAGGTGGCCGGCGCGACGAGAAAGGCGCCGGCCATGCGCGCCGCGTCGAGCCCGAGCACGGTCTGCAGCATCAGCGGCGCGCGCGCCGCGGCGTCGATGGCCGGGTGCGCGCAGACGAAGAAGAGGCGCAGCCGCTCGTCCGGCACGGCCTCGCCGCCGGACGTGTCCGCGCTGAACTCGTCGGCCAGGAGCAGCAGGGTCTGCGTGGCCTCGTCCTCCACGCGGCTGTGGCGCCAGGCATCGAGCGTGCGATTGCGCGCCACGCTCAGCAGCCAGGCCTCGGGCTTGTCCGGAATGCCCTCGGCCGGCCAGCGCTCGAGCGCGCGCGCGAAGGCATCGGCCAGCGCGTCTTCCGACGCGGCGATGTCGCGCGTGCGCGCCGAGAGGATCGCGATCAGCCGCCCATAGGACTGGCGTGCGGCCCGCTCGGCGGCTTCGTGCACGTTCCGAGCCGGATCGATCGGCGCGCCGCTCACCTCAGGTCGCCATGAACACCGGTCGCACCTCGACGCCGCCGGTGGTGGCGCAGGGCGCGCGCGCGGCCCATTCGAGCGCCGCGTCGAGGTCGGCCACCTCGATGACGAAGTAGCCGCCGAGCTGCTCCTTGGTGTCGGCGAAGGGGCCGTCCTGCACCTGGCGCTTGTCGCCGCGCACGCGCAGCGTGGTGCCGGTCATCGGCGGATGCAGGCCGTGGCCGGCCTGCACGATGCCCGCCTGGCGCACGGCGCCCACATAGTCCATCCAGCCGGCCCGGTAGGCCTGGGCCGCGGCTTCGTCGCGCTGGTCGAACTCGGACTGGGGTTGATAGAACATCAGCATGTATTGCATGGGAACCTCCGGAGAAGAATCGATATCGAGCAGGATCGCTCAATCCAATGACGGCTGGCAGGAACGCATTTCGACAGCGGATCATCGGCGAAGTCTGAAATTTCATTTTCGGAGGCGCTAAGCTGGCGCCATGAGTCCGCCGCGAAACCATCCCGAGTCCTTCGTGCGCCGTGTGCGCAGCCAGCTCGAGGGCTTCTCCGACACCGAACGCAGGCTCGCCGATTTCGTGCTCGACTTTCCCGGCGAACTGGCCAGCTATGCGGCCAGCGAGCTTGCAGGGCTGGCGGGCGTCTCCAACTCGACCGTGAGCCGCTTCATCCGGCGCCTGGGCTACGAGAGCTACGAAGACGCGCGGCGGCAGGTGCGCGAGGAGCGGGAATCGGGCTCGCCGCTGTTCCAATCCCCGGGCGGCGCGGCTGCAGCCGGGACCGCGCGGGCCACGCAGGTCGAGACGCACCTTGCGATGTCGCATGCCAACCTGGCCAGCACCTTCGCGCGCCTTTCCGACGCGCAGATGAGCCGGCTCGCCAAGACCCTCGTGCAGGCGCGCCAGGTGCTGATCTTCGGCAGCCGCAGCAGCCACGCCTTCGCGGTCTACCTGCGCTGGCAGATCATCCAGGTGGTGTCGCGCGTCACTGCCATCCCGGGGGCCGGCGAAACGCTGGGTGAGCACCTGGCCGGCATCACGCAGCGCGATTGCGTCGTCGTCTTCGGCATGCGCCGGCAGACGCCCAACATGCGCCTGGTGCTCGATGCCGCCGCCAAGGCCGGCGCCAGCATCCTCTTCATCAGCGACGCCAAGTCGCCGGACTACGCCGGCGCGACCTGGTCCATCCAGTGCGACTGCGCCGGACCCGGCCTGCTCGACAACCATGCGGCGGTGATGGGGCTGTGCGACCTGATCGCGACGCAGGTGATCGACGCGGCCGGTGCGGCAGGGCGCGAGCGTCTGGCCGCGATCGAGCTCGCGCACGACGAACTCGACGAGCTTTGAGTCAGACCGCCTGCACCGGCAACTGCTGCAGCGTGCGAAGCGGCGACGCGAAGATCAGCCAGGCCTGTAACACGAAGCCGGCCAGGGCGAGCAGCAGGCAGGCCGGCTCGCCCCACGTGGCGCCGACCACAGCGCCCAGTGCGGCGCCGAGCGGGCGCGCGCCGGCATTGACCGTGAGGAACACCGCCGACACGCGGCCGAGCATCGCATGGGGCGCGGCCGTCTGCCGCAGCGTGGTGGAGGTGATGACCCAGACGATCGGTCCGACGCCGAAGAGGAACATCGAGACCGAGGCCAGCGCCCCGCTGGGCACGGCCAGCGTCGCCGCCATCGCCAGTGCCGCCAGCACCGAGAGGGCAGGACCGAACTGGATCGCGCGGCCCAGCGACATGCGCCGCACGATCCGCGGCGCCAGCAGCGCGCCGATCACCATGCCGGCGCCGCAGGCGCCCAGCGTGAGGCCGACCGCGCGGGCATCGAGGCCCAGCGCCCGCACGGCATAGGGCACATACGCGGCCTGGAGCACGAACCAGGAGATGTTCCATGCAACCGCCGTCAGCAGGATGGGTCGCAGCAACGCGTGCCGCCAGACCAGCGTGGCGCCGTCGAGGAGTTCGAGCAGCGGATGGCGCGCGGCCGCCCGCGCGCGCTGCGGCTCGGCAATGCGCAACAGCAGCACGACGGCCGAGCCCGACAGCACCGCGGCCAGCACGAAGGCGACCGGCGCACCGAGCCACGCGACCAGTGCGCCCGCGAGCGCTGGCCCGCCGGCAAAGGCGGCGCTGCGTGCGAGTTCGAGCCGGCCGTTGGCTTGCGCGAGCGCTGCAGGCGCGACCAGCGCCGGCACCAGCGCAGGCGCCGCGACGCTGAAGCCGACCGTGCCCACGGCGCCGATGAATCCGAGCAGCGCGAGCCATCCGATCGACAGCTGGGAACTGGCCGAGAGCGCGAGCAGTCCCGTCAACGCCAGCGCGCGCAGCGCCTCGGCCCACACCATCAGGCGCTGCCGCGACGTCCGGTCGGCCAGCAGGCCCAGCGGAATCGACAGCAGCAGGAAAGGCAGCGTCTGCACGGTCGCCAGCATGCCGATCTCGCCCGGCCCGGCGCCGAGCGCCAGCACCGCCACCAGCGGCACCGCGGCCAGGCTCAGTTGCTCGGCCGACTGGGCCGCCAGGTTCGACCATGCGAGGTGGATGAAGGGGCGGGGGAGTTGCGAAGTCATGCGCTGGTGGGATGAAAGCGCCATCTTCCCCCGTCAGGCGCTGCGGCACTGGCCGTATCCGGACCTTCGAGCAGAAAACTATTTCGTGCCGCGCGAGGCCGCCCATTGGCTCCAGGCGCCCACGATCGCAAGCAACAGCAGCACCGCCGCGTAGCCGCGCACCGTGGCCAGCAGGCCGAAGGGCGCGATCAGCAAGCCGGCCACCATCGCCGGCACGCTGAAGGCCAGGTAGCTGGCGACGAAGAGGGCCGCGAACAGCTCTGCGCGCTCATGTGCCTTGGCCAGCGGCGCCAGCGTCTGCACCAGCGCCGAGAAGGCCGCGCCGAAGCCGATGCCGGCCACCGCCGCACCCGCAAAGAAGAGCGGGAGCGAGCGCGGGCCGAGCGAGGCGAGCAGCAGGGCCATGCCGAGCGCGATGCTCGCCATGCCGATGGCCGCCATTTGCGGCGGGCGGAAGCGGCCGAGCAGCGTCGGCGCAATCGCACCCATGCCGGACAGCGTCGCGATGGTCAGTCCGTTGACGATGCCGTTGTCGACCGCGAACACATGCAGCATCAGCGAAGGCGCAAGCGACAGGAAGAGCCCGCCCATGGCCCACACCGTGACCAGCACGGTCAGCCCCCGCACGAAGTCGGCGCGCGCCGCCACCGGAATCGAGACGCGCGGCACCAGCGATGCCAGTGCGCCGGCGCGCGGCGTCACGCTTTCGGGCATGAAGGGCAGCAGCGCCGCGGCGGCTGCGAACACCGCCGCCAGCACGCCGAAAACCAGCACCACCGGATGTGCCGTGAGCTCGACGGCCATGCCGGTGAGCAGCGCACCGACGGCCAGCCCGGCCAGCGGCGAGACGCTGCTGATCAAGGCGCCGAGGCGCTTGCGCGCGGCCGGCGCGGCCTCGACCACGGCAGCGGTGAGCGCGCCGCTGGCGATGCCGGTCGCCACGCCCTGGACGATGCGCGCCGCGATCAGCCCGCCGATGCCGCGTGCCAGCAGGAACATGACCATCGCCACCGCCTGCAGCAGCAGGGCGCCCAGCACCACCGGCTTGCGGCCGACGTGGTCCGACAGCGAGCCCGCGACCAGGAGCGAAGCGAGCAGCGCGATCGCATAGATCGCGAAGGCCACCGTCAGCAGGACCGGCGAGAAGCCCCAGTCGTGCTGGAACACCAGAAACAGCGGCGAAGGCGCGCTGGCCGCGAAGAAGAAGCCGAACAGGACAGCGGCGAGCAAGGGGAACGCGAACGCAGCGGGCAGCCGCCAGGGAGCAGGCGCAGCGCGGACTAGACCGGAATCAGGGGAGGTGGAAGGCATCGGAATCCTATTAACGCAAAGTTCTTTGCATTTACGGATTGTAGTCCCACATTCCCACTAACGCAAACATCGTTGCGTTAAACTATGAAACCATGAACACAGTCCAACTGAAACGACCGGGCGGCCGCAGCGCGCAGGTGCAGGCGGTGGTCCGCGCGGCCCTCGAGGAACTGGTGGCCGAGCAGGGCCGCGAACGCGTCACCGTGCCGGCCGTGGCCGAACGCGCGGGCGTCAGCGCCTCCAGCATCTATCGGCGCTGGGGCGACCTGTCGGGGCTGCTGGCCGAGACGGCGACGCGCCGCCTCGACCCGAACCGCCCCTTGCCCGACACCGGCGAGCTGCGGCAGGACTTGCGGGGCTGGGCGCGCGAGCTCATCACGCATCTTTCGCAGCCGTGCAACACCTCGCTGATGAAGGCGGCGGCGGCCCTGGCTGCCGGAGAAGACACCGACTGCCTGCGCAACCGCAAGGCCGAGGCCAAGGTGCTCGTCGATCGTGCGCGTGCCCGCGGCGAGGCCGTGCCGGATACGCAGCAGGTCATCGACCACGTGGTCGCGCCCATCGTCTTCCGCCTGATCTTCGGCGGCGACGCCGTCGAGCCGGCGCTGGCGGCGCGCCTGGTGGACGAGGCGCTGGTGCTGGCGGCGGAGCAGCCGCGCTGAAATTTTTCGGTCCGCGGGCCAATCGGGCTTGAAAAAATGTTTTCACGATATTAATATTCGTGAAAACGTTATGCCAACCACTGCCCTCGCAGCGGCGCAGCTTCCAAGTCCCAGGAGACAAACCATGGCTGGTGGACCCGTTCAATCCTCGATGCCCGATTCGCCCAAGGTCGCTGAACTCGACCGGGCGCTCGACCAGATCGGCGTGACCCGATCGCATCACACGATCATCTTTCTGATCCTCATCGGCTGCCTGTTCGACAGCTTCGAGCAGAACGCGGTCGGGCTGGTCGGCCCGCTGCTGCGCGAGCAGTGGGGGCTGAGCGCCACCGACATCGGCTTTCTCAATGCCGTGACCTTCGCCTGCGCGGCGATCGGCCGGCTGGTGTCGGGCTACATCGCCGACCGCCACGGCCGCCGCGTGATGCTGACCATCAACCTGCTGCTGTTCACCCTCGGCGCCACCATCTGCGCGCTGTCGCCCAATCTGGGCGTGATGGCACTGGGCCGCGCGGTCGTCGGCTTCGGGCTCGGCGGCGAGGTGGCGATCGCGGTCACCATGCTCTCGGAGCTGTGCTCGACCAAGTTCCGCGGCACCGCCGTGGGCCTGGTGAACGTCGGGGCAGGGGGCCTGGGCAACTTCCTCGCGCCGGCTTTCGGCCTGCTGGTGTTCTCGCTGTTCCCCGGCGAGAACAGCTGGCGCTGGCTCTTTGCCTGCCTGGTGCTGCCGGCCCTGCTGGGCGCCTTCTACCGCCGCTACATCCCCGAGACACCGCGCTTCCTGCTCTCGCAGAACCGCATCAAGGAAACCAATGCGGTGCTGTCGCGCCTCGCCTCCGGCCGCCTCACGCAGAAGAACGTGCCGCAGCACGACTACATCAGCGACGACGGCTCCGTCCCGCAGCGCAGGGTCCACGTGCGCATCACCGAGATCTTTCGCGGCGCGCTGGCCCGCCGGACCGTTCCGATGTGCATCGCGATCTGGATGACCTACGGCGCGCAGATCTCGGTGCTCACGCTGATGCCCACCATCCTCGTCAGCCTGGGCTACACGCTCACCAAGAGCCTGCTCTTCACGATGGTGATCCAGGGCGGTAGCCTGCTGGGCGCGATCGGTGCTTCGCTGCTGGGCTTTCACTTCCCGCGCAAACGCGTGCTCACCTGGGGCGCGATCGGCGCCTGCCTCGCGGCACTGACGATCGGCTTCGTGGCCAAGAGCATCGTCGTGATCCTGATCAGCGGCGCGGTGTTCCAGTTCTTCGTGCTGCTGCTCAACACCACCCTCTGGATCTATGCGCCCGAGCTCTATCCGACCAAGGTGCGGGCCTTTGGCACCGCCTTCATCCTGGCGACCGGCACCGCGGCCGGTGCGCTGATGCCGCTGGTCGCGGGCCGGCTCTTCGACGGCTTCGGCATCGTGGGCGTGTTCGCGATGGTGGCGTCGCTCTACCTGATCTTCATGGTCGCCATCCAGAGCGTGCCCGAGACCTACGGCCGCTCGCCGGACGACGTCAGCCTGCCCTCCGAGGAAGAGAAGGCGATGCCGAACGTCACGCCGGCGCGCGCGCATTGAGCTTCGTCAGGAAACCCATGTCCCGCATTCTTCTCATCAATCCCAACACCTCGGCCGCCACGACGGACATGATGGTCGCGATCGCGCAGGCCGAGATGGCGCCCGGCTTTCGCGTCGAAGGCATCAGCGCCTGGCACGGCGTGCCGATGATCATCAACGAGACCGAGCTGGCCGAGGCCGCGCTCGAAGTGCACCGCAGCTGGCTGCGCGCAGGGCCCGGTTGGGCCGGCGTGATCGTCAGCGCCTTCGGCGATCCGGGCCTCGAACGGGTGCGGGCCTCGACCCGCCTGCCGGTGGCCGGCATCTGCGAGGCTTCGATGCTCGAAGCCGCGGGCGACGGCAAGGCGCGTCGCTTCGGCGTCGCGACCGTCACGCCCGAACTGACGCGCGTCATCCAGGTCCGCGCCGACGAACTGGGCCTGGGCCAGGCCTATGCCGGCATCCGCCTGACGCAGGGCGCGCCGCGCGAGCTCGCAGCCGACCCCGAGGCCCTGGAGCATGCGCTGGCCGAAGCGGTACGGGCCTGCGTTGAACAGGACGGTGCCGAAGCCGTGGTCATCGGCGGCGGTCCGCTGGGGCAGGCCGCAATGCGGCTGGCGCCGCGCTTCGAGGTGCCGGTCATCGCGCCGATCCCCGCGGCAGTGCGGCTGCTGCTGGCGCGCTTGCGAAGCGCGAGCGATGAAGAGGCTCAGGCCGCGCTCAGCATGCGGTGAAGGCTGCCGGCCACGGCCAGCAGCTCGCGCTCGCGGTGCGCATGGCCGACCAGTTGCACGCCGATCGGCAGGCCCTGCGGCCCGAGCAGGCCGGGCACGCCGACGCAGGGCGGACCGAGCAGGGTCCAGATGCGGTTGAACACCGGGTCGCCGGTGGCGGCCAGGCCTGCCGGTGCCTCGCCGGGCGCGGCAGGTACCAGCAGCGCGTCGACATCGCGCATCAGTTCGGGCAGCAGGCGGCGGCCGACGGCGGCCTGTGCCTGCGCCTGTGCGTAGGCTTCGTTCGTGCATTCGCGGCCGGTTTGCAGCAGACCGCCGAGCGCGGCGCTGAGCTGTTCGGGATGCCGGCGCCATTCGGTGTCGAGTTGGCGCGCGGCCTCGTACGCCATCACCGTTTTCTGCGCTTCCACCAGGCCGTCCAGCGCGGCAGGCAGCGCGATGTCGCGCAGCGTGACGCCGGCCTGGGCGGCGAGTTTCAGGGCTTGTTCGAAGGCCGCGGCGCCGCCGCCATCGACGGCCGGCCATTCGTGCGTGCGGCAGATGCCGAGGCGCAGCGCACCGGGCACGGGCTCTTGCAGCGGTACGAAGGCCGTTGCGCTCATCGCGCAGCGCATCAGTTCCAGATCGTCGGCGCTGCGCGCGAGCCAGCCCAGCGTGTCGAGCGAGGGCGCGAAGGGCTTGATGCCTTCCAGTCCCAGCGCGCCGAAGGTGGGCTTGAGCGCGAACACCCCGCAGAAGGAAGCGGGGCGGATCAGCGATCCCGCCGTCTGTGTGCCGAAGGCGATCGGCACCATGCCGTCGGCCACCGCAGCGGCCGAGCCGCTGGACGAACCGCCGGGCGTGTGCGCCGGATTGCGCGGGTTGGCCGTGGGGCCGGGCGAGAAGTAGGCGAACTCGGTGGTCACGGTCTTGCCGAGGACGACCGCGCCGGCCTCGCGCGCGCGCGCCACGCAGGCGGCGTCGGCGGCGGGACGGAAGCCGTCGTAGATCGGCGAGCCGTAGCGCGTGGGAAGGTCGGCAGTGGCGATGAGGTCCTTGACGCCGATCGGCACGCCGCCGAGCAGGCCGGGTATGCCGCGCGCGTCCAGCGCGCGTGCCGCCGCGATGGCGCCTTCGGCATCGACGTGCTGCCAGGCGTGGATCAGCGGCTCGCGTTCGGCGATGCGCTCGAGGGCCGCGCGGGCTGCTGCTTCGGCCGTCATCGTGCCTGCGGCCATGGCCTGGCGCAGGGCGACTGCCGTCATCGAGACGCAGGACATCGCCTCAGGCGGCCCTGGCTTGCGCCGGCGCGAACATCGATTCCATGTCGTGACGAATCTTGTAGGCGTGCGTCGTGGTGTCCATCGCGACGTCGGCCCAACTCAGGCTCTGGCCCTTCTTCACCGGGCGCACGAGCTTGATGTTGTGCGCGAGGCCCAAGGGCAGGCCGCCGATGCGCATCGAACGTTCCGCCGGCAGCAGCTTGCCCCACACGGTGTAGCCGCCTTCGCCGTCGAGCGTCTCGCCCACGGCGAGGTCGCGCTTCGCGGTGGCGACCACGTCCGCGTTCCAGCAGGTGGCGACGCCGGTCGCCTCGCCGCGCAGCGCCACGCTCGCGACCGAGACGCCGACCTCCAGGCCGATCAGGTGCCAGCGCTTGTAGAGCGTGAAGTAGCGCCCGCTCGGATCGGTGTGGGCGTTGTATTCCTCGAAGCAGTTCTTGATGTACTCGGTCTCGGCCTCGACCGTGACCCACACGCCCATGCGGATGTCGTAGGGGATCTTGCGGCCGTTCGCCTCGAGCGAGGACACCACTTCGACCATGCCCTTGCGTTCGAGCACGCCGCCTTCGCTCTTCGGCCGCGTGACGAAGGGGATGTCTTCGACGCTGGCCGGCGGATAGAGCAGGCCGTCCGATGGCACGCCCAGGCCGGTGGCATTGGCCACCGCGGCGCTTTCGATCGAGGGCTTGGAGCCGTCGAGGAAGCTGTTGAACATCTTCGGGTTGAGCCCGCCGCGCAGCGCCTGCTCGGGCGTGAGGCCGTAGTTGCCCCACACCGTCTCCGGCGTCGATTCGCTGAAGTGCGGCAGCCACTTGTGGCCGCGCCCGGCCGCCACCACCGGGAAGCCGCAGGTGCGCGCCCAGTCGACCAGGTCGCAGATCAGCGCCGGCTGGTCGCCGAAGGCGAGCGAATACACGACACCGGCCTGCTGCGCGCGGTGCGCGAGCAGCGGGCCGCAGAAGGCATCGGCCTCGACCGTCACGTTGACCACGTGCTTGCCGTGCGCGAAGGCATCGAGGCAATGGTCGACCGCGGCCACCGGGTTGCCGGTGCACTCGACCACGATGTCGATGGAGGGCTCGCGCGTCACGGCCTGCCAGTCCTCGGTGATCCAGGTGCTGCCGGTCCGCAGCGCTTCCTGCACCGAGCCGGCGGCGGCGCGCTCGGCTTTCCAGCCGACGCGTTCGAGATTGGTGCGCGCCGCGGCGGGCGAGAGGTCGGCGATGGCCACGAGCTGGATGCCGGGCGTGCGCGGAATCTGCGCCAGGTACATCGAGCCGAACTTGCCGGCGCCGATCAAGCCGATGCGGATCGGCTTGCCTTCGGCGGCGCGTTGTTGGAGTCTGGTGTGAAGGCTCATGTGCTTCCTAGTAACCGTCTATGAACCGTTCGCACTGAGCTTGTCGAAGTGCTGCGTCGATCGACAGCGGCTTCGACAGGCTCAGCCCGAACGGCGGGGGCGGGGGCGAGGGGGGTGGGTGTTCAGGCCGTAGCGAGTTCCAGTTCGTCCAGCGAAGTGCGCAGCGCGCTCTCGGGCAGCCCGTTCTTCCACGGCACGTCGACCGGGTAGGGCTTCAGCAGGCAGTCGTCGGGCAGCATCTCGATCGCAGTGAAGTCGCGGTGCGCGATGTACTCCGGCCGCTTGAAACGCCGGATGTGGTTGCTGACCGCGCACAGGCTCAGGTACACGGCCACGCGGTTGAAGGGCGAGAGGTTGCTGCCCGATGCATGCACGAGGCAGCTGTGGAACAGGATCATCGAACCGGCCGGGCCCTTGGGCGAGACGATGCCGCCGTTCTTGCCGCCGGCACGGTCCACCAGCTGGCGGATGAGGTCGTTGTCGACCGTCCACAGCGGATAGCTGGTGGTCGTGAGGTCGTGCTTCGCTTCCACCACGCCCTTCACATGGCTGCCGGGAATGAACATCAGCGGGCCGTTGTGCTCGTTCACGTCGTCGAGAAAGATCGCGACGTTCATCGCGCGTTCGGTCGGCATCAGGTCGTCGTTGAGCCAGGTGCCGTAGTCCTGGTGCCATTGCCAGACGTCGCCCTCGAAAGCCATCTTGCCGTTGATCTTGAACTGGTGCATGTAGACCTGTTCCTCGAACAGGTCGCTCACCGGGCCCACCATGCGCGGGTGGCGCGCGAGGCGGGCGAAGGGTTCGCTGATCAGGTGCGCCGCGAAGTTGGTGCGAACGGCATCCGAGTCTTTCTCGCGCACGTTGAAGGCTTCGCGCCGGCCGTAGAGCTCGGGCACTGCATCGGTCAGCGCCTTCGTCTCTTCGGGCGAGAAGTGGCCGGGGAAGAAAAGGTAGCCGTCGCGCTCGAACTGCGCGCGCTGTTCGGGGCTGAGTCTCATGCGGTATCTCCTGCTTGAGTGGGGATGTGGGCGGAAAGACGTTCGGCCAGCCGCATGCCGAGCGTCCGGCTGGCCTGTGCGCCGTGCTCGTCGCTCAGGCGCGCGGCGGTGTCGGCGTCGCCGGCCGCGATGGCGCGGGCGATCGCTTCGTGCTCGTCCCACAGCGACTCGCGCTGCGGCACGGATTGCAGCACCGCGCCCATCGCGCGGCGCAGGTGGCGCCAGTGCTGGTCGGCGCTCTGTTCGATCAGCGGATTGCCCGAGGCGACATAGATGGCATGGTGAAAAGCCATGTCGGCGTCGATCATGGCTTCGACGCTGCGGCCGCGCGCGGCACGGCGCCCGCGCTCGATCAGCTTGGGGTCGATGCAGAAACGCTCCGCGGCCGCGAGCCGCGCCGCCAGCACGTCAAGCGCGCCACGCACCTGGTAGACCTTGCGCATCCATTCGGCATCGAGCGGCGCGACCAGCAGGCCGCGGCCCGGCGCGTCGAGCACGAAGCCGTCTTTCTTCAGGAGCCGCAGCGCCTGCAGTACCGGCTGGCGCGAGACGGCCAGGCGCTTGGCCAGGTCTTCCTGCGTGATGCGTTCGCCGGGCGCGAGCGAGCCGCCGCTGATGGCGTCGAGCAGCGCGCGGTAGACCTGGTCGACGAGGTCGGGGGCGGCAGCGATCTGGACGAGCTGGGCGGGCATGGCGGTTTTGGTCTTTTTTGAACTCTGTATACAGAATACGAAAGAAGACGCCTGTTGCGGTCTGGGGTTTACCCCAGGCTGGGAATCAGGCCCGGATGCCGTCTGCGCTCAGGTGCAGCACACGGTCCGCACGCGCCGCGGCCGCCTCGGAATGCGTGACCAGCACCAATGAGGCGCCGTGCTCGCGCGTCTGCGCCAACAGCACGTCCATCACCTTCGCGGCGGTCGTCGGGTCGAGGTTGCCGGTCGGCTCGTCGGCCAGAAGCAGCGCGGGCCTGTGCACGAGCGCGCGCGCGATGGCCACGCGCTGCAGCTGCCCGCCGCTGAGCTGCTGGGGCAGGCGCGGACCGAGGCCGGCGAGCCCGACCGCGTCGAGCATGTGCGCCACGCGCGCCGGGTCGGGGCGCTTCAGCAGCATCAGCGGCAGCGCGACGTTCTGCGCCACGTCCAGGTGCGGCAGCACGTGGAAGGCCTGGAACACGAAGCCGACGTTCTTGCGGCGCCAGAGTGCGCGTGCCTCGGCATCGAGCGCACCGATGTCGGTGCCGTCGTGCACGACGGTGCCGGCGTCCCAGCTGTCGAGCCCGGCCATGCAGTTGAGCAGGGTGGACTTGCCGACGCCCGACTCGCCCACGACGGCGACGAACTCGCCCGCCGAGACTTCGAGCGAGACCTGCTCGAACACGGTCGCGTCGCCGTAGTGCTTTGCCAGGGCCGTGATCCGCAGCGTCATGCGAGCTCGACCACCTGCCGCACGATGCGCAGGGCGGCATCCGGCGCCTCTGCCGCGACCACGCGCCGTTGCGGCATGCTGCGCAGCCAGGTGATCTGGCGCTTGGCCAGCTGGCGCGTCGCCGCGATGCCGCGTTCGCGAAGTTCGGCCATGGGAAAGGCGCCGTCCAGCGCTTCCCACGCTTGACGGTAGCCGACGCTGCGCATCGAAGGCAGGTCCGCAGAGAGATCGCCGCGCGCGCGCAGGGCCTCGACCTCGGCCATGAAGCCGGCCGAGAGCATGGCATCGAAGCGTTCGGCGATGCGCTGGTGCAGCCAGCTGCGCTCTGTCGGTTCCAGCGAAAAGAGCGCTGCCGCCGGCATCCCGCCGGCGCTTTCTCGGCCATGGAAGCTGGCCAGCGGTCGGCCGCTGGCATGCCAGACCTCGAGCGCGCGCTGGATGCGCTGGCTGTCGTTGGGCGCGAGCCGCGCGGCGGTGACGGCATCGACTTCGGCCAGCCTCTTGTGCATCGCGGGCCAGCCCAGTGTTGCGGCTTCGGACTCGAGCCGTTGCCGCACGGCAGGGTCGGCCGCGGGCATGGCATCGATGCCGTCGGCGAGCGCCTTGTAGTAGAGCATCGTGCCGCCAACCAGCAGCGGCAGCCGGCCGCGCGCGCGGATCTCGGCGATCAGCCGCGTGGCGTCGTTCACGAAGCCGGCCGCGCTGTACGGCTCGCGCGGATCGCGGATGTCGATCAGGTGGTGCGGTACTTCGGCGCGTTCGGCGGCCGTGGGCTTGGCGGTGCCGATGTCCATGCCGCGGTAGACCAGTGCCGAGTCGACGCTGACGATCTCGACCGGCCGTGCGCGCGCGATCGCGAGCGCGGCCGCGGTTTTGCCCGATGCCGTCGGGCCGGCCAAGGCCACGTAACCCGCTTCAGCGCCCATTCGCCTCGCCGTACCTGCGCACCAGCGTCCAAGCGATCAGCGCGATGCACACGCTCCAGAACCACATGCCGAGCACCAGCGGCATGACGGTGCCGTCCATGCGCGTGCCGAGCCAGCCGCCGATGCCGAAGGCCGCCAGCATCATCACGAAGCCGTTGAGTGCCGAGGCCGCGCCGGCGGCCTGCGGAAAGGGCCCGACCGCGCCGGTCTGGCCGCAGGGCTGGTGCACGCCGTGCGCCAGCATGGTCAGCGTGGCCGGCGCGACGATGGCCAGCACCGACTGCACGCCGGCCAGCGCCAGCACGCCCATGGCGGTGCCGCCGGCCAGCGTCAGCAGCGACGCGCGCGCCACGCTGCCGCGCACGCCGTAGCGCGGCAGCCAGCGCCGGCAGACGAAGGTGCCCACGATGTAGGCCAGCGAGTTCCACAGCATCACCAGGCCGTACTGTGTCTTGGTGAGCCCGAGCACCTGGATGAAGACGAAGGACGAGGTGGCGAGAAAGGTGAAGAGCAGGCCGTAGGCCGCCGTGGTCAGCGCCGAGAAGGCCAGGAAGGTCGGGTTGCGCAGCACCATCGCCCAGGTGCCGGCCAGCGTGCCGAGGCGCAGCGCATCGGGGTTGCGGCGCGTCAGCGTTTCGCCGAAACGCCAGGCGATCAGCGCCAGCGTGAGAGCGCCGAAGAGTGCCGGCGCCATGAGCGCGATGCGCCAGCCGAACAGGTCGGACACCAGGCCGCCCAAGGGCGCGCAGAGGCACGCGATCACGCCGAGGCCCGTGAGCGCGCGCGACATCACGCGTGCGCCGTCGGCCGGCTGGTAGAGGTCGCGCACGATCGCGCGCGCCGCCATCACCGCAGCGCCCATGGCCGCGCCCTGCAGCGTGCGCCAGACGATCAGGATGTCGATCGATTGCGCGACGGCGCCGCCGATGCTCGCTGCGACGTAGCCGGCCAGCCCCCACAGCAGCACCGGCCGCCGGCCGAAGCGATCGGACAGCGGGCCGAACACGAGCTGCGAACAGCCGAAGGCCAGCAGCAGTGCGCTCAGCGTGAGCTGGGCCTGCGACATGTGTGCGCCGAAGCCGGTCGTCAGGGCGGGCAGCGCCGGAAGGTAGAGGTCGGTGGTGACGGGCTGGATGCCGAGCAGCAGGGCCAGCATGAGCACGACCAGCGCGGGCGACATGACCACCGCACGCGGCGCAGTTTGCGGAAGGGCCGGTGCGACGGGAGGGGGCGGCATGCGCCCAAGGGTAACAAAGCCGGCGTGCCGAACGCCGTGGCGCCTCAGATCGCCTGGCCGGCCAGCCGGGTTTGGGGCAGGACGGTCTTCGGCTGGGGCGGGACCGGGGCGACGCCGCCTTCGCCGGCCGCCATCTCGGTCGGCGGCTCCTTCATGCGAAAGAGCTGCGACAGCGCGGCGCGGTACTGCGCCTGGCCGACCGAATTGGTGTTGTGGTGCGAACCGCCCTCGACCAGCACGAAGAGCTTGGGCACGGTGGCCGCGTTGTACAGCTTGCGCCCGAGCGTCGGATTGATGAGGCTGTCGGCCGTGCCGTGCACCACCAGCAGCGGTGCGCCGATGTCCTTGACCTTGCGGATGGCCTCGAAGCGCTGGGTGATGAAGGGGCCGAAAGGCAGCCAGCCCCACTTGAAACTGCTCGCCACATCGGCGATGGAGGTGAAGGTGCTCTCGACGATGGTGCCGCTCTCGTCGGACACGTGGGCCGCGAGGTCGATGCCGATCGCGCCGCCGAGCGAGTGGCCGAAGATGTAGCGGGGCTGCTGCGGATGCCGGGCCGCGAGCCAGGTCCAGGCGGCGCGCGCGTCTTCGCGCGCCGAGTCTTCGGACGGCAGGGCCTTGGTGCTCTTGCCGAAGCCGCGATAGTCGATGGCCAGCACCGAGAAGCCGAGCTCGTGCATGCGGCGCATGCGGGGCGCCGAGCCGGACACGTTGTAGCGGGCGCCATGCAGGAAGAGGAGAACAGGGGTGTCCGCCGATTCGGGTGCGCCGCCGAGCCACAGGCCATGCAGGCGCACCGGCTCACCGGTCAGCGAGGACTTGTAGTCGATCCAGACATGCTCCATGCCTTCGGTCATGGATTCGGAATTGCCCCAGCTGCGGTCGCTGGGCTGGAAGATCCATTCGCGTTGCTGCTCGTCGAGGGTGGAACAACCGGCCGCCAGCAAAGCGACCAGCGCGGTAGCGGATGCGAACAGGGACCAGGATTTCATGAGGTGGCTGACAGACAGGCAGGCGCCGCGAAAGTTCAACGAAAGACTGCATGCAACGTGCGTGCCCGATCCCCCGATGACCCCTGAAAACCCTCGGTTACGTGTGCAACGGGGAGCAACCGTGCGTAATTTGGCAGCCGCCGGGGCTTCAGCGCCCGCGCATGAACAGCGAATCGAGTTCGCGGATCGACACCTGGCGCCAGGTCGGGCGCCCATGGTTGCACTGGTCGGAGCGCTCGGTCGCCTCCATCTGGCGCAGGAGTCCGTTCATCTCGTCGACGGTCAGCTTGCGGTTGGCGCGCACCGCGCCATGGCAGGCCATGGTCGAAAGCAGCTCGTTCTGGGCTCGCTGCACCACGGTGCTGGCATCGTGATTCGCAAGCTCGGCCAGCACGCTGCGGGCCAGCTCGACCGGATCGCCGTCGGCCAGCGTGCCCGGCACCGCGCGCACCGCCAGCGTGCGCGGCGAGAAGGGCGTGATCTCCAGGCCCAGCGAGGGCAGCACGGCGGCGCAGGCTTCGGCGGTCGCCACTTCCTGCGGCGTGGCGGCGAAGGTGGCCGGGATCAGCAGCGGCTGGCTCGTGATGGCCGCGCCGTCGAGCTGGACCTTCAGGCGCTCGTAGACGATGCGCTCGTGCGCGGCATGCATGTCCACGATCACCAGGCCCTGGCTGTTCTCGGCCAGGATGTAGATGCCCTGCAACTGGGCGAGCGCACGGCCCAGAGGCCAGGCTTCATCTTCGGCGGGTAGGGGCGTGCCGGATGGCACGGGTGCGAAGGCTGCGGCCGGCGTTGCTGCGCTGTCGCTTCTCTCGCTCGGCCACATCGCGGCCGCGTCGCCGAGGCCGCGCTCGGCGGCGAAATGCATCGCCGGCTGCGTCCATGACGGCACCGCCTGCGGCGTGCGGGGCTTGAAGAAAGGTTCGGCGGGTGTCGTCGCTGCGGCGTCGCCGGCCCGCGGCGCGGCCAGCGCGTTCTCGATCGCGTGGCGCACCGCCTGGTGCACTTCGCGCCCGTCGCGGAAGCGCACTTCGATCTTGGTCGGATGCACGTTGACGTCGACCCGCGCCGGATCGATCTCGAGGTACAGCGCATAGACCGGCTGGCGCTGGCCGTGCAGGACGTCTTCGTAAGCGCTGCGCACCGCGTGGGCCAGCACCTTGTCGCGCACGAAGCGGCCGTTGACGTAGAAGAACTGCTGGTCGGCGCGTGATCGGGCCGCATCGGGAACGCCGGCCCGGCCCGTCACGCGCACCGGGCCCGCGCCGTGCGCGACCTGCACGCTTTGCGTTACGAAGTCGTCGCCGAGCGCATCGGCCAGCCGCCGGTCGCGCGCATCGGCAGCGCGCCACTGCTCGACCAGCCGGCCCTCGTGCCAGACCGAGAAGCCCACCTCGGGCCGCGCCAGCGCATGGCGCCGCACCGCCTCGATGCAGTGCGCGAGCTCGGTCGCGTCGGTCTTCAGGAACTTGCGCCGCGCGGGGGTGGCGAAGAAGAGCTCGCGCACCTCGACCGTGGTGCCGGCCGCGCGCGCGACCGGCCGCAGCTCGCCGGTGCGGCCGTCGAGCGCGAAGGCGCCGTCGGCTTCGTGGAAGCGCGACTGCAGGCTGAGCTCGGCGATGGCGTTGATCGCGGCCAGCGCCTCGCCGCGAAAGCCCATGGTGCCGACGGTTTCGAGGTCGTTCAGGCTGGCGATTTTGCTGGTCGCGTGGCGGCGCAGCGCCAGCGGCAGCTCGTCGCGCGGCAGGCCCTGGCCGTCGTCCTCGACCGAAATCAGGCGCACGCCGCCGGCCGAGAGCCGCACGGTGACCTGGCGCGCGCCGGCGTCGAGCGCGTTGTCGAGCAGTTCGCGCACCACCGAGGCGGGCCGTTCCACCACTTCGCCGGCAGCGATCTGGCTGATCAGTTCGTCGGGAAGATCGCGGATCGGGCGGCGCGCGGCCGGGGCGAGGGAAGAGGGAAGGGCGCTCACCAGGGCATTCTAGAAGGGCACTCCAGAAGCTGCCCGGATAATGCGCGTCCATGGAAATCATCAGCTTCTTCGTCGACTTCGTCCTGCATATCGACAAACATCTCGAGGCCTTCGTCATCGCCTACGGGCCATGGGTGTATGCGCTGCTGTTCCTGATCGTGTTCGTCGAGACGGGGCTGGTCGTGATGCCCTTCCTGCCGGGCGACTCGCTGCTCTTCATCGTCGGCGCGCTGTGCGGCGCCGGGCTGATGAGCTACTCGCTGGCAGTGCCGATCCTGATCGTCGCCGCGATCCTGGGCGACCAGTGCAACTACAGCATCGGGCGCTACTTCGGACCCAAGGTCTTCCAGTGGGAGAGCTCGCGCTTCTTCAACCGCAAGGCCTTCGACCAGGCGCACGCCTTCTACGAACGCTACGGCGGCGTGACCATCATCCTCGCGCGCTTCATGCCCTTCATCCGCACCTTCGCGCCCTTCGTCGCGGGCGTGGCCGAGATGACCCGCGGCAAGTTCTCGCTCTTCAACGTCGTCGGCGCGCTGCTGTGGGTGCTGGGGCTTTGCACCGCCGGCTACCTGTTCGGCAACATGCCTTTCGTCAAGGAGCACCTGGACAAGATCATCTGGGCGCTGATCTTCGTGCCGGGACTGATCGCGCTCTTCGGCGCCTGGCGCGCGGGTCGCACGCCTTCTTCAGCGCGCTGAGGGGCGCTGCCTGATCAGGCTGTCGATGAAGGCGCTCGCAGCCGGCGACAGCGAGCGGCCGTTGCGCGTGACGATGCCGATCTGACGCGCCGCCGCCGGCCGCACCAGCGGCACGGCCGCCAGCAAGGTGCAGTCGATCAGCCGCAGCGTGAGGCGCGGCATCGCGCTGATGCCGAGGCCCGAGGCCACCAGCGCACCGCCGATGGCGCTGTTGGCGCACTCGAAGGCCGGCCTGAGCGCGATGCCTTTCTGCACGAACACCGCGTCGGTGACCGGTCGGATGCTGCTCGCCGGCGAGCTCGCAATGAAGGGACGCGTCGCGCATGCCGACCATGACGCGACCTTCTGCTGCGCCAGCGGATCGTCCTTGCGGCAGATCAGCACGAAAGGATCGTCCAGCAGGTGCCGGTAGGCGAAGCGCTTGTCGGGTGCGGGGCGCACCGAGATCCCGAAGTCGGCATGGCCTTCGTTGATCGCTGCGAGCAGGGGCTGTGCCGAGGCATCGAAGATCGAGAACTCCACCTCCGGGCGCACAGCGCGGAAAGCCGCGATCGCGGCCGGCAGCACCGCCACGCCCAGCGAAGGCAGCGCAGCGATGCGCACGTGGCCGCTGTGGCCTTCGAGAAACTGTGCGAGTTCGCTGAAGGCATCGTCGAACTCGCCGACGATGCGGCGCGCGATCGGCAGCAGCTCGCGCCCGGCGGCGGTGATTTCGACATGGCGCGTGTCGCGATCGAACAGGCGCACGCCGAGCATCTCCTCGGCCAGGCGCACCGTGCGGCTGAGCGCGGGTTGCGAGACGTTGAGCGATTGCGCCGCGGCGCGGAAGTTGCCCTTCGCGGCCACGTGCAGGAAGGCCTCGAGCTGTTGCAGGTTGACGTTGATGCGCATCGCGACGTGCTCCTTCGATTGATCCGGAAAGCTGATTACAGGTATAGAAAGATTGTCCTTCACGGATCAATGGCGCCCGCCTAGACTGCGACCGGAGACAACAACGGAAGACGAACCACGATGACAGGCATCCTCGAAGGCGTGCGCGTGCTGGAACTCGGCCAGGTGCTGGCCGGCCCCTTTGCCGGTGCGATCCTGGCCGATCTCGGCGCGGAGGTGCTGAAGATCGAGCGGCTCGAAGGCGGCGACGACGCGCGCCACATGGGCCCGGCCTTTCGCCATGGCGATGCGCTCAACTTCCACATCTTCAACCGCGGCAAGAAGTCGCTCGCGCTCGACCTCAAGAGCGCTGCGGGGCGCGAAGCGCTGGAGCGGCTCGCGGGCGAGGCCGACATCCTGATCCACAACCTGCGGCCCGGCGTCACGACGGCGCTCGGCATCGACGGCGCGGCGCTGTGCGCGCGCCATCCGCGGCTCATCTACTGCGAGATCTCGGCCTTCGGGCACCTCGGTCCGATGCGCATGCAGCCGGGCTACGAGCCGCTGATCCAGGCCTTCAGCGGTCTGTCGAGCACCAATGGCGGCCCGGACGATCCGCCGATGCGCATCGGCGCCTCGGTCTGCGACCAGGGCACCGGCATGTGGGCCGTGATCGGTGCGCTGGCGCTCCTCCAGCGGCGCCACGCGACCGGCCGCGGCGGCGTGCTGAGCGCATCGCTGCTCGAGACCGCGCTGGTCTGGAACGGGCAGAAGATGGACGCCTACGCCAACGAGGGCCGACTCCCCGAACGCCACGCTTCCGGCCACCCGGGCTTCGTGCCCTACGAGGCCTTCGACACCGCCGATGCGCCGCTCCTGATCTGCTGCGGCAACGACCGCCTGTTCGCCAAGCTCGCGCTGGCGCTGGACCGCGCCGCGTGGATCGGCGACCCGCGCTTCGCGACCAACCGGGCGCGGCTGGCCAACAAGGCGGCGCTGTTCGACGAGCTGCGGCCGCTGTTGCGTGCGAAGCCGCGCGCCGGATGGATCGAGGTCTTCGAAGCGGCCGGTGTGCCGTGCTCGCCGATCCACACCGTGCCCGAGGCGCTCGCGCATCCGCAGGTAGCGGCGCTGGGGCTGATGCAGCCCGTGCCCGGCGAGGATTTCCGGCTGACCGGGCTGCCGCTGTCGATCGACGGCGAACGACCCGCGCACAGCGTCGCGGCGCCGCGGCTTGGCCAGCACAACGCCGAGTTCTCGCTTCCACTCGCACCGACCCCGCAGCCATGACCGATTTTCCAAAGCAGGTTCACATTCACGAAGAAGGCCCGCGCGAAGGATTCCAGATCGAGGCCGGGGCCATCGCCACCGCCGACAAGGTGCGCTTCATCGAATCGCTCGCGGCCACCGGGCTGCGCGAGGTGCAGTGCGTCTCCTTCGTGAATCCCGTGCGCGTGCCCGGGATGGCCGACGCGGAAGCGGTCGCGCAGGCAATCCAACGACGGCCCGGCGTGCGCTACACCGGCATCTGGCTCAACCAGCGCGGGCTGGAGCGTGCGCTCGCGACGCCGCTCGACATCCAGGGCTCGCTGCAAACCAGTGCTTCGGAAGCCTTCTCGCTGCGCAACACCGGCAAGGACTCGGTCGCATCGCTCGACGAGCAGCGCCGCATGCTCGAGCGCTACATCGAGCGCCGCATTCCGGTCGCGTCGGCGATCGTGATGACGGCCTTCGGCTGCAACCTCGAAGGCGAGGTCGCGGTGGCGCGCGTCTGCGAGCGCGCGGCAAGCCTGATCGACCTGCTGGGCGAATACGGCCTGGCGCTGCCGATGCTGCGGCTGGCCGACACGGTCGGCTGGGCCAACCCGAATTCGATCGCCGCCGTCGTCGGCGCCGTGCGCGAGCGCTGGCCCGAGCTGCCGATTGGTCTGCACCTGCACGACACGCGCGGCACCGGCATGGCCAACGCGCTGATGGGCCTGACGATGGGCGTGACCTGCTTCGACAGCGCCTGCGCGGGTCTGGGCGGCTGCCCCTTCGCCGGCCATGCGGGTGCGGCCGGCAACATCTGCACCGAGGACCTGGTCTTCATGTGCGAAGAGATGGGCATCGCCACCGGCGTCGATCTCGAGGCATTGCTGGACTGCGCGCGCATGGCCGAAGAGATCGTCGGCCATCCGTTGCCGGGCAAGCTCATGCGCGGCGGCAGCCTGGTGCGCTTTCGCACGCGGCACTGAATTCTTTCGCTCACAACGACATCCTGGAGACACCATGACAAAGACCCGCAGCTTCCGGCCGAAGGCCCTGTTCGCGAGCGCGCTCGCCGGCCTCGCGCTGCTGGCCGGCGCGGCCGCGCAGGCGCAGGACTACCCGAGCAAGCCCATCACCATCGTCGTGCCTTTTGCGCCCGGCAGCGGCACCGACCAGCAGGCCCGCGCGCTGGGACAGGCCCTCACGGCCGAGTACAAGGTGCCGGTGCTGGTCGACGACAAGCCCGGCGCCAGCGGGTTCATCGCGTCGCAGTACGTGGCCAAGGCGGCGCCCGACGGCTACACGATCCTGATGACAACCAACACCACGCACGCGGCCAACGAGCATCTCTACAAAAAGCTGCCCTACGACCCGGTCAAGGATTTCGCGCCGGTCGCGCTGCTGTCCAAGGGGCACATGCTGATGGTGGTGAACCCGGCGTCCAGTGCAAAGACGCCGGCCGACATCATCGCGACGGCGAAGAAGTCGCCGGGCAAGCTCACCTTCGCGAGCGGAAGTTCATCGAGCCGCGTGGCAGGCGAACTGTTCAAGCAGATGACGGGCATCGAAGTGCTGCACGTGCCCTACAAGAGCAACCCGCTGGCCATCACCGATCTGCTGGGCGGGCAAGTGGACTTCATGTTCACCGATGCGCCGACCGCGCTGCCGCAGGTCAATGGCGGCAAGCTGCGGCCGCTGGCGGTGAGCGGAACGAAACGACTCGCGGCGGTGCCGCAGGTGCCGACCGTCGAAGAGGCGGGTGTGAAGGGCTACGACATGTCCTACTGGACAGCCGTCTATTTGCCGGCCGGGGCGCCGCCCGCGGTCGTCAAGCGCCTCAACGAGATGTTCGTGAAGGTGTCGGGCTCTGCCGAGTCGCGCGCGTTCCAGGCCAACACCAGCGGCGAGATCACGACCACCACGCCGGAAGGGCTCGCTGCCTTTCAGGCGGCGGAGTCGAAGAAGTGGGGCACCGTGATCCGCGCTGCCGGCATCCAGCCCGAATAAGGCGAAAAAAAGGCGTGTCCTTCGACACGCCTTCGATTCGAACGCGAACGGTCGCTCAGTAACGCGGACCGTTGTTCGGGTAGTAGCTGTTGTTGTTGTTGTAGTTGCGGTCGTAGTTGCGCTCGTCGGCGCGGCGACCCACCTGGTTACCGATCAGGCCGCCGATGGCTGCGCCACCCACAGTGCTGGCGGTGTTGCCGCCGATCGCATTGCCGAGCACTGCGCCACCCACGGCGCCGCCGGCCGTACCCCACTGCTCGTTCGGCCCTGCTGCGCAACCCGCCAGGGTCATGACGGTCGTGGCCGCAGCGGCTGTGATCCAGAGACGTGTCTTCATGGTGTCCACCTTTCTAAGTGATGAACACATTCTCCGAAGGCGCTTCGGCGCGGGTGTAGGAGTTCGCCGCACTGCCTTGACCGTAAGCACGCGCTGACTGCGTGCAACAAAGGGCTTCAACGACCCTGTCGACCGGAGGACCGCCGCCGTGTCCCGATCGCTGCGGCAAGCGACTGCAGCACCGGCACGGTCTGCGAAAAACCGATGCATGCGTCGGTGATCGAGACGCCGTGCGCGAGCGGAACGCCCGGAACCAGGTCCTGCCGGCCTTCTTCCAGATGGCTTTCGATCATCACGCCGGCGATGCGCCGTTCGCCCGCGGCGATCTGGCCGGCCACGTCGTGCGCGACGTCGATCTGGCGCCGGTGCTGCTTGCTGCTGTTGCCGTGCGAGACGTCGATCATGACCTGTTCGCGCAGCCCGAGGGTGCGAAGCACATCGCACGTGGCGGCCACATCCGCGGCGGTGTAGTTGGGCGTCTTGCCGCCGCGCAGGATGACGTGGCAATCGTCGTTGCCGCGGGTTTCGAAGATGGCGGCCATGCCCATCTTCGTCATGCCCATGAATGCATGCGGAGCCCGCGCCGCGAGGATCGCGTCGGCCGCGACCTTGATGCTGCCGTCGGTGCCGTTCTTGAAGCCGACGGGGCAGCTCAGGCCCGAGGCCAGCTGGCGATGGCTCTGGCTCTCCGTCGTTCGCGCGCCGATGGCGCCCCAGGCGATCAGGTCGGCGATGAACTGCGGGCTGAGCAGGTCGAGGAACTCCGTGCCGGCCGGCAGGCCCAGCGTCGTCAGCTCCAGCAGCAGCCTCCGGGCCCGCTCGAGCCCTTCGTTGATCGCGAAGCTGCCGTCGAGATGCGGGTCGTTGATATAGCCCTTCCAGCCCACCGTCGTGCGCGGCTTTTCGAAGTAGGTGCGCATCACGATCAGCAAGTCGTCCTGCAGCGCGTCGGCCACGGCCTTCAGCCGGTGGCCGTACTCCAGCGCCTGGTCGTGGTCGTGAATCGAGCAAGGCCCGACCACCACGACGAGCCGGTCGTCGCGCCCGTGCAGCACGTCGGCAATCGCTGCACGGCTGGCTTCCACGAGCGCGAGCGTGTCGTCGCGCACCGGGACGCGCTCCTGCAGCAACGCGGGCGTGATCAGCGGGCGGACGGCGCCGATGCGCACGTCGTCGATGCGGGTGGTATCGAGCGTGCTGTCGCGGGAGCCGATCTCGGCGTCGTGGAGAGGGTCGTCAAGTCGGGTCATGTGTTCGATCGTCGATCGGTTCTGGCGTGGGGTTCACCGGATTGTCCTCTCGGATGAACTGATAATTGCCTCAATCCTCTTCACCTCCTGGAGTCACGAATGTCCGATGTCATTCCCGCAACATTGATCGCCGGGGACGGCATCGGCCCCGAGATCGTCGATGCGACGCTCGCCGCCCTCGATGAATTGCACGCGCCTTTCGAGTGGGATCGCCAGGTTGCAGGCCTCGCCGGCGTGCAACTGGCCGGCGATCCCTTGCCCGCGGCCACGCTGGACAGCATCCGCCGTACGCGCCTCGCACTGAAGGGGCCGCTCGAAACACCGTCGGGCGGCGGCTACCGGTCGTCCAACGTCCGCCTGCGCGAGGAGTTCCAGCTCTACGCCAACCTGCGCCCGGCGCGCACGATCGTTCCCGGAGGCCGCTTCGACAACATCGACCTGGTGGTGGTCCGCGAGAATCTCGAGGGCCTGTACATCGGCCACGAGCACTACGTGCCCATCGACGGCGATCCGCACGCCGTGGCGATGGCCACCGGCATCAACACCCGCCAGGGCAGCCGCCGCCTGCTCGAATATGCCTTCCAGACCGCCGTCGCGACCGGCCGCAAGAAGGTCACGATCGTGCACAAGGCCAACATCATGAAGGCGCTGACCGGCATCTTCCTGGAGACCGGGCTCGACCTCTACGAGCGTAAGTACAAGGGGAAGTTCGAACTCGACACCGTCATCATCGACGCCTGTGCGATGAAGCTGGTGCTCAACCCCTGGCAGTTCGACATGCTGGTCACGACCAACCTGTTCGGCGACATCCTGTCCGACCTGGTGGCGGGGCTGGTCGGCGGGCTCGGGATGGCGCCCGGCGCCAACATCGGCGCCGATGCGGCCATCTTCGAAGCGGTGCACGGCTCCGCGCCCGACATCGCCGGCAAGGGCATCGCGAATCCCACCGCGCTGCTGCTGGCCGCCGCGTTGATGCTCGACCACTGCAAACTGCCTGAGCTGTCGGCGCGCCTGCGCAAGGCCCTCGACGAGACCCTGAACATCGACAAGGTGCGCACGGGCGACCTGGGCGGCAGCGCAGGGACCGCTGCTTTCACGAAGGCGCTGGTGAGCCGGATCGCGGGCGGTTGAGAGGCGCGAGCCGCTCGATTCGATTCCTACTGCTTACGGCCGGTTCCGCGCCCCATCGGCGCTGGCGCACCTCATTTCGGCTAGTCCTTCTGGGGAATGCTTTCGTATTCAGCGCGCAGTAGAGTCTGATTCTTGGACAAGGGATCTGACGTGACGGCAATGCTGGTTCGCATCGTGCTCTGCATGGCTTGGAAAGTGGGCAAGCGGCGCGTCGGCGCGCCCTGAACGCCATGAGCCACGGGACCACGCTCGACATGCGCACCGTGCCCGGCCCGGTGACGGGCACCGGCGCATGCGAATCGCCACTGCCGGACTGGGCCGACTGCGCCCGGGACACCACCCACACGCTGCCCGAGGGCACGCAGCTGCGCGACTACGAAATCGTCGGGCCCATCGGCGAGGGCGGCTTCGGCATCGTCTACCTGGCCTGGGACCGTCTGCTGGAGCAGCACGTCGCGATCAAGGAATACCTGCCGGCCGTGCTGGCTTCGCGTGCCAGCGTCTCGCCCGCGGTCATCGTCAAGTCGCGGCGCCACCAGGACAGCTTTCAAGACGGCTTGCGCTGTTTCGTCAACGAAGCGCGGATCCTGGCGCGCTTCGATCACCCGTCGCTGGTCAGGGTGCTGTCGTTCTGGGAAGGCAACGGCACCGCCTACATGGCGATGCCGTACTACGTCGGCCCCACGCTCGCGCGCGCACTGGCCGAGCTCGGCCGCCCGCCGACCGAGGCCGAGCTGCGCCGCTGGCTGCGTCCGCTGCTGGATGCGCTTGGCATCCTGCATGCGGTGAGCTGCTTTCATCGGGACATCGCGCCCGACAACATCCTGCTCACCGACGACGGTCCCGTGCTGCTGGATTTCGGCGCCGCGCGGCACGTGATCGAGGGCTCGGGAAAGTCGCCGACGGTGGTGTTCAAGCCCGGTTTCGCGCCGATCGAACAGTGCGGCGAAGGCGCTTCGATGAAGCAGGGCGCCTGGACCGACTTGTACGCGCTGGCCAGCGTGGTGTACATGGCCATCACGGGGCAGCCGCCCGCACCGTCGATCGAGCGCCTGATGGGTGCCCCGCTGCGGCCGCTTGCCGAACTCGCGCGCGGCCGGTACAGCGCGCCTTTCCTGGCCGCCATCGATGCCGCGATGGCGTTGCACCCCTGCAACCGGACACAAAGCGTGGCTGAGTTCTGGACCCAGCTGAGCGCCGAACCCGCGATGATGGCCACCGCAGCGCCGAGGGCCCGCGCGCCAAGCGCCTTGCCGGCGGCAACGGTGGCACCGGTGGCATCAAGGGCGCCGGTGGCGCAGTGGCGCAGCAGCCGAACCAAAGTCTTCTCGCTGGCGGCAACAGCCCTGCTGATGGGTCTGGCCGCAGCCGGCTACCACCGGATGGGTGATCCGGTCACGAAGGCGGTGCCGCAGGCCTCGCTGGCGGCCGTGTCCGCGACGCCTGCGCCGGTGACGCCTGCGCCGGTGGCGTTCGCGCCGGCGATGTCCGCCCCGGCAACGCCTGCGCCGCTGCCTGGCCCGATCGCTTCACTGCCGCCGGCCCCGCTCGACGACGCACCGGACCTCGCGATGTTCATCCAGCCGCAACCGTTGCCCCGACTCGCAACGGTGCCCGAGGCGATCGAGCCCGCGCCCGCGCCGATCCGCAAGGCCGTCGTGCGCCCGCTCGCCGAGCCCGCACGCGCGACCCGGCGCGAAGCGCGCGCGGCCCCGGCCGAACTCGCGCAGGGCCAAGGCAGCAGCAGATGCACCGACATTCTTCAACGCGCCTCGCTCGAGACCCTCACGTCCGGCGAGGCCGCTTCACTGAGAAAGGGATGCGAATGATGACCACGACCTTCGCTCGCTGCCTGCAAGCCGCGTCCTTGTGCGGCGCCGTCTTGCTCGCCGGCTGCGCAACGCCGCCGGCACCTTCGTCGTCCAAGGCCGAACTTCCATTCGAACAAGCCGTCGCGCAGGCCACCGACAGCCTCGCCATGCAGACGCAGAAACAGCCGGCATTCATCGCCCGGATGGGCGCCAAGCGCGGTGTGGTGCTCGACCCGATGATCGACGCCGGCAGCGCGCAGCAGACCGTCGCAACGCTGCTGCTGCAAGAACGGGTCAGCGAGCGCTTGGGCTCGAAGTTCGACACGATCGAGATCCTGCCCTTCCAGAGCGCGAACCTGGCCAAGGCCCGCTACCTGCTCACCGGCACGATGACGCGCATGACGGTCAGCGAGGCGCGCAGCCCCTTGCAGATCAACCTGGCGCTGACCGAGCTGGCCACCGGCATCGTGGCCGCCCAGTCCTCGGCCGTGGCGCGCGACGACGGGCTGGACCATACGCCGCTGCGCTACGACCAGGACACGCCCGTGCCCACGAAGGACCTGGTCGTCGAGAGCTACGTGCGCACCAGCGCCACGGCGGCGGGCCAGCGCGCCGATCCGTACTACCTGGAGCGCATCGCCGTCGCGCCCGTGATCAAGGAAGCCACCACGCACTACAACGCCGAGCGCTACCAGGACGCGCTGGCGCAGTACAGCGCGGCCGGCAGTTCGCCGACCGGCGAACAGCTGCGCGTGCTCAACGGCATCTACCTGAGTTCGGCCAAGCTGGGCCGCACGGCGGAGGCGGAGCAGGCCTTCGGCAAGATCGTCGCCTATGGCATCGCCAATCAGCAGCTGGGCGTGAAGTTCCTGTTCAATCCGGGCGGCACCGTGTTCTGGTCCGATGCCAAGATCAGCGGCCCCTACACCATGTGGCTGCGCGAAATCGCCAAGGCGAGCGCCAATGCCAAGGTCTGCATGGACATCGTCGGCCATACCAGCCGCACCGGCTCGGTGGCGTTCAACGAAGCGCTGTCGCTGCAGCGCGCGCGCTTTGTCCGCCAGCGGCTGATCGGCGAATCCACCACACTGGGCGAGCGCGCCACGCCCAGCGGCAAGGGCTTTCGCGAGAACATCATCGGCAGCGGCACCGACGACGCGGTCGATGCGCTGGATCGCCGGGTCGAGTTCAAGATCGTGAGCTGCAGTTGACCACGCAGCGACGAGCCGGCCGCGTCTAAGATGCCCGCCACAAAGGCGGAAACGAAAGACGCATGGATCGCTGGACCGAGATCGAGTTGTTCGTACAGACCGCGGAGCTCGGCAGCCTGTCGCGCGCCGCCGAAGCAGTGGGCCTGTCCAATGCCGCGGCCAGCCGCCATCTGGCATCGCTGGAGACGCGGCTGGGAGCGCGGCTCGTCGAGCGCAACACGCGCCGCCTGGCGCTGACCGAGACCGGCGAGAGCTACTACGCGCGCTGCAAGACCATCCTGGCCGAGCTGCGCGACGCCGATTCGGAGGTCAACGCCTCGGCGCTCAATCCGATGGGCACCTTGCGCATCACCGCATCGCTGTCTTTTTCGATGCACCACATCGCGCCGCTGCTGCGCGCCTACACCGGGCGCTATCCCCATGTCACGGTGCAGGTGGTGGCGGCGAACCGCTACTTCGACCTGATCGACAACAACATCGACGTGGCGATCCGCACGCGCGAATACGAGAACGACTCCAACATCACGATCCGCAGCCTGGCCGAGACGCGGCGCATCCTGGCCGCGTCGCCGGGCTACCTGCACCGGCGCGGCACACCGCAGAACGTGGACGAGCTGGCGTCCCACGACCTCCTGATCTACACCTACAGCAACAATCCCGACGAACTCGGCTTCCGGCGTGGGGACGAGCAGCGGACCATCAAGGTCAAGGGCCTGCTCGAGGCGAACGACGGCCAGGTGCTGCGCGCGGCGGCGCTCGACGGGCTGGGCATCCTGGTGCAGCCCAAGTACATCCTCTACGACGACATCGTGGCCGGCCGCCTCGTGCCGGTGCTCGACGAATGGGACCTGCCGCGCCTGCGCATCAACATCGCCTTCCAGAGCCGGCGCCACATGTCGGCCAAGGTGCGCACCTTCATCGACTTCCTGGTCGAGCACTTCGAGCGCATGGACTACGAGCGCAAATGGACCAGCTTTGATGCGGGTCCGCGCGCGGAGCCGGCCTCCTAACGCGGCGGCTCGCCGTCGAAGGCACGCTGCAGCAGCGCACGGATGGCCTCACGCTCGATCGGGCGTGGATTCCAGTATGGGTTGGAGGCCGCGAGGTCCGCCGCACGGTCGAGATCGCCTGCCTTCATGCCGATGTCCTTGAGCGCGACCGGCGCGCCGTTGTCGCGCGCCAGCTCGAACAGCCCCAGCGCCGCGTTCTCGCGGCCCAGGGCGCGCGCGATGCGCTGCATCGCCCGCGGCGCCGCGGCCGCGTTGTAGGCGATCGCATGCGGCAGCACCACGGTGTGCACCTCGGCATGCGGCAGGTTGAAGCTGCCGCCCAGCGTGTGGCACAGCTTGTGGTGCAGCGCCATGCCCACGTTGCCGAGCACGCTGCCGCACAGCCAGGCGCCGTAGAGCGCATCGGAGCGCGCCTCGATGTCGTCCGGCTGGCGCCGGATCGCAGGCAGCGCACGCGCGAGCGCGGCGATGCCTTCCTCGGCCATCAGGTCCATCACTGGGTTGCCGTCCTGCGCGTACAAGCCTTCGGCCGCGTGCGCGATCGCATTGATGCCGCTGGTGACCGAAAGCCCCACGGGCAGGCTGCGCGAGAGCTCGGGGTCGTAGATCACGGCGCGCGGCAGCACGCGCGCATCCTTGCCGGTCTTCTTGAGGCCATCCTCGGTGAGGCCGTAGATCGGGGTCATCTCGCTGCCCGCGTAGGTGGTGGGAATCGCCAGGATCGGCAGGCCCGAGTCGAGCGCGATGGCCTTGCCCAGCCCGGTGGTGGAGCCGCCGCCGATGGCCACGGCGCAATCCGCATCGAGCTGGCGCGCGATCTCGCGGGCCTCGCGCGCAGTCTCGATCGGCACATGCATCACGGCACGGTCGAAGATGCCGGCGGCCTGCGCGCCCAGCATGTCGGCCACGCGCTCGGCCTGCGCTCGCTGCTCGGGGGTGCACAGCACCAGTGCACGGCGCGCGCCCAGTGCATCGATCTCGCGCGCCAAGTGCGCGAGGCTGCCGGCGCCGAAGACCACGCGCTGCGGCTGGCTGGTGTAGGCAAAAGCGGAAGGGTGCATGGATCGATGGTAGGCCGAACCCTTCGCACAGCGCCAGTCCGGCGACGGCGCGTTTGCCGTAAAACAGTTTTCCGCCGATGCGCTTCCACGCGCAGGCGTGTGGCGCGATAGTTCGGTTCCAGCGAAGGAGACAGCATGCGCAACCTCGACGAAGACACCATCACCCAGGCCGTATTGGCGCGCCACGCGGACGCCGCCGACGCGCGGCTGCGCGAGGTGATGACCAGCCTGGTGCAGCATCTGCACGCATTTGCGCGCGACATCCGGCTGACCGAGGCCGAATGGTTTGCCGGCATCCAGTTCCTGACCGATGTCGGACACATCACCGACGACAAGCGCCAGGAGTTCATCCTGCTGTCGGACACGCTCGGCCTGTCGATGCTGGTGACGGCGCTCAACAACCGCAAGCCGCGCGAATGCACCGAGTCGACGGTGTTCGGGCCTTTCCATGTCGAAGGTTCACCCGACTATCCGCTGGGCGCCGACGTGGCCAACGGCGCGCGCGGCGATCCCTGCTATGTGCGCGGCCGCGTCCTCGGGCTGGACGGCAAGCCGGTGCCCGATGCCGAGCTGCAGGTCTGGCAGGCCGATGCCGACGGCTTCTACGACGTGCAGTACGCCGGCGACCACGGCCACCGCGCCCGCGGCACGCTGCACGCCGATGCCGAAGGCCGCTTCCATTTCAGGTCGATCCGCGCCGAGGCCTATCCGATTCCGCATGACGGGCCGGTCGGCCGCATGCTCGAAGCACTGGGGCGCCACCCGTGGCGGCCCGCGCACCTGCATTTCATGATCACGGCGCCGGGCTTCGAGCGCCTGATCACGCACGTGTTCCGCGACGGCGACACGTACCTCGACTCCGATGCCGTCTTCGGCGTGCGCCGCTCGCTGATCGCCGACTGGGTGGAGCACCCGCCCGGCCGCACGCCCGACGGCGGCAGCAGCGAAATTCCTTTCTACACGCTCGATTTCGACTTCGTGCTGAACCCGGTGCCCGGCGCGCCGAGCGGTCGATGATCAAGCACATCGTGATGTGGCGACTGCGCGGCGAGACGCGCGAGGAGAGGGCGCTCGCCGGCCGCATGCTGAAGCAGAAGTTCGAGGATCTGCGCGGCCGCATCCCGGGCCTGCTGCACCTCGAGGTGGGTGTGGACGCGAGCGGCGTCGAGTACGCTTGCGACGTCGTGCTGTACAGCGAGTTCGACGGCCAGGCCTCGCTGGACGCGTATGCGGTGCATCCCGAGCACCTGCGCGTGCGCGCCGAGCTCGGCGACCTGCGTACCGCGCGGCACCAGGTCGACTACCCTTCGCCTTGAATCAGATCCACCACAAGCAAGGAAAAATCGTGAGCACTTTGGACATCGTCGGTCTCTGCGGCAGCCTGCGCGCCGGCTCGGTCAACCGGATGGCGTTGAAGCTGGCCGAGTCGCTATTGCCCGAAAGCATGCGCATGGAGGTGGTCGAGTGGCGCGAGATCCCGCCCTTCGACGGCGACGTCCTGGCCCAGGGCTTTCCGCCTGCCGTGCTGGCGCTGCGCGACCGCATCCGCCGCGCAGACGGCGTGGTCATCGCCACGCCCGAGTACAACTTTTCGATTCCGGGCGTGTTCAAGAATGTGCTCGATTGGGCGAGCCGCGGCGAAGACCAGCCTTTTGCGCACAAGCCGGTGGCGATTCTTTCGGCCTCGCCCGGTCCGGTCGGCGGCGCGCGCGTTCAGTACGACCTGCGCCGCGTGATGCTGTTCATGAATGCCATGACGCTGATAAAGCCCGAAGTGTTCATCGGCGGCGCGGGCGCCAAGTTCGACGCCGCCGGCCAGTGCACCGACGAGACCACCCGCAAATTCGTCGGCGACCAGATGCGCGCCTTCGAGAAGTGGATCAGTGCAGTGCAGCGCATGCGCTGACGTCGGCCGACTCCAGCACAACGGGGGTGCAGGGCGCGGCGCGGTAGCGCGCCACCGCCTGGGCCTCGATGCAGTCGAAATACGTCTCGCAGGCTTCGGTCAGGTCGGCGTCGGCGCCCGGCGTTTCGCAGAGGCCGCGCAACGCGGCTTCGGAGATGTGGGCAATGATGCGGGCGCCGTCGAGGCCGTCGGGATAGATGGCGAACCGGATCGTTCGGGTTTCGGCGCAATGAATTGCTTCGCAGTTCATGAAGGTCTCTGAGGTCTCTTTTTTTCGACTGCGTGGATTTCACGCCACCGCGGTCCCGAAGCCGCGCGGCATACTTCGCCTCCTGAAGAAAGAAAGCACCTACAGAGAGGCCCTCCTGGCCATGAACGACCCCTTCGAGCTTCAGCGTTTCGTGGATGCGCAGGCCGCCGTGATCGACGGCGTTCTCGGCGAGCTGCGCGACGGCAGGAAGCGCAGCCACTGGATGTGGTTCGTCTTTCCGCAACTGGCCGGCCTCGGCCGCAGCGAGACGGCGCGCCGCTACGCGATCTCGTCGCTGGACGAGGCGCGCGCCTATCTGGCGCACCCGCTGCTGGGCGCCCGGCTGCGCCAATGCAGCGCGCTGGTGCTGGCGGTGCAGGGGCGCACGATCGCGGAGATCTTCGGCGCGCCGGACGACTTGAAGTTCCATTCGTCGATGACCTTGTTTCTTGCAGCGGATTCGTCGCAAACGATCTTCAGCGAGTGCCTGCATAAATATTTCAACGGCCGAACCGACGAAGGAACGCTGTCTCTGCTTCAGTCCGACCATGCGCGCTGAACCCGTGATGCGACTCGCGCAACGCGGCGGCTGGGGCAGGGCGGCCTCGTGGCTGATGGCGATCGCCGCCGTCTTCCTGATCACCGGCTGCGCCGGCCTGCCGACGGGCGTCGAGCGTCCGCCGACCTTCGCCGTCACCGACACCGCGGACACGCCGCTCGCGCGCATCGCCGCCAAGGGTTCGCCCGACGCGCAGCTCAGCGGCTTCAAGCTGCTGCCGATGCCGGCCTTCTCGATGCATGCGCGCCTCGAGCTCGCGCGCCGCGCGCAGCGCACCATCGACATCCAGTACTACCTGGTGCAGAACGACGAGACCGGCCGCTACCTGCTGCGCACGCTGCGCGACGCGGCCGAACGCGGCGTGCGCGTGCGGGTGCTGATCGACGATCTCTACACCGCCGGCGCCGACCCGCTGCTGCTTGCGCTCGCCGCGCACCCCAACGTCGAGGTGCGCCTGTTCAATCCCTTCCCGGCGGGGCGCGACCGCCTGCTCACGCGGCTTGCGGCCTCGCTGTTCGACATCGACCGCATCCACCGGCGGATGCACAACAAGCTCTTCGTGGCCGACAACGCGATGGCGGTGGTCGGCGGGCGCAACATCGCCAACGAATACTTCCAGCGCGATGCCGGCTCCAACTTCATCGACATCGACACGCTGGTGGCGGGCGCGGTGGTGCGTCGGCTGTCCTCGCTCTTCGACGTCTACTGGAACAGCCCCTATGTCTATCCCATCGCGTCGCTGGCGGCGCCCACCGACGCCACGCCGAAGGCGCTGCGCGACCGCTTCGAGGAGATGACCTGGGACTCGGCCATCTGGACGCCCGAAACGCCGATCGAGCGCGATCTGCTGGGCAACCGCGCGCTGGCCGAGGACATCGCGGACGGCGACCTGGCGCTGGTGTGGGCGCGCGCCGAGGCCTACGCCGACCCGCCGCACAAGGCGCTGGGTCCGCCCGCAGACAGGCCGCTGGTGGCGGCAGCTTCGCCCGAGAGCGTGCTCTACAACGTGCGGCGGCTGGTGCGCTCGGCCGAGCGCGAGACGCTCATCACCACGCCCTACCTGATTCCGGGGCGCGGCGGCATGGAGTCGATCCGCATGCTGCGCGAACGCAACGTGCGCTTCACGCTCGTGACCAACTCGCTGGCGGCGACCGACGAGTCGCTGGTCCACCTCGGCTACCGCCGCTACCGGCCCGAGATGGTGCAGCTCGGCGTCGAACTCTACGAGCTCAGCCCCAAGCGCGTCGAGCAGACCAAGCGCTTCGGCGTCTTCGGTTCGGCCAGCGGGCGCCTGCACGGCAAGTCGGCGGTGGTGGACGGCAAGGCCGTGTTCCTCGGTTCGCTGAATTTCGACCCGCGCTCGGAGCTTCACAACACCGAGCTCGGCCTCTTCATCTTCAGCCCGCAGATCGCGGCGCAGGTCACCAGCCTGATCGGCTTCATCACCATGGACGCGGCCTACCGCGTACGCCTCGGTCCGACGGGCCGCATCGAATGGCTGATGCCGGCGGAAGACGGCGGCCCCGACCTCGTGCTGCACCAGGAGCCGGAGACCGACTTCGGCTCGCGCCTGAAGCTCGACCTGTTCGCGCCGCTGGTGCCGGAGAGCCTGCTGTAGCGCGACCCGCTCAGTGCAACTGGCCGTTGAGGTAGGGCTCGGGATCGACCGCGACGCCCTGCTTGCGGATCTCGAAGTGCAGCTTCACGCGGTCGGCGCCGCTGTTGCCCATCTCGGCGATTTTCTGGCCCTGGCGCACCACGTCCTTTTCCTTCACGAGGATCTGCTGTGCATGTGCGTAGGCGGTGAGGAAGGTTTCGTTGTGTTTCACGATCACCATGTTGCCGTAGCCGCGCAACTCGCCGCCGACGTAGACGACGCGGCCATCGGCCGAGGCGAGCACGGCATCGCCCATGCTGCCGGCGATGTCCAACCCCTTGTTGCGCTTGCCGTCGAAACGCGAGAGCGTGGCGCCGGCGGCCGGGCGGATGAAGGCCGCCTGCGCCTGCGGCTTCGGGTTGCTGGGAACGGCGCCGGCCTGGCCGGGACGCGGGGGTTGAGGCGCCGTCGTACAGGCCGCGAGGCCGGCAACTGCGATGGCGATGAGGCTGGTGCGGAGAGCGAGTGTCTTTGATTGCATGGCGCTTCTTGGAACGCGTTCGACGCCGAGGGTTCCGTCGGGATGCGGTCCGAGACGCGTTTTTAGCATGCTGCCGCAGGCGAGGGCGAGGGCGAGGCCGGCGCCCGCAGCGAGGGCTGGCGCGCGAGCACTTCGGCGCGCGGGCCGGCATCGACGACGCGGCCGGCCTCCATCAGCACGACGCTGTCGAAGCGCTCGATCAGGCTCAGGCGGTGGACCGATGCGATCACGCAGGCATCGGGAAAGGCCTTCGCGATGCGCTCCAGCACGCGCGCTTCGGTCGCTGCGTCGAGCGCGCTGGTCGGCTCGTCGAGCAGCAGCAGCGAACTGCCTTCTGCCGCCAGCACGCCGCGCGCAAGGCAAAGACGCTGGCGCTGCCCGCCCGACAGGTTGAAGCCGCGTTCGGACAGCGGCGTGTCCAGGTCGCCGCGCCGCGCCGCGAGCACTTCGTCGAAGGTGCTCGCGTGCAGCGCGGCCTCGAGCGCCGCGTCGTCGAGCGGCTGGCCGAAGCCGAGGTTTTCGCGCACGCTGGCCTCGAACACTTCGGTCTCCTGCGGAATCAGCGTCGCGAGGCTGCGCAGCCGCTGCCATTCCGTGGCCTCGCCGTCGATCGCGAGCGTGCCGCCCTGCGGCGCATAGAGCCCGGCCAGCACGCGCAGCAGCGTGCTCTTGCCGCCGCCGCTCGGGCCCACCAGCGCGATGCGTTCGCCGCGGCGCAGGTTCAGCCGCAGCTCGTGCAGGCCGCTGGGCACGTGGTCGGTGCTGGCCTGCGGGCCGCGCGGCGTGTAGTTCCAGACCAGGCCGTCGACCTGCAGCGTGTGCCAGGCCGCATTGCGATCGATGCGCTCCCGCGCCAGGTCTTCCGCGCGCGAGGGCGCCTGCCAGATCGGCGCCGCGCTGTCGTAGTCGGTGTGCATGCGCGCGAAGAACTGGAAGTTGGCGGCCATCGAGGTCACCACGCTCGCGGCCTGCTGCGCATACTGGTAGATCATGAACACCGCGCCCAGCATCACCGCCTGGCCCGGCGTGCGCGACTGCCAGACATAGATCACGACCAGGCCCCAGGTCAGCGCCAGTCCCATGAGATCGACCGAGAACCACTTGCCCTCGTTGAGCACCACGGTGCGCTTGAGCGGCGCCGACACCGCCTCCATGCGCCGGCGCAGCAGCGCGCGCGATGCGCCTGAGAGCCGCAGCCCGATCACCGTCGACGCGTTGGCCAGGAAGTCGAGCAGCGCCGCCACGTAGCGGCGGTCGGCGTCGTTCTCGGTGCGCGCGAGCCGCATCAGGGCGCGATCGAAGCGCACGATCACCACCGCGATCACCACGTAGCCGCCGATCGCCACCGCGCCGCTGGTGCCGGACAGCAGCGTCAGCGCGACCAGCGGCCCGATGAAGTTGACGATGTTGGTGAGGTAGATGAACTGGTTCTGCGCGAAGTCCGACAGGGCGCGGCTGGCCTGGTGCACGCGGTGCTGCAGCTCGCCGGAATGATGGCCGTCGTGCCAGGCGAGCGGCGCGGCGGCGATGCGCGCATAGAGCGCGTCGGCCAGCGTCTCGCGCACGCGCAGGCCGACGTTGCGCTCCAGGATCCGGCCCGGACCGTGCACCACCCACGACAGCACATAGATGCCCGCCAGCGTCGCGATCCACCGGCCCGAGCCCGCGACGTCGCCGGTCTGCAGCGAGTTGATGGCCTGTCCGGCGAGCCACGGCATCGTGAGCCGCATCAGCTGCGAGGTGGTGAGCAGCGCCGTCGCGCCGAGCAGTTGCCCGCGCGCGCCCGCGGCGAAGCGCCAGAGCGCGGCGTAGAGCTCCTGGATCGGATGGCCGGTTGCGGCAGCCGTCATCCTCGGCGTCGTTCCTACTTCAGCGGGATCGGCATCGCGCGGTCGATGGGGACCGCCGTCACGCTGTTCTTGGGAGAGCCGTCGATCAGCAGATCGGAGTAGGTGAGATAGACCAGGGTGTTGCGCGCAGGGTCGACCATGCGCACCACGCGCAGCCGCTTGAACAGGATCGACAGCCGCTCGCTGTAGACCTCCTCGCGCTTGGGCAGCGGCTGCGTCACGCGCACCGGCCCGACCTGGCGGCAGGCGATGGAGGCCTCGGATTTGTCCTCGGCCAGGCCGAAGGCGCCGGAGATCCCGCCGGTCTTGGCGCGCGAGACGTAGCAGGTCACGCCGCTCACCTTGGGGTCGTCGTAGGCCTCGACCACGATCTTGTGGTCGGGTCCGATCAGCTTGAAGGCGGTGTCGACCTCGCCGACCTGTTCGGCCTGCGCGGCCGCGGCCAGTGCCGCGCAGCCGAGCAGCATGAGAACGCGCTTCATGCGATGTCCAGTGTGTGAACGGTGTCGAAGCTGCCGCGCCGCCGGTCGGCGAAGAAACGCTGCAGCGCTTCGCGCACCGTGCGGAAGGCGATCTCTTCCCAGGGAATCTCTTCCTCGGTGAAGAGCTTCGCTTCGATGGTCTCGTGGCCCGGATCGAACTTGTCGCTCAGCAGGCGGGCGCGGTAGAACAGGTGCACCTGCCCCACGCGCACCACGCTGATCACGGCGAACAGGCCTTCCATCTCGTACTCGGCGCCGGCCTCTTCATCGGTCTCGCGCGCCGCGCCCTGCGCGGTGGTCTCGCCGAGTTCCATGAAGCCTGCCGGCAGCGTCCACTTGCCCCAGCGCGGCTCGATGTTGCGCTTGCACAGCAGCACGCGCTCGCCCAGCACGGGGATGGTGCCGACCACGTTCAGCGGATTCTCGTAATGCACCGTGTGGCAGGCCGGGCAGACGGCCCGTTCCTTGGTGTCGCCGTCGTCGGGAAGGCGGTAGACCACCGCGGTCCCGCAGTTCTTGCAGTGCTTGATGGGGACGCGCAGCAGCATTGCCGGATCAGATGACTTTGACCGTGAGCGTGGGCAGGCCGGTGATCTCGCCGACCATCGTGTCGCCCGCCACCACCGCGGCCACGCCTTCGGGCGTACCGGTGAAGATCAGGTCGCCGGGCGCCAGCTCCCAGGCGGCCGAAAGATGCTCGATGGTCTCGGCGATGCTCCAGATCAGCTTGCTCACGTTGCTGCGCTGGCGGTCCTTGCCGCCGACCTGCACCGAGATCTCGGCCTTCTCGACATCGCCGGCCGCGGCCACCGGCACGATCGGGCCGATGGGCGCACTTTGCTCGAAGCTCTTGCCGATGTCCCAGGGCCGGCCCTGTTTCTTCATGTCGCCCTGCAGGTCGCGGCGGGTCATGTCCAGGCCCACGGCGTAGCCGAAGATGTGCTTGTGGGCGTCGGCGGCCTTGATGTTTTTTCCACCGGTGCCGATGGCCGCGACGAGTTCGATCTCGTGGTGCAGGTTCTTGGTGAGCGTGGGGTAGTCCATGGTGCCGGTCTCGCCCGCATCGACCACCACCACGGCATCGGCCGGCTTCATGAAGAAGAAGGGCGGCTCGCGGCCGGTGAAGCCCATTTCCTTGGCGTGCTCTTCGTAGTTGCGGCCCACGCAGTAGATGCGGTGCACGGGGAAGCGGGCGGCCTGGCCGACCACTGGAATGGAGACCATCGGCGGCGCGGCGATGACGTATTCGGAAGCCATGACAAAACGTCCTTTTCTGGGAAAACGGCAGTGTGCCAGAGGCGGGCGAGGATCGCCGCATCCCGTTCAGGCCGAACGGATCGCGCCGCTTGGCGCCCCCAAGTGCGACAGCTATGCTTCGAACCATGATGAAGCTCCACAACTACTTCCGCTCGTCGGCCTCGTTCCGGGTGCGCATCGCGCTCAACCTGAAGGGCCTGGACTACGACTACATCCCTGTGCACATCGCGCGCGGCGACCACAAGACCGGCCCCTTCTCCGCGATCTCGCCGGACATGCTGGTGCCGCTACTCGAGGACGAGGGCGAGCGTTTCACGCAGTCGATGGCCATCATCGAGTACCTCGACGAGATTCATCCCGACCCGGCGCTGATGCCGCACGATCCGGTGGGCCGCGCGCGCGTGCGGGCGCTGTCGCAGACGGTCGCCTGCGAAATCCATCCGCTCAACAACCTGCGCGTGCTCAAGTACCTGGTGCGCGAAGTCAAGGTCGACGAGGCGACCAAGAACGCGTGGTACCGGCACTGGGTGCGTGAAGGCATGCTGGCCTTCGAGCGGCAGCTCGCGCTGCATCCCGCGGGTGTCTACTGCTGGGGCAACACGCCCACCATGGCCGACTGCTGCCTGGTGCCGCAGGTCTTCAACGGCCAGCGCTTCGACTGCGACTTCAGCGGCTTGCCGCGCACCATGGCCGCCTTCGAGGCCTGCATGCAGCTCGATGCGTTCCAGCGGGCGCAACCGTCCCGCTGCCCGGACGCCGAGGCGTGAGCCCACACGACTGGCTGGTTCCCGACTGGCCAGCGCCACCCGGCGTGCATGCGCTGTGCACCACGCGCGCAGGCGGGGTGTCCGGTGGCAGCTACCAGGGGCTGAACCTCGGGGATCATGTCGGCGACGCGCCGGCCGATGTGGCCGCCAATCGGGCGCTCTTTCGCCAGGCCATCGGCGCGCGCCCGGTGTTCCTTCGGCAGGTGCACGGTACGCATGTGCTGGCATTGGATGCGGGCACGCCGGACGGCAGCACGGCCGACGCCTGCACCACCGCCGACAGCGGCATTGCCTGCACGATCATGGTGGCGGACTGCCTGCCGGTGCTGTTCACCGACGAGGCCGGCCGTCGCGTTGCGGCCGCGCATGCCGGATGGCGCGGGCTGGCCGCCGGGGTTCTCGAACGCACGGTGGCAAGCTTCGCCGCCCAAGACCAGCTCATGGCCTGGCTCGGGCCCTGCATCGGGCCCGACGCCTTCGAGGTCGGCGACGAGGTCCGCGCGGCCTTCGAAGCCATCGCGCCCGAGGCTGCGCAGTGCTTCAAGCCCACGGGCACGTCCGGCAAATGGCTGGCCGATCTCGCCGGGCTGGCGCGCCAGCGGTTGCGCACGGCCGGCGTGATGCAGCTCCATGGCAACGACGGCGGCGAAGCCTGGTGCACGGTGCACAACCCGTTACGCTTTTTCTCGCACCGGAGGGACCGCGTCAGCGGCCGTTTCGCTGCCTGCATCTGGCGTGACTGAAGGCTGCGCAGCCGCCTGCATCGCGGCCTCGCGCTCGGCCGCTTCGCGTTCCTTGATGGCCCGGCGCCGTGCCGGCGTGGCCATCAGGTAAACCACCAGTGCCACCGGCGCCAAGCCATAGAGTAGAAAGGTGAAGACCGCACCGAGGACCGTGCCCGTGGTGTTGGTCGCCTCGGCGATCGCCATCATCAGGGCGACATACAGCCAGGCGATGACGACGAGGTGCATAGGCGATGTTTTCAGGAAGGTATAGCGGGGCTTGCTGGTCGGGCCCCGGCGAATGCAGCATACTCAAAAGCCGTTGCAACGAGGCGAGTCAGGTGAGGAACCAGGAGACATCATGAAACAAGAACAACAGGCCGCGGCAGCCGATAGCTTCGCGCCCTTCCAGCAGGCGCTGGCGCAAGGTTGGGAGAAGGCGCTGTCGTCCTTCCAGTCGCTCGGCGCCGGCGCCAATGGCGCTACCCCCTGGGCAATGCCCAAGTTCGCCCTGTCCGGCGAAAAGCTCCAACAACTGCAGCAGCAGTACGTCGAGGAAGCCACCGCGCTGTGGCGCCAGGACATGGCGGCCCGCGCCGGCGGCGACAAGCGCTTTGCGGGCGAGGCCTGGGGCAGCAATCCGGTGTCGTCCTTTTCGGCGGCGGTCTATCTGCTCAACACGCGCACGCTGCTCGGGATGGCCGAGGCGGTCGAAGGCGACGAAAAAACCCGTTCCCGGCTGCGCTTCGCGGTCGAGCAATGGACGGCCGCTTCAGCGCCCAGCAACTACTTCGCCTTCAACGCCGAAGCCCTGAAGAAAGCGGTCGATACGCAGGGCGAGAGCATCGCCCGTGGCATCCAGAACCTGCTGCACGATGTGAAGCAGGGTCACATGAGCATGACCGACGAAAGCGCCTTCGAGGTCGGGCGCAACGTCGGCACGACCGAAGGCGCGGTGGTGTTCGAGAACGAGCTGTTCCAGCTGCTCGAATACAAGCCGCTCACCGCCAAGGTCTACGAGCGGCCGCTGCTGCTGGTGCCGCCGTGCATCAACAAGTTCTACATCCTCGACCTGCAGCCCGAGAACTCGCTGATCCGCTATGCGGTGGAGCAGGGCCACCGCGTGTTCGTCGTGAGCTGGCGCAATCCGGATGCCTCGATGGCCGAGTACACCTGGGACCAGTACATCGAGGACGCCGCGATCAAGGCGATCCACGTCACGCAGGAGATCACGGGGCAGGACAAGAAGAGCGGGCAGATCGACACGCTGGGCTTCTGCGTCGGCGGCACCATCCTCTCGACCGCGCTGGCCGTGCTGGCGGCGCGCGGCGAGCAGCCGGCCGCATCGGTCACCTTGCTGACCACCTTGCTCGATTTCGACGACACCGGCGTGCTCGACATCTTCATCGACGAGTCCTTCGTGCAGTTCCGCGAGATGCAGATGGGCAAGGGCGGCCTGCTTGCGGGCGGCGAGCTCGCTTCCACCTTCAGCTTCCTGCGGCCCAACGACCTGGTGTGGAACTACGTGGTCGGCAACTACCTGAAGGGCGAGACGCCGCCGCCCTTCGACCTGCTCTACTGGAACAGCGACGCCACCAACCTGCCGGGACCCATGTACTGCTGGTACCTGCGCCACACGTACCACGAGAACCAGCTGGCGCGCCCCGGCGCGCTGACGGTCGCCGGCGAATCGGTCGACCTGGGCAGCATCGATGCGCCGGTCTACATCTACGGCTCGCGCGAAGACCACATCGTGCCGATCGGCGGCGCCTACGCATCCACGCAAGTGTTGTCCGGCAAGAAGCGCTTCGTGATGGGCGCCTCGGGCCACATCGCCGGCGTGATCAACCCGCCGGCCAAGAAGAAGCGCAGCCACTGGATCCGCGCCGACGGCAGGCTGCCGAAGACGCAGGCCGAGTGGCTGGCCGGCGCGACCGAGCATCCCGGGAGCTGGTGGACCGACTGGTCCAACTGGCTCAAGACCCATGCGGGCAAGCAGATCCCTGCCCCCAAGGCCTACGGCAAGGGCAGCGCCTACAAGGCGATCGAGCCCGCGCCCGGCCGCTACGTCAAGGCAAGGGCCTGACCTCACCCACTCTTTTTCAATCGAAGCCTCGGAGAGCACACCATGGAAGACATCGTCATCGTTTCAGCCGCACGTACCGCCGTGGGCAAGTTCGGCGGATCGCTGGCCGGCATTGCGGCCACCGAGCTCGGCTCCATCGTCATCAAGGAGGTGCTGGCGCGCGCCAAGGTCGGCAACGACCAGATCGGCGAGGTCATCATGGGCCAGGTGCTGGCCGCCGGTGCGGGCCAGAACCCGGCGCGCCAGGCGCTCTTGAAGAGCGGTGTTGCCAAGGAGACGCCGGCGCTCACCATCAACGCCGTCTGCGGCTCGGGCCTCAAGGCCGTGATGCTGGCCGCGCAGGCAGTCGCCACCGGCGACAGCGAGATCGTGATCGCCGGCGGCCAGGAGAGCATGAGCATGGCGCCGCACGTGCTGCCCAACTCGCGCAACGGCCAGCGCATGGGCGACTGGAAGCTGGTCGACACGATGATCATCGACGGCCTGTGGGACGTCTACAACCAGTACCACATGGGCATCACGGCCGAGAACGTGGCCAAGAAATACGACATCAGCCGCGCCGCGCAGGACGAGCTCGCGCTCGGCAGCCAGACCAAGGCCGCTGCCGCGCAGGACGCCGGCAAGTTCAAGGATGAGATCGTCGCCGTCAACATCCCGCAGAAGAAGGGCGACCCGGTCGTCTTCAATCAGGACGAGTTCATCAACCGCAAGACCAGCGCCGAAGGCCTGGCCGGCCTGCGCCCCGCCTTCGACAAGGCCGGCGGCGTGACCGCGGGCAATGCCTCGGGCTTGAACGACGGCGCTGCGGCCGTGATGGTCATGACCGCGAAGAAGGCGGCCGCGCTCGGCCTGAAGCCGTTGGGCCGCATCGCCAGCTATGCGAGCACCGGCCTCGACCCTGCCTTCATGGGCATGGGCCCGGTGCCGGCCTCGCAGAAGGCGCTGCAGCGCGCCGGCTGGAAGCCTCAAGACCTCGACGTGCTCGAGATCAACGAAGCCTTCGCTGCCCAGGCCTGTGCCGTCCATCGCGAGATGGGCTGGGATGTGAACAAGGTCAACGTGAACGGCGGCGCGATCGCCATCGGCCACCCCATCGGTGCGTCCGGCTGCCGCATCCTGGTGACGCTGCTGCACGAGATGCAGCGCCAGAACGCGAAGAAGGGCATCGCCTCGCTGTGCATCGGCGGCGGCATGGGCGTAGCGCTCACGATCGAGCGCTGAAGCGTTCGCCACGGTCCTTGAAAAGCGCCGCAAGATGCGGCGCTTTTTCTTGCGTTTCAGTCGGACACCGCGCCGCCCCTCTGGGCCAGTTCCGCCATCAGAAAGTCGATGAAGGCCCGGACCCGCAGCGGCGCGTGACGGCGATCGGGGTAGATCAACGAGAAGGGGCGGGAGCGGCCGCCGGCTTCGGGCAGCAGTTCCTGGAGGTCGCCTTGCCTCAGGTCCTCCTCCACGATGTAGCGGTAGGTCTGCAAGAGCCCGGCGCCATGGCGAGCCAGCGTCACCATGCCCATGTAGTCGTCGGCGCAGCTGTAGCTGAGCGGCGTCTCGAGCTCGATGTCCTGTCCGTCGCGCCTGAAGAGCCAGGGCACCGGTTGTCCGGTGCTGGGCAGCACGAACTGGATGCACTCGTGCGCCGCCAGCGCATCGAGCGAATCCGGGCTGCCCGCGCGAACCAGGTAGGAGGGCGCGGCTACGAGCACCAGCTCGGCGTCTTCGAGCTTGCGCGCGACGAGGCCGGAGTCCGGTGGCGCGCGTCCCCGAATCGCGAGGTCGAAGCCCTCGCCGGTGAAGTCGATGTTGCGATTGCTCAGGTGAAGCTCGATCCGCACCTTTGGAAAGCGCTCGCGAAAGCGCGGCAGCATCGGCAGCACGCGGTAGTGGCCATAAGGTGAAGCGACGCTGAGACGCAGCACGCCGGCCGGGGCCTGCTGCTGGCCGGTGAGCTGGCTCTCGGCATCGCGCATCAGGCTCAGCGCCTGGCGGCACTGTTCGTAGTAGGCGCGGCCCCCGTCGGTCAGATGAATCTGGCGGGTGGTGCGCACGAACAGGCGAACACCCAGGCGTGTCTCCAGCCGTGCGATCGAGCGGCTGACGGCGGCGGGACTCAGACCTGCGGCCAGCGCCGCGGCGGTGAAGCTTTCCAGCTCGGCTGCGAGACAGAACAGCTCCAGGCTGCCGAGCATCAGATCGTCGAACTGGCGGCTCATACATGTTCCATCGCGTAACTAATGAATTGACAGTCTATGTCTTTATCACTCCGAGCGCATCAATACCATTACCCCATGTCTTCAAACCCGCGCGCCGCCCCAAGCAGTGGCCGCCCTACCAGGAGAAACGAAATGAACCAGCGCTTGCCTCAAACCGTGATCGTCACAGGTGCCTCGAGCGGCATCGGCCTTGCCATCGCGCAGGGCTTCCTGCGCCGCGGCGACAACGTCGTCGGAAACGCGCGCACGCTCGAGCGCCTGCAGGCCGCGGGCCTCGACCTGGACGCTCCAGACCGATTCCTCGCGGTGGCCGGCGATATCGCCGACCCGGCGACCGCGAGCCGGATCATTGCCGAAGCGGTCGCGCGTTTCGGTCATGTCGACGTGCTGGTCAACAACGCCGGCATCTTCAACGCCAAGGCGTTCGCGGAGTACACGGCCGCGGATGTCGACGCGCTGGTCGGCACGAACCTCAAGGGCTTCTTCTACATCTCGCAGGAAGCGGTACGCCACATGACGCCGCGCAAGCAGGGCCACATCGTCAACATCACGGCCAGCATCGCGCTGCAGCCGAATGCGAGCGTGCCCGCGCTGCTGCCGATCCTGGTCAAGGGCGGCCTCAACGATGCGACCCGGGCGCTGGCGATCGAACTCGCGCCTCACAACATCCAGGTGAACGCCGTGGCGCCGGGGATCATCGACACGCCGCTCTACACGCCGGACATGCACGCCTTCCTGTCGACGCTGCAGCCGGCAGCCCGGATCGGCGCGCCGGCGGACATCGTCGATGCGGTCCTGTACCTGAGCGATGCATCCTTCACCACGGGCGTCGTCCTGCCGGTGGATGGCGGCATGAGTGCAGGCAAGTGGTGAAGCGAGGCCAGCGATGCCCTACGTCAACATTCAAGTGACTCGCGAAGGCGTGACCGCAGAGCACAAGGAGCAGCTCATCGCGGGTGTGACCGACCTGCTGGAGAAGGTGCTGAAGAAGCCGCCGGAACTGACCTTCGTGGTGATCGACGAGATCGACACCGACAACTGGGGCCACGGGGGGCGATCCGTGACCGCGCTGCGCCGCGAAGCCCAGCCGAAGCCACCAGGAAGCTGATCGATGCGGCGATCGTGACATGACCTTGGAGGTCATTGTCGCGCCGCGCAACGCGCGCGAGAGTGGGTCCATGACATCCGCTCCTCCCATCTCGCGCGCCGGCTGGCCCACGCTGCTGCTGCTTCTGTCCGGCACCTTCATGGTGGTGCTCGACTTCTTCATCGTCAACGTCGCGCTGCCTTCGATCCAGCATGACCTGAAGGCGACCGACAGTGCGCTGCAGCTGGTGGTCGCGGGCTACGGCCTCGCGAACGCTGCAGGGCTCATCACCGGAGGGCGGCTGGGCGACCTGTTCGGGCGCCGCCGCATGTTCATGCTGGGCCTGCTGCTCTTCACGCTCGCCTCGGCCGCCTGCGGCCTGGCGCAGGGCACGGCGATGCTCGTCGCGGCGCGCATCGTGCAGGGCCTCGCCGGTGCCTTGCTGCAGCCGCAGGTGCTCGCGATGCTGGGGCTGGTCTTCACCGGCGAGGCGCGCGCCAAGGCCTTCGGCGCCTACGGCGTCGCGCTGGGCCTGGCAGCGGCGCTCGGCCAACTGGTGGGCGGGCTACTGATCCATGCGGACCTCGCGCAGTTGGGCTGGCGGATGTGCTTTCTGATCAACGTGCCGATCGGCCTGGCCGGGCTGGTGTTCGGCATGCGCTTCATTCCGCCATTCGCACAGGAGGCGCGCAGCCGGCTCGACGTGCCCGGTGCGCTGTGGGTCGCGCTGGCGCTGGCCGCCGTGCTGTGGCCGCTGGTCGAGGGGCGGCAGCAGGGCTGGCCGCTGTGGAGCGTGTTGACGCTGGTCGTCGCGCTGCCGCTGATCGCCGGGCTCGCGCTGCATCAGCGCCGGCTGGAGCGGTGCGGCGGCCAGCCGCTGATCGCGCCCGCGCTGTTCCGCCTGCCGGCCTTCGTCGCCGGGCTCGGCGTCACGCTCGCATTCTTTGCCGGCAATGCCTCGTTCTACTTCGTGCTCGCGCTCTACCTGCAGCAGACCCTCGGGCTCGAGGCGCTGGCTTCGGGCCTGGTGTTCACGGTGCTCGCGGTCGGCTTTTTCGCGACCTCGATGACCGCGAAGAAGCTGGCTGCGCGCCTTGGCCCGCAATTGATCGCGGCCGGCGCCTTGCTGCTGGCCATGGGACATGCGCTGATGATCGCGGTCGTGCTGATGCATCCGGGCGGCGTTGTCGTGCCCTGGTTGCTGCCGGTGCTGTTCCTGCAGGGCTCGGGGCTGGGCATGATCATCGCGCCGCTTATGTCGGTGGTGCTGGCCAGCGTGCCCGCGGCCCATGCGGGCGTCGCGGCCGGCGTGGCGTCCACGGTGCAGCAGGTGGGCAATTCGCTCGGCGTGGCGTTGATCGGCATCCTCTTCTATGCGGGCTGGGCCCAGCCGCAATTCGCCTTCGTCGCATCGACGGTCTACCTGCTGCTGCTCGCACTGGTGGTCGCCGTGCTGTTCCAGCGGCTGGGGCCTCAGCCGGCGGCGGCGTCCGGCGCCGCGTAGTGCGCGCAGAGCGTGTCGACCAGGGCCAGCGCATAGGTCGGCAGGGTGGCGCGGTCGCGAACCAGCAGGTAGCGCTCGCGCACGCACCACGGGTCGCTGAGTTCGATCAGCGCGAGCTGCATGCTGTCGAGGTTGCGCCGCGCGGCCGATTCGGGCACCACGCCGATGCCCACGCCGCTGCCGATCATCCGGCACATGGCATCGAAGCTGCCGAGCTGGATGCGCAGCTTCTGGCTCTTGCCGAGGCTCTCGGTGATCTGGCCCAGGAAGGCCTGCAGCGTGCTGCCCGGCTGCATGCCGATGGCATCTTCGTCCAGCGTCTCGGCGAAGGCGATGCGGCGGCGCCGCGCGAAGCGGTGCTTGCGCGAGGTCACGAGCACCAGCCGATCGGTGCTGAAGTGGATCGTCTCCAGGCCCAGCGTGTCGACGCTGCCGGCGACGATGCCGATGTCGGCACGGCCATCGAGCACGCCGTGCGGGATCTGTGCGTTCGGTTTCTCCTGAAGGTCGATGTTGATGCGCGGGTGGCGCGCGAGGAAGTCCGGCAGCAGCTCGGGCAGGAAATCGGTGACCGCCGTGGTGTTGGCGAACACCCGCAAGTGGCCGCGCAGGCCGCCGCCGTATTCGGCCAGTTCGGCGCGCAGCTGGCCGGTCTGGTGCAGCACCAGCCGGGCGTGATGGAGGAAGGCTTCGCCCGGCGGCAGCAGGCGCACGCCGCGCGCCTCGCGCGACAGCAGCGGCAGGCCGGCTTGCGCCTCCAGCGCCTTGATGCGCGCACTGGCCGCGGCCAGCGACAGATGCTGGCGTTCGGCCGCGCGCGTGAGGCTGCCGAGCTCTGCCGCGGCGACGAAAAGACGCAGGTCGGTCAGGTCGAAATGCATGGCGCCATCCTAGCAAGCCTTCGGAAATCCTGAAGGCTCGGTCTCGAAATCGCAGATTGCGGGCAGGCATCGCTGCCGCCACCATGCGGGTCAGGGCGTGGATTCAAGCGCCCTCGCAATGGAGACACGAACCATGGGATTTCGCGCAGCACTCGCGCTTCTTGTGGCGGCCGCAGCCGCCTTTCTGCCGGCCGTCGATGCGGCGGCGCAAACCGCCTACCCCTCGCGCCCGATCACGCTGGTCGTGCCGCAGGCGGCCGGCGGTACCAACGACATCGTCGGCCGCGTGGTCGGCCAGAAGATCGCCGAAGTGATGGGGGCCAGCGTGGTGGTCGACAACCGGCCGGGCGCCGGCGGCAACATCGGCACGCAGCTGGTGGCCAAGGCGCCGAAGGACGGCTACACGCTGCTCATGACCATCAGCAGCAGCCAGGCGATCAATCCCGCGCTCTACAAGAACCCGGGCTTCGATCCGGTCAAGGACTTCCGCCCCGTCGGCCTGATCGGCGCGGTGCCCAACGTGCTGCTGGTCAACCCGTCGTTTCCGGCCAAGTCCCTGAGCGAACTGCTCGCGCTCGCGAAGCGCAAGGACGCGGCCTACCAATACGCCTCGGCCGGCAACGGCACGCTCAACCACCTGCTCGGCGAGATGCTCAACAGCATGGCGGGCATCCAGCTGCAGCACGTGCCCTACAAGGGCGTGGCGCCGGCCATCAACGACGTGCTCGGCGGCCAGCTGCCGATCGTGTTCGCAAGCCTGCCCTCGGCGCTGCCGCACATCAAGGCCGGCAAGCTGCGCGCACTGGCGGTGAGCGGAGACAAGCGCTCACCCGTGCTGCCCGAGGTGCCTGCCATCGCCGAATCGGTGCCGGGCTACAACGGCACGTTGTGGATCGGCCTGTTCGCGCCGGCCGGCGTGCCGGCCGATGTGTTCGCGAAGTTGCAGGACGCGACGCAGAAGGCGATGGCGGCGCCAGACCTGCGCGAGAAGCTCGACCAGCAGGGCGTCGAGATCGCGCCGCCGACTTCGCCGGAGCAGTTCGCGAAGCTGCTGCAGGACGACATCGCCAAGTGGGCGCGCATCGTCAAGGCCTCCGGCGCCGCAGTGGATTGAACCCATGACCATGACATCGCACGAATCCTCTTCTTCGACGATCGACAGCGACGCGCTGGCCCGGCTGCAAGCCTGGCAGGGCCGCAGCGAAACGCTGGCCGACGACATCACGGCCGCGCCCGTGCGCGCGCTGGCGGCCACGCTGGACCGCGATGATCCTGCCCCCGGGCAGGGCACACGGCTGCCCGAACTCTGGCATTGGCTCTACTTCCTGCCGCATCACCGGCAGTCGGAGATCGGTCCCGACGGCCATGCGAAGCGGGGCGGCTTCATGCCGCCGGTGCCGCTGCCGCGCCGCATGTGGGCCGGCGGCCGCCTGCGCTGGGAAGCGAACAATCCGCTCACCGTCGGCGATGCGGTCGAGCGCACGTCGACCATCGCCTCGGTCTCGCACAAGGCGGGCCGCAGCGGCGAGCTGGTGTTCGTGCTGGTGCGCCACGAGATCCGCAATGCGCGCGGCCTCTCGCTGACCGAGGAGCACGACATCGTCTACCGCGCCGCCGCGGCGCCCGACGATGCCGCTGCACCGCCGCCGACGCCGGCGCCGAAGGACGCCGCCTTCAGCCGCGAGATCGCGCCCGACGACGTGCTGCTGTTCCGCTACTCGGCGCTCACCTTCAACGGCCACCGCATCCATTACGACCGGCGCTACGTGACCGAGGTCGAGGGCTACCCGGGCTTGATCGTGCATGGGCCGCTGATCGCCACGCTGCTGGTCGACCTGCTGCGCCGCGAGAAGCCGCAGGCCCTGCTTTCGCACTTCGAGTTCCGTGCCGTTCGGCCCATCTTCGACATCGCCTCCTTCCGCGTGCACGGCCGGCCCGAAGCCGACGGCAAGACTTTTCGCCTGTGGGCCGAAGACGCCGACGGCTGGCTTGCGATGCAAGCCACTGCAACCCTGAGCTGAGACCCCCATGAAAACCCAGATCCCCACCCCCGATGCGCATCAGGAGATGCGAGAAGCCCTGCGCGCGCTGTGCGGCAGTTTCGATTCCGCGTACTGGCAGAAGGTCGACCACGAGCGCGGCTACCCCGAGACTTTCGTCAACGCGCTGACCGAAGCCGGATGGCTCGCGGCACTCATCCCCACCGACTACGGCGGCTCCGGGCTCGGCCTCGCCGAAGCCTCCGTGATCATGGAAGAGATCAACTTCGCCGGCGGCAACGCGGGCTCCTGCCATGGCCAGATGTACAACATGGGCACGCTGCTGCGGCATGGCAGCGAGGCGCAGAAGCGGCAATACCTGCCGAAGATCGCGACCGGCGAACTGCGGCTGCAGACGATGGCCGTGACCGAGCCCACCACCGGCACCGACACCACGCAGCTCAAGACGACCGCGGTGAAGAAGGGCGACCGTTACGTGGTCAACGGGCAGAAGGTGTGGATCTCGCGCATCCAGCATTCCGACCTGATGATCCTGCTGGCGCGCACCACGCCGCTGGCGGAAGTGAAGAAGAAGTCGGAAGGCATGTCGATCTTCATCGTCGACCTGAAGCAGGCCGTCGGCCACGGCATGACGGTTCGGCCGATCCTCAACATGGTGAATCACGAGACCAACGAGGTGTTCTTCGACAACCTCGAGATCCCGGCGGAGAACCTGATCGGAGAGGAGGGCAAGGGCTTCAAGTACATCCTCGACGGGCTCAACGCCGAGCGCACGCTGATCGCGGCCGAGTGCATCGGCGACGCCTGGTGGTTCATCGACCGCGCGCGCCGCTATGCGAGCGACCGCCAGGTGTTCGGCCGTGCGATCGGGCAGAACCAGGGCATCCAGTTCCCGATCGCGGACAACTACATCGAGGCCGAGGCCGCGAACCTCATGCGCTTCAAGGCCTGCGCGCTGTTCGACGCCGGCCAGCCCTGCGGCGCCGAGGCCAACATGGCCAAGTACCTCGCGGCCAAGGCCTCGTGGGAAGCGGCCAACACCTGCCTGCAGACGCATGGCGGCTTCGGCTTCGCCTGCGAGTACGACGTGGAGCGCAAGTTTCGCGAGACGCGGCTCTACCAGGTGGCGCCGATCTCGACCAACCTCATCTACTCCTACGTGGCCGAGCACCTGCTCGGGCTGCCGCGTTCGTTCTGAACGGAGACATGCCATGACACGACCTCTCGACGGCATCACCGTCGTCTCGCTCGAACACGCCATCGCGGCGCCGTTCTGCACCCGCCAGCTGGCCGATCTCGGCGCCCGGGTGATCAAGGTGGAGCGTCCCGGCGGCGGCGACTTCGCGCGCGCCTACGACCAGCGCGTGGCCGGCGAGGCCTCGCACTTCATCTGGGTCAACCGATCCAAGGAAAGCCTCACGCTCGATCTCAAGCAGCCGGCCGCGCAGGCCGTGCTGCAGGAGCTGGTCGCCGGCGCCGACGTGCTGGTGCAGAACCTCGCGCCCGGCGCCGCCGCGCGCATGGGTCTGGGGGCCGAGGTGCTGCAGGCCAGGCATCCGTCGCTGATCGTCTGCGACATCTCGGGCTACGGCGAAGACGGACCCTACCGCGACAAGAAGGCCTACGACCTGTTGATCCAGAGCGAGGCTGGTTTTCTCTCGATCACCGGCACGGCCGATGCGCCCTGCAAGTCGGGCAACTCGATCGCCGACATCGCTGCCGGCATGTATGCCTACACCGGCATCCTCGCGGCACTGCTACAGCGGGGCAAGACCGGCAAAGGCTCGCACATCGACGTCTCGATGCTGGAGTCGCTGGCCGAGTGGATGGGCTATCCGATGTACTACGCCTACGACGGTGCGCCGCCACCGCCGCGCAGCGCGGCGTCGCACGCCACGATCTATCCGTATGGCCCCTTCGCCGCGGGCGACGGCGGCACGGTGATGCTGGGCCTGCAGAACGAACGCGAATGGCGGGCCTTCTGCGAACGCGTGCTGCTGCAGGCCGGTCTCGCGACCGATCCGCGCTTCGACAGCAATGCGAAGCGCAACGCCAACCGCGAGGCGCTGCAAGCTCTCATCCTCGAGACCTTCGCCGCGCTGAGCACGGCGCAGGTGCTGGAGCGCCTCGACGCCGCGCAGATCGCCAACGCGCGCATGAACGACATGGCAGGCCTCTGGCAACACCCGCAGCTGAAGGCGCGCGCGCGCTGGCGCGATGTCGAATCGCCGGCCGGTGCGGTGCCGGCGCTGCTGCCGCCGGGGCGCCAGAGCGCCTTCGACTACCGCATGGACGCGATTCCGGCGGTCGGCGAGCACACGGAGTCCATCCTGCGATCGCTGGGCCGTACCGAGGCCGACATCGAATCGCTGCGCGCAGCTGAGGCGATCTGAAATGAGCACCGAATCCCTCGCACGCTTTGCTGCCGAGCTGCGCTTCGGCGATATTCCGGCGCCGGTGGTTCGCCGCGCCGAAGACCTGCTGGTCGACTGGTTCGGCTCGGCCATCGCAGGGCACGGTGCGCGGCCGGTGGAAACCATCGCGGCTTTCGCGCGCGAGATGGGGCCGGCCGGCGGTGCCAGCGAAGTCCTGGTGGGACGCACGCGCAGCAGCCCGTACTTCGCCGCGCTGGTCAACGCCGCGGCCTCGCACGTGGCCGAGCAGGACGATGTGCACAACGGCTCGGTGTTCCATCCGGCGACGGTGGTTTTTCCCGTCGCGCTCGCCTGGGCCCAGGCGCTGGGCGCGAGCGGCGAGCGCCTGCTCGCGGCGGCGGTCGCGGGCTACGAGGTCGGCATTCGCGTGGGCGAGTTCCTCGGACGCTCGCACTACAAGGTGTTCCACACGACAGGCACGGCCGGCACCCTCGCGGCGGCTGCGACGGCCGGCCATTTGCTGGGGCTCGATGCGACGCGTATGCAGCATGCCTTCGGCTCGGCCGGCACGCAGTCCGCGGGCCTGTGGGAGTTCCTGCGCACCGCGGCCGATTCCAAGCAACTGCACACCGCGCATGCGGCTGCCGCCGGGCTGATGGCCGCGGTGCTCGCGCGCGACGGCTTCACCGGCGCCCAGCAGATACTCGAAGGTCCGCAGGGCATGGCAGCGGGCATGTCGCAGGATGCCGATCCGCAACGCCTGGTCGACGGACTGGGCACGCGCTGGGCGCTGGCCGAGACCTCGTTCAAGTACCACGCCTCGTGCCGCCATACGCATCCGGCGGCCGATGCGCTGCTCGACGTCATGCGAGCGAACGACCTGCGCGCCGCAGACCTGGCGCGCGTCACGACGCATGTGCACCAGGGCGCGATCGACGTGCTGGGACCGGTGGTCGACCCGGCCACGGTGCACCAGTCGAAGTTCTCGATGGGTACCGTGCTCGCGCTGGTGGCGCGCTTCGGGCAGGCCGGGCTGGCCGAGTTCGACGCGCACTTTCGCGATGCCGAAACCGTGGCGCTGCGCGATCGCGTGCGGATGGAACTCGACCTCGAAGTCGACAGTGCCTACCCGAAACTCTGGATCGGCAAGGTCACGGTGCAGACGAACGACGGCCGCGTGCTGCAAGGCCGCGTCGACGAGCCCAAGGGCGACCCGGGCAACACGCTGAGCCGCGAAGAGATCACCGCCAAGGCGCTGCGTCTCGCGGCCTACAGCGGCGGCGCCGGCGAGGCGGAGATGCAGGGCGCGATCGAGCGACTCTGGAATATGGCGCGTGCGAGGTCGGTCGGCATGCTGCTGGGAGCGAAGTCATGAGCAGCGTCGCGGCCTTGGCTCTGGCGCGCACTTTCCTGTTCGTGCCGGCCGACCGGCCCGAGCGCCATGCGCGCGCACTGGCTTCCGGCGCCGGGGCCGTGATCGTCGATCTCGAAGATGCCGTGGCGCCGGAGCACAAGGCGGCTGCGCGCCAGCAACTGGCGCGCAGCCACGCGGCGCTGTCCGCCGGCGAGTGCGGTCGCTTGTTCGTCCGCGTCAACACCTGCGGCACGGCATGGCACGAGGAAGATCGCGCATTCGTCGCGCAGCTGTCGCGCCAGGGCCTCGCAGGTGTGGTGCTGCCCAAGGCCGAGCGTGCCGAAGACCTCGCGGCTCTGGCCGAGGCCATTGGGCCGCAGGGCATGCTGGTGCCCTTGATCGAATCGGCCGCCGGCCTCGCGGCCCTCGATGCGCTGGCGTGCGCACCGCAGGTGCTGCGCCTGGCCTTCGGCCACCTGGACTTCCAGGCTGACCTCGGCCTCGCCTGCGAAGCCGACGAAGCCGAGCTGGTGCCGGTGCGCCTCGCACTGGTGCTGGCCTCGCGCCGCGCCGGGCTCGCAGCGCCGATCGACGGGGTGACGCCCGACTGGCGCGATGTGGAGCGGCTCCAGCACGACACGGCGCGCGCCCGGCGCGGCGGTTTCGGCGCCAAGCTCTGCATCCATCCCGAACAGGTGGCGCCGGTGCATGCGGCCCTCGGTCCGAGCACAGCGCAAGTGGCGTGGGCGCATCGCGTGAACGACGCCATGCAGTCCGCCGGCGGCGGCGTGATCTGCCTCGACGGCCGCATGGTCGACGCGCCCGTGCTGCGGCTTGCGCAACGCCTGTTGGCGCTGGAAGCACAAGGCGCGGCCTGAATTTTTTTATTGACATCAGGAGACAACGACATGGAATTGAAATCGAAAGTTCTGCTTTGTGCATCGCTGGCCTTGGGCCTCGTGGGAATGCAATCGCTAGCGGCGGCCCAGGCGGCATGGCCCGACAAGCCCATCACGATGGTGGTGCCCTACTCGGCCGGTGGACCGACCGACGTGGTGGCCCGCATGCTGGCGATTCCGATGGGCAAATCGCTGGGCCAGACGGTCGTGGTCGAGAACACGGTCGGCGCGGGCGGCACCATCGCACCTGCGCGGGTCGCGAAGGCGCAGCCCAACGGCTACACCATCCTGATCCACCACATGGGCATGGCGACCGCGCCGGCGCTGTACAAGAAGTTGTCGTACGACCCGCTGAAGGACTTCGAGTACATCGGCCAGGTGATGGACGTGCCGATGACGCTGTTGTCGCGCAAGGACTTCCCGGCCAACAACTTCCAGGAACTTCTTAGCTACGTAAAGGCGAACAAGGACAAGGTCTCGCTCGCCAACGCCGGCATAGGCGCGGTGTCGCAGCTCTGCGGCCTTTTGTTTGCGAGCCAGATCGGCGTCGACCTGACGACCGTGCCCTACAAGGGTGCGGGCCCGGCGCTGAACGACCTCATGGGCGGCCAGGTCGATCTGCTGTGCGACCAGACCACGCAGACCGCGCCGGTCATCAAGGACGGCAGCCGCGTCAAGGTGTTCGGCGTGACAACGCCCAAGCGCCTGGCCAGCATGCCCAACATTCCAACCCTGGACGAGCAGGGACTCAAGGGCTTCGACGTGCGCGTGTGGCATGGCGTCTACGCGCCCAAGGGAACGCCGGCGGCCGTGACGGCCAAGCTCAACGTCGCCTTGCGCGCGGCGCTGCAGGACGAGGTGGTGAAGCAGCGGCTGGCCGAGCTCAGCTCGGAGATCGTGCCCATGGACAAGGTCACGCCGGAGGGGCTGCGCACGCACCTCGCGGCCGAGATCACCAAGTGGGGCAAGGTGATCCGCGCCGCCGGCATCCAGGGCGAATGAGAACCTTCGACCTCAATCGCCGAGCTCGACGAGCACGGGCTGGTGGTCGGACGCGCGTGTTTGCAGATCGACCTCGATGCACTGCACGCGCGGAGCGAGCGTGTCGCTGACAAACACGAAGTCGCAGGCAGTCGGACGCGGCCCGTATTTCTTGTCGAACAGCCTGAAGGTCGGATCGTGCGGCCGGTCGTGCACCAGCGGCCAGGCATCGTGCAGGCGCTTGCCGGGGACGCCGCCGGTCGGCAGCTCCGGCGGCACGAAGGGCTGCAGGATGGCCGCATAGCCCGGATCGCGCGTGTCCATGTTGAAGTCGCCGCACAGGATGGCCTGCTGCGTGTGCTGCTTCGGCTGGAAGGGCGAGCCGTCGAACTCGGCCTGCGGCGGTGCCGCCGCCTGTTCGCAGGCCTCGACGTGCAGGGCACGAACCGCGCGGGCCTGCGCCAGCCGCTGCGCCGTCGAGTAGTACTCGAGGTGGGTGGTCATCACCCGCAGCCTGCCCAGCTCGGGGCTGGTCAGCGTCAGCGTCGTGCACATGCGCGGCATGCTGGCCACGCTCGGATCGGCCGGCCAGGGCAGCGGATGGTGCTGGACCCGCAAGACCGGCAAGCGCGTGGCGATCACGTTGCCGAAGCGCTGGCGCCGGCCCTCGCGATCGAATTCCTCGGTCGCCGCGCCGAAGAACAGCTGGAAACCCGGCAGCAGCGCGCACAGCTCGGCCGGCTGGTCGCCCGGGCCGCCGAGCAGGCCGTCATAGCCCGCCGCGATCTCCTGCAGGCACAGCACGTCGAAGTCGCCCATGGCGCGCGCGCCGTCGACGATGCGCTGGGTGCTGACGATGCCGTCGAGGCCGCAGCACCACTGGGTGTTCCAGGTCACGAGCTTCATGGGGTTGCCCTTTCTTTCTCGAATCTGTGACACCCCGTTGCATTGAGGGGTCAGTGTTTTCCTGAGCCGATGATGGCGTGAAACTTCGCTACAGTGAACAGCGCCTGTCCAGGCTCGTCAACATCAAGGAACATCCATGAGCAAAAAAGTCGCATATGTCACCGGGGGCATGGGAGGGATCGGGACTGCCATCTGCCAGCGCCTTCACAAGGACGGCTTCACCGTCATCGCCGGCTGCGGTCCCACGCGGGACCACGCCAAGTGGCTGGGCGAACAAAAAGCCGAGGGCTATGCGTTCCACGCGTCGGTCGGCAATGTCGGAGATTGGCAGTCGACGGTCGAGGCCTTCACCAAGGCGAAGGCCGAACACGGCAGCATCGACGTGCTGGTCAACAACGCCGGCATCACGCGGGACCGCATGTTCATCAAGATGACCCCCGAAGACTGGAGCGCGGTGATCGAAACCAACCTCAACAGCATGTTCAACGTCACCAAGCAGGTGGTGGCCGACATGGTGGAAAAAGGCTGGGGCCGCATCATCAACATCAGCTCGGTCAACGGCGCCAAGGGCCAGGCCGGCCAGACCAACTACTCGGCCGCCAAGGCCGGGATGCACGGCTTCACGATGGCGCTGGCGCAGGAGCTCGCGGCCAAGGGCGTGACGGTGAACACCGTGAGCCCGGGTTACATCGGCACCGAAATGGTCAAGGCGATCCGCCAGGAAGTGCTCGACAAGATCGTGGGCACGATTCCGGTCAAGCGCCTCGGCGAACCCAGCGAGATCGCCTCCATCATCGCGTGGCTCGCGACCGATGAAGGCGGCTACTCGACCGGGGCCGATTTCTCGGTCAACGGCGGCTTGCACATGCACTGAGGCGCCGGCGTCTCAGGCTCTCGAAGAAGACCCGCACCCGCGGGTCTTTCTGTTTCGGGCGATCGATGCTTGCGGTCACGTCCTACTGCGCCAGCCTTCCCCGCACGACAAGGTCACACCCCATGGATGCCACCTCCACGCCGCCGATGCCGGAGCGCACTGCCTGCGAAGTGCACACCATCCGCTTCCAGCTCAACGGCGCCCCGCGCACCGTGCGCCTCGAAGCCTGGACCACGCTGCTCGACCTGCTGCGCGAGCACTGCGGCCTGAGCGGCACCAAGAAAGGCTGCGACCACGGCCAGTGCGGCGCCTGCACGGTGCTGGTCGACGGCCGCCGGGTCAACGCCTGCCTGATGCTCGCGGTGATGCAGGAGGGCGCGGTGATCCAGACCATCGAGGGGTTGGCGCACGGCGACGCGCTGCACCCGCTGCAGCAGGCTTTCGTCGACCACGACGCCCTTCAGTGCGGCTATTGCACGCCGGGGCAGATCTGCTCGGCCGTCGGCCTGCTGCGCGAGGGCCACGCGCAAAGCGAGGACGACGTGCGCGAACAGATGAGCGGCAACCTTTGCCGTTGCGGTGCCTACCCGCACATCGTGAGTGCCGTGGTCGAGGTGCTGGGGCATCAGCAGACCGGGGCCTGGAAAGCCATTCGATGAATCCTTTCGAGTACCACCGTGCCATCGACGCGGCCGATGCGTTGCGCTCGCTCGGCGGCGCAGAGGGCGCCTGCTTCATCGCCGGCGGCACCAACCTGCTCGACCTGATGAAGGAGGGTGTCGCCCGGCCTGCGCGGCTGGTCGACATCACGCAGTTGCCGCTGCGCGAGCTGCGCGTCACCGATGGCGGCGGCCTGCACGTGGGCGCGCTGGTGCGCAACGCCGACCTGGCCTGGCATCCGGAAGTGCAGCGGCGCTACCCGCTGCTGGCCGAAGCGCTGCTGGCGGGCGCCTCGCCGCAGCTGCGCAACATGGCGACCGTGGGCGGCAACCTGCTGCAGCGCACGCGCTGCTATTACTTCTACGACATCGCCGCGCCGTGCAACAAGCGCGCGCCCGGCAGCGGCTGCCCGGCGATCGAGGGGCTGAGCCGCATCCACGCGATCCTCGGTGCCAGCGAGCAGTGCGTGGCCGTGCATCCGTCCGACATGTGCGTCGCGCTGGCGGCGCTCGAGGCGGTGGTCCACGTGCAGGGGCCGCAAGGCGATCGCGCCATCGCGATGGCGGACTTCCATCGGCTGCCCGGCGATGCGCCGGAACGGGATCACACGCTGGCTGCTGACGAACTGATCACGGCGGTCGAGTTGCCGCCCAGTCCTTTTGCTGCGCATGCCGCCTACATCAAGGTGCGCGACCGCCGCTCCTACGCCTTCGCGCTGGTCTCCGCGGCCTGCGCGCTCGACATCGCGCAGGGAAAGATCCGCTCGGCGCGCATCGCGCTCGGCGGCGTGGCCCACAAGCCCTGGCGGCGGCCCGAAGCCGAGGCACTGCTGGCGGGCCAGGCGCCGGCCGCCTCGGCCTTCGAGGCCGCGGCGGCTGTCCTGCTCGAAGGTGCGCGCGCGCTGGAGCAGAACGGCTTCAAGGTCGAACTGGCGCGGCGCACCGTCGTGCGTGCGCTGCTGCGCGCGGCCGGCAAGGAAGAGAGCGAATGACAAGGCAGCCGACAGCGGCGGCATCGCTCTTCGGCGCTCCCGTGGCGCGGCTCGACGGCCGCGCCAAGGTGACGGGGACCGCTCGCTACGCCGCGGAACACCCGGCCGAAGGCCTGCTTTACGGCGTGGTGGTGTCGAGCACCGTTGCGCGCGGGCGCATCCGTGCCATCGACAGCAGCGCGGCGCGCGCCGTGCCGGGCGTCGTCGAGGTGCTGACGCACGAGAACCGCCCGCCCATGGCGCGTTTCGACCTCCTGCACAAGGACATGGACGCGCCCGGCGGCTCGCCGTTCCGGCCGCTGCACGATGCGCAGATCCATGCCGATGCGCAGCCCGTCGCGCTGGTCGTGGCCGTGAGCTATGAGGCTGCGCGCTACGCGGCGCGTCTGGTCGAGGTGCGCTACGACGCTGCGCGCGATGCGCCGCGCAGCGACATGCTGCGCTGGATGGTCGAAGCCCGCAAGCCGAGCCGGCTCAAGTTCGGCTACCAGTCGCCGAAGCCGCGCGGCGACGCGCAGGCTGCCTGGGCCGAGGCGCCGGTCCAGGTCGATGCACGCTACCACTCGCCGGCCGAGTTCCACAACCCGATGGAGATGCATGCCAGCACCGTGATCTGGGAAGGCGAGGGGCGGCTCACGATCTACGACAAGACCCAGGGCGCGCAGAACAGCCGCGGCTACCTGGCGCGCGTGCTGAAGCTGCGCAAGCGCGACGTGCGCGTGCTGTGCCCCTTCGTCGGCGGTGCTTTCGGTTCGGGGCTCAGGCCCGGCTACCAATTGGTGCTGGCGGCGATGGCCGCGCTCAAGCTTCGCCGCGCGGTGCGCGTGGTGCTTACGCGCCAGCAGATGTTCAGCTTCGGCCATCGGCCCGAGACCTTGCAGACGCTGAAGCTCGGCTGCGATGCTGAAGGCCGGCTGCAGTCGGTGATGCACGAGGCCGTGTCCGAGACCTCGCGCAACGAAGACTATGTCGAGAACATCGTGAGCTGGTCGGGCCTGCTCTACAACACGCCGAACCTCCGTCTCGCCCACAAGGTGGTCGAGCTCGACCGCTTCACCCCGACCGACATGCGCGCGCCGGGCGCGGCGCAGGGCATGTATGCGCTCGAAAGCGCCATGGACGAACTGGCGTGCGCGGTCGGCATGGACCCGCTGGCGCTGCGCCTGCGCAACTACGCCGAAACCGAACCGGGAAGCGGCAAGCCCTTCTCGAGCAAGGCGCTGCGCGACTGCTATGCGCGCGGCGCGGAACGCTTCGGCTGGTCGCGGCGGCAACCCGAGCCGCGTTCGATGCGCGACGGCCGGACGCTGATCGGCTGGGGCATGGCCAGCGGCGTGTGGGACGCGATGCAGATCCACGGCGCCGCACGTGCCGTGCTGCGGGTCGACGGCACGCTCGATGTCGGCAGCGCGACCACCGACATCGGCACCGGCACCGGCACCGTCATGTCGCAGATCGCCGCCGCAACCCTCGGGTTGCCGCTGGACAAGGTGAACTTCAGCCTCGGCGATTCGAGCCTGCCGATGGCACCGGTCCAAGGCGGTTCCTTCACCGTGGCCACCATCGGCACGGCCGTGCAGGCGGCTTGCCTGAAGATTGCGGCCCGGCTGCTGCTGATGGCGCGCGCCCAGGGCGACACGCCGCTGCGCCAGCCGCGGCTGAAGGACGTGGAGTTCGTCAACGGCCTGGTGCGGCTGCGCGCGGACATCTCGCGTTCGATCAGCCTGCGCGAGCTCATGCAGCGCGCCGGCGTATCGGAGATCGAGGGCAAGAGCCTCACGCTGCCCAATCTGCTGAAGCAGCGCAAGTACGCGCGCGCCACGCATTCGGCGGTGTTCGTGGAGGTTCGCGTGGACGAGGACCTGGGCATGGTGCATGTGACGCGCGTGGTCAGCGCGGTCGCGGCCGGGCGCATCGTCAACCCGAGGACGGCGGCCAGCCAGATCCAGGGCGGCGTGGTCTGGGGCATCGGCATGGCGCTGCACGAGGAGGGCCTGTACGACCATCGATCGGGCCGCGTGATGAACCACAGCCTGGCCGAATATCACGTGGCCGCGAACGCGGACATCGGCGAGATCGAGGTGATCTTCGTCGACGAACGCGACGAAGTCGTCAATCCACTGGGCGTCAAGGGCGTGGGGGAGATCGGCATCGTGGGCGTCGCCGCGGCCGTGGGCAACGCGATCTTCCATGCGACGGGGCGCCGCGTGCGCAGCCTGCCGATCACGCTCGACAAGGTGCTGGGTCTGGCCTGAGCGGGGCCGCGGAACTACAGTGGTTCCCGGCTCTCTCACACACAACACACAACAGGCAATACAAAGGAGACCTCCATGGCCATGGCAACTCCGGCAGCACCCGCAGCACCCGCAGCACCGGCGAAGAAGCTTCCGATCTACCGATCGCTCTACGCGCAGGTGATTACCGCCGTGATCATCGGCGTGCTGCTCGGGCACCTCTATCCCGCGGTCGGCGAGTCGATGAAGCCGCTGGGCGACGGCTTCATCAAGCTGATCAAGATGATCATCGCGCCCATCATCTTCTGCACCGTGGTGATCGGCATCGCCGGCATGGAGGACATGAAGAAGGTCGGCAAGACCGGCGGCCTGGCATTGCTGTACTTCGAGGTCGTGAGCAGCATCGCGCTGGTGGTCGGGCTGGTGCTGGTCAACGTGCTCAAGCCCGGCGCCGGCATGAACATCGACCCCTCCACGCTCGACACCAAGGCCATCGCGGCCTACACCGGCCCCGGCAAGATGACCGGCACGGTCGACTTCCTGCTCAACGTCATTCCGACCACCGTGGTCGATGCTTTCGCCAAGGGCGAGATCCTGCAGGTGCTCCTGATCGCGGTGCTCTTCGGTTTCGCGCTGCACAAGTTCGGCGGCCGCGGCACGCTGGTGTTCGACGTGATCGAGAAGGGCTCGCACGTGCTCTTCACCATCGTCGGCTACATCATGAAGCTGGCGCCGCTCGGCGCCTTCGGCGCGATGGCCTTCACCATCGGCAAGTACGGCGTGGGCTCGCTGTTCTCGCTCGGCAAGCTGATGGGCACTTTCTACCTCACCTGCCTGCTGTTCATCTTCGTGGTGCTCGGGCTGATCGCGCGCTTTCACGGCTTCAGCATCTGGAAGTTCATCAAGTACATCAAGGAAGAGCTGCTGATCGTGCTGGGCACCTCTTCCTCCGAATCGGTGCTGCCGCGCATGATGGAGAAGATGGAGAACCTGGGCGCCAAGAAGACCTGCGTGGGCCTGGTGATCCCGACCGGCTATTCCTTCAACCTCGACGGCACCTCGATCTACCTCACGATGGCGGCTGTCTTCATCGCGCAGGCAACCAACACGCCGATGACGCTGACGCAGGAGATCACGCTGCTCGCCGTGCTGCTCCTGACCTCGAAGGGCGCTGCCGGCATCACCGGCAGCGGCTTCATCGTGCTCGCGGCCACGCTGTCGGCCGTCGGGCACGTGCCGGTGGCGGGACTGGCGCTGATCCTCGGCATCGATCGCTTCATGTCGGAGGCGCGCGCGCTGACCAACCTGATCGGCAACGGCGTGGCCACCATCGTGGTCGCCAAGTGGACCGACGAGCTGGACGAGGTGCGCCTGCAGGCCGGCCTGAACAATGAGACCTGGGCCGAGGCGCAGGAGCCCGAGGAGATGGTCAATGCGCGCACCGAGAAGATGGGGGGCTCGAAAGGGTAGCCGAGGGAATTCGGGGCATCGTCTTGCAGAATGCGGCGATGCCCCACAGCGTTTCATTGATCAATACCGTCGCGGCCGGCCTCGGCCTGGCGCTGGTGCTCGGCTTCATCGCGGCGCGGCTCCGGCTGCCGGCGCTGGTGGGCTACCTGCTCGCCGGCGTGATCATCGGACCCTTCACGCCGGGCTTCGTGGCGGACGCAGGCATTGCCGCGCAGCTGGCCGAGATCGGCGTGATGCTGCTGATGTTCGGCGTCGGTCTGCATTTTTCGCTCGACGACCTGCTCGCGGTGCGCAAGATCGCGTTGCCCGGCGCGATCGTCCAGATGGTGGTGGCCACGCTGCTCGGCGCCGCGCTTGCCGCCTGGTGGGGCTGGAGCCCGGGCGGCGCGCTGGTGTTCGGCCTCGCGCTGTCGGTGGCGAGCACCGTGGTGTTGCTGCGTGCGCTCGAAAGCCTCGGCGTCCTCGACTCCTTCACCGGCCGCATCGCGGTCGGCTGGCTGGTGGTGGAGGACCTGGCGATGGTGCTGGTGCTCGTGCTGCTGCCGCCGCTCGCCGGCGTGATGGGCGGCACGGCGGCTGCGGCCGACGCGGCGCCGATCTGGCAAACCCTGGGCCTCACGCTGCTGCAGGTCGGCGGCTTCGTGTTGTTGATGCTGGTGGTGGGACGGCGCCTGTTTCCGTGGATCCTTTGGCAGGTCACGCGCACCGGCTCGCGCGAGCTGTTCACGCTGTGCGTGGTGGCTGCGGCGGTGAGCATCGCCTTCGCATCGGCCGCGCTGTTCGGCGTGTCCTTTGCGCTCGGCGCCTTCTTCGCGGGCATGGTGATGCGCGAATCCGAGTTCAGCCATCGGGCGGCGCAGGAATCGCTGCCCTTGCGTGACGCCTTCGCGGTGCTGTTCTTCGTGTCGGTCGGCATGCTGTTCGACCCATCCGTGCTGGTCGAGCGGCCGCTGCAGGTGCTGGCCGTGGTGGCGGTGATCGTGGTGGGCAAGTCGGTGGCGGCCTGCGCGCTCGTGCTGCTGTTGCGCTATCCGTTGGGCACTGCGCTGACCGTGAGCGCGAGCCTGGCGCAGATCGGCGAGTTCTCGTTCATCCTGGCCGCACTGGGCGCCTCGCTTGGACTGCTGCCGGCCGAAGGCCAGAGCCTGCTGCTGGCCGGCGCGTTGATTTCGATTGCCACCAATCCGCTGTGGTTCAGCCTCATCGGGCCGTTGCAGAAATGGTTGCACGCGCATTCCTCCTTCGCGCGCGGGCTCGCCTTGCGCGAGGACCCGCTGGCCGAACTGCCGATGAGCACGGAGGCGAAGTACCTGTCGCGCCAGGTGGTGCTGGTCGGCTACGGCCGCGTGGGGCGGCGCATCGCCGCCGAACTGGCGGCCCACGACGTGCCTTTCGTGGTCGCCGAACAGAACCGCGAACTTGTCGAGAAGCTTCGCGGCGAGGGCATGGCGGCCGTCTGGGGCGATGCTGCCGATCCGGCGGTGCTGATCCAGGCGCACATCGCGCGGGCCCGCGTGCTGGTGGTGGCGACGCCCGACGCGATGAACGTGCGGCAGATGATCGAGAACGCCCGCACGCTCAACCCCTCGATCGAGACCGTGATCCGCAGCCACAACGAGGACGAGGCGCGCCTGCTGGCGCAGGAGGTGTCGGCCACCGTCTTTCTCGGCGAGCACGAACTCGCGCAGTCGATGGCACGTGCCGTGCTCCGCCACGCGGCAGCGGCCTGAAGCGTCTCAGAGATCCTCGATCACCAGAGTGCGGTAGCGCTGGGCGATCGAATAGGGCACGGTGCGCACGACGTCCATCAGGCGGTTCGCCGCGTCCTCGTTCTTGGTCTTGACCAAGAGGCCCGTGTGCCCGTCGCGGGCGAGCTTCGTGTAGGCCCGCACCGTGGCGCCATCGGTTCCGGCCGATGGCATGGGGTTGTCCGCTTCCCGCACCGTGGGCGTGATCTGGGACAGCACGGTCTGAGGAGGAATCAGATAGACCTCGTCGCCACTGAAGCCGCCTTCGATCAAGCGGTGCCCGACGCGGCTTGCGTCCTCGGCACTGGGAAACATCACCATCGAATGACCGGTGGGATAGAACGCACCACCGATGGCGGCGGTCATGTGGGAGTCGAGGGTGAAATGCTTCATGGGCGCCTCCTCGTGACAAGGTCTTGATTGGGAAGCCCAGCTTAGGCCTGCCTGACCTCGATGCGCTGTAGGAAAAACCTGGAAGCTGAAAAGCGCTCAAATCCGAAACAGTTGAGGGTATTCAAGACTTGCAAAATTATTTACGCTTCGTCACATTCGCGACAAAGCGTGAAATTGTGGCTAGGCGTTCGGGCGTGGGTTGAATAGGATCGATTTGCCACTCGCAAAGATCCTCCTAACCCCATGTCGCAATTGCGGAATATCGCACTCACCGTTCACGAACTCGAAGAGGGCGAGTTCTATTGGGTATTGATGGAGGGCACCGATTACGTCATGGAAGATGCGCTTCCATACCTGCCGCTCGAGGCTGCGAGCGATCCGCATGCGACCTATGCGAATGCATTGGTCGCAGGTGTTGCAGCCATACGGAAAATGTTCGGCAAGGAAGGCCCGCGCGCCTGAGGCGACGCGGCCACGATTCTGGGGAAAGCATGCGGAAGTTCGGGGCGGCGCTTGCCGCAGTCACGGTGGCGCTGGCCGTCGTCGGATGGTTCTATCGTCCGGCGAGCCCGGCCGAATGGGCAGCGTGGGTCCAGACCCTGGGCGTGCTGGCAGCCATCCTGTGGGCGGTGCGCCTGCAGGGCCAGGCCTCGAAGCAAGGCCTGCGGCAGGCCGGGCAGGTGGCCGGCATCTTTGCGACCAACATGCACTGGGTCTTCAGGGAGTTGAACGATGCCTGCGGCAAGCGCAGCTGGCCTGACTACACCGTGCATCGACGCATCCTCGAAGAGATCCTGGCGCAGGGCCGCGAGGTGACGCTGCAGCTTCTGGACGGACGCTCGCTGGCGATGGTGAGCAGCTTGCGCACCATCGCGGTCGAGGCGCTCGAAATGACCGAACCCCACACCGAAAGCGGCAACTGGCCGCAACTGCAGCTCTATTTCGACAAGCGTCTGCCGAGCATCGCGGCCTGGCTCTCCGTCACCGGCCAGCCGCCCGAGAGCAGCGGGCCGACCGACTATGTGGGGCTTCGCACTTCCTTCGGACAGCTCGGCGGCCGTTGAGGCCAAGTCCGGCCCGGCCGGGGGCCGGTTCAGGAGGTGACGTGCGTGCTCTGCGACGGCCACCAGCGCCGCCACCAGGGGCGCTTGGGTTCGGGTGCCGCGGCTGCGGCGCCGGCCATCAGTTCCGCAGCCATCGATGCGCGGACGCGCTCGCGCAGGGCGGTCTCGTAGGCGTGCGCTGGAGCGCGTGCGCCGCGGTCTCCTCGCAGTGCCAGGCGTCGCCAGGTGTGGGCGTGTTCGGCGAGCTCCGCATCTGTGAGGTCGTCGGGGTGGGGCAGTTGCTGCGTCATGCTGAACGAGATTGTGCCGTGCTCCCGCGCTGCAGGCACTTCTTCAGCGAGGCCGAGTGGCCTCGGACCAACGCCTTCATCCAGAAAAAGAGAAACCGGGCCATGGCCCGGTTTTGTCGTTGAAGCGCGGCACTCTTTAGTTGTACAGCTCGATCTGGCCGATGCCGTGCGCTGCGTTGCGGGCTTCGGCGCGCACCGTGGCACGATCGACCGTGCTGGCCAGCACCGGAGCCACGCCTTGCGCATAGCCGTCGGCGTACGGGTTGGCGCTGTGCGCGGCGGCGACGGCCTGGGCACGCACGCCGGCGCGGTCGGTCGATGCGGTCAGCGCAGGCGCAACGCGCGACGAAACGCCTTCGGCATACGGGTTGTCGCTGCGCGCAGCGACAACCGCTTGCGCCCGCACATCGGCACGGCTGTTGGCCGACACCGGCGCTTGCACGCCGTGGTAGGTTTCGGCTTGTGCGCCGGCGGCGGCCAGC
>Ga0307515_10000194_pt1 | contig 148186 bp, 142 predicted proteins | sample 17_EM_MG_FD_194513 | JGI IMG/M metagenome (GOLD analysis project Ga0307515, IMG submission 194513) | Populus trichocarpa ectomycorrhiza microbial communities from riparian zone in the Pacific Northwest, United States - 17_EM | ecosystem: Host-associated > Plants > Roots > Unclassified... | reverse complement strand
TCGTCATCAAGGATCTCACTCTATTCTGCGCTCTCCTTGCTTTCGCTAAGGTCTTTTTCGTATGATCATTCAGGGTAAGCATATCATCCAGCCATACCCCCAACCATCTTGTCGCTTCTTTATTATATGGAACCTCATGACTTCCTACCCTTATTTGGGCATTCATCTTCGGTTCCTTATTCTTTCTTCGTCGTGTGAACAACATCGCTTCCGTTTTTTCGATGTCGAACTGACAGGCATTCTTCTTTGCCCAAATTGTTGTTTCCGCGGCACATCTTTCCAATCGTTGTGTGCATTCCCCCACATCCTCACCTTCCACCACCCATGCCACATCATCAACGAAAGATACACCCTCGCTTCCACACTCTTCTTCTTTCTTTTCAACTTAGCCGAACAACCCCGAGAGGTATATAACGAAGAGTACTGGCGAAACTGGCGACCCCTGCGGAACTCCCGTTTCCACATCCATACTATCGCCCTCCTTTCCATCCATCGACATTATCACTTTTCTCTCTTCCATAAAACTTTCCACCCACCTCACCAGGTCGGCTTCAAATCCCATTTCTTCCATTCTTTTTATCAAGTTCCCCTTTGCCACATGTGGAAAGGCTCCCTTAACATCCATCAACAGCACTGCCGCGGTATTCCCCCTCCCCCACGCTTCTTCAACTCTCTTCATTAACCTTCCAACCGCGTCTATTACTGACTTTCTCTTTCTGCATCCAAACTGTCCATCGTGAAGTAACCTCCTTCGCTCACACTCCTCTGCTATTGCGTTGGCTGCCACCTTCTCGACCACTTTTCCCAGACAATTCAATAACGTTATCACCCTATATGCCTTGGCGACTCCGTAATCTGGCTTATTCGGCTTCGGTATAACAACCCCCCTCGCCTCCTTCCAAACTCGGGGGTGTATTCCTAACCTAAACGACACTTTAACAATATTAATTATCCTTTGGGAATCCCACTCCCACAATAATCTTATCGCCTTAAACCCCAACCTATCCGGGCCGGGTGCCTTTTGAACCGACTGATTAAACAGAGCCTCTCGGATGTCTTCATCGGTAATCTTTTTCCACATTTCTCCTCCCTCTTCTTGGGCCTTTCTCTCCACACCCTTCAAAGGTTTTGGAAATGCTTCCTCTTTTATCAACTCTGCCTTATCTTCCCAGGACTCCGCCACCTTCCCAGTCCTAGATTTCAAAGTCTTTGTCGTTTGTTGTCCGCCTGGTTTCGTATATCTCAACGCCTGCCAGACTTGGTCTCTTGTGGCTGAAGTTAGAAACTTCCTCCACATCTCCGTTTTCGACTGTCGGATCATTCTCCTCAAATTGCTTCACTGCTTCCTAACTTGTTGCTGCGACGCTTCTCCTTTCTTTCTGGCTCGTTTTATTGACCCCAAAATCTTTCGGTTTTCCGCGATCTCCGCCGTCCACCACCTCTTAGATCTCGCGCAAACCTTAACTTTTTTGCAGCATCTATTAAGATGATTAACAAAATTCCACTGTATCCACTCAGCTTCCTTTTGCAATTCATCCTCACTGCTATTTTCATCCAAGACAGGTCTCTTTGAGCTCTTATCCTCCCACTCTTTTTGTGCTTTTTTATATTTTTCTTCCTCCTCTTTTGACTTGAGCCCATCAATATCCCATCCTGTAATCTTTCTTGATACTTTGGCTCCTTCCCCTTTGTCCCATCTTAACTGGGCACACACAATCGCATGATCCGAAGTAGTTGCCAAATCTGTTGAAATCTCTAACCTATCAGCCATCGAAGCTTTAGTGATAAAGAAATCAATAAGCGATCCCGAAGTTTCACCGTTTCTCGTATTCGAATGGGTTTCTTCCCCGTCCGTAACATCAATCAAATCGTACTCATCCATAAGATTTTCCAAAAAAATTGCATCTCGTTTTGGTGGGCACTGAGGGTCCCATCTATCACTGTGAGCATTCCAATCTCCTCCCAAAAGGATCTTTTCCTGCTCCATAATCTCCCTCCATCTTGCTGCCTGCGCCGGTCTGCCTTGACTTCTCACACCCCCCTCTTGTTTCAGCTGATCGTACACATTCACCAATCTCATTTTTCTACCCGACGGGTATCTTATATCAAACACCTGTACATCTCCATCTCCCCCCTTATCAACTTCCGAAAACTCCAGGTGTGTGTCTCTTCTTATTGCGGTCATAGTTCGTCCTCCCCTGACCAACCTATATCCTGGGTGACTGATGTTGTATCCTTCTCTCTCCACATACGGTTCTTGCAACATCACAACATCAGCCCCCCAAACAATTCCTGTTTCCAACGCTCCCATGGTTGCCTCATACCCCCTTCCACAGTTATGCATTACGCATTTCACCATGACTTCATGGGGGTTTCTTGGGTCCCTGCGTTAGAAGATTCTCCTTCCGTCTCTTGGGTCGCTATGACCTGGACTTCCGGTTCCTTATCATTTTGCTCATCATCCTGAACTTTCTTTTCCGCCTCTGCAGTCGATGGTCCCCTATCCTCTACCTGATCCGGTTTCTTTTGTTGATCCGTAGTCACATTTCGACGTTCCCCCTCTCTCTCCTTCCAGGTACGTCTTTCCTCTCTCGCAACTTTAATAGCCTCCTGCTTCTTAACACAGCAATTGGCCTTCGCGATATGATTCCCCTTGCAGTTGACGCACTTGTCGACATTATGGGTGCAGTTCTGTCCCGCATTAGCTTTGCAACCTACCACGTTGCATTTATGATCCTTAGTTAGATGTCTCCCCGCGCACAACATGCACGTCGGCATCTTCAAGGACGCACACTTCGCCTCAATATGTCCCCATCTGCTACACACTCCGCAAAAGGAATCTGGTCCAGCATTCATGAATTTCTCCACATCATACTTCACTCCTGCCGCCCTCAAACCTCCTTTCAAAACTTTTTCGGCCATTTTACTCCCCTTGACCGCAAATACAACCGAAGATGCTTTCTTTCCTTCCGCCTTCTTCTTCTGCACATCTTTCGGTCCTCCAATCCAGTTGATAGCGAGGGGCAACACCACTCCCTCATTTTCAGCCTGCAACTCTTGCCTCAATTTCTCAAGTCCTCCTCCCGTCTTCTTTCCCACATACCTATCGAAATTGACACCATGCATTTTCACTCTTTCCCAGAGTTCATTTGTCTCGATGTCCACAATTCCTGCGTCCACCTTCCTTGCTGCTTTTATCACCATCTGCCTATACCGAATCAACATTTCGGCCGTTGCTGCAGGGGTCGTAATCGTCGACAAGCATCCACGGGTGTTCTTCGTAACTCCCTGAATGCGAACAAAATGTGGAACCTTTGCCTCAAAAAGTGCTCTATTCACTTCCGACGAAATATCCAAATCTTTCTTCTGAGAAAGGGGGAGGCCATTATCCCTCTTAAAGGTGACTCTCCTCTTCTCCATCGAATTCTGTCCTGGGGGGACCGGCTTCATCTCCTCTTTCTTTTGTTGCCTCTTAACCTCAACAAAACCATCCCCCTTCTTCTTCTGCTGCTGTCCCGATTGTTGTTGTTGTTGTTGCTGTTCGGGTTGCTTCTTCGAAGGTGGAGGCGCGGCCGCCCTCTGCGCCCACGTTTCCTTCTTCTTTTCTTCCGGTTTCTTAACTTCTGGCTTCTTGACCTCTGGCCTTTTCTCCCCCGCCTTTGGTCCCTTTGGTACCGCCTCTACCTCCGGTTTTTTCACCTCTTTCCTTTTTTGTTGTGGCACCGCTGGCACCATCGATTTTTTCTTCAGGATTGTAACCTGCCCCACTTCCAAGCGTGGAAACTCCTGTCTAACTCCTCCGGGTGGTATAACCGGTGCATGCTTGGATTGCTCCAACCGCTGCTCGTCCACCTCCATCTCAGCCCTGATAACTCTTTCCACCTTCTCACTCTCCTCCTTGGAAAAAGTCGCTCCTGGCTCAAATTCAATGTCGCTCATCTCTTCCTCCTCAGGGGTGGCTTCTACCTGTTTCCCCCTTCGGATTTCATCCTTCTTCCGGCTTTCTTCCGCCATATCCTCAAACCTCTTAACCACCCTATCGGTCAACTGGTCCACCATCTTTTCCATGCAAGCACTCATTGCATTTTCAATCGTTTTAGCCATATTAACCGGAGCTAACTTGGCCACCTTTTTCTCAATCTTCTCCAACCTCTGGTCGAGTTTTTCCCACCTCTTCTCATCATACTCCCTGCTCAACTCAACCTCGGTCAAAATCTTTTCCGACGTCCTACGGTTGGCGGTAACCCCCGCATCCGTATGATTCTGTCTTGCCGCCATAAACTCTGCCTGCTTTAGGCACCACTCATCATATCGCTCATCATGTAACTGATTTGTGGCCATATAATCCCTCAGCCCATTGGTGTTCCGAAGATACTCACCAATAAAAGCTTCCAGATTAACTGGCCCATTCTCATTCGTCAACGTCTCTGCAGGCTTGGCCCAATCAGCTTCCAACTTCTTCCTGCTTGGCGTCTGCGGCATATTCGGGATTGGTCGATCGGGCGTTGCCGGCCTCCTCACTCCCTTCCCCTTATTGCGCTTTTTTCCTTTCTTCGTTGGCGTCATGTAGGGCGACTCATCGCTCCATTACACCTCCGTCATCGTATCATCTTCGTTGTCGCTACTATCGCTGACTTCGAATTTTCTCGGAATGGGTGTGCAGACTTTCCGGGTCTCTTCCATTCCCCCCTCCTCTTCCGCGTATTGTGTGGCATTTTCCTCCGACTGAATATACCTGCGCGCAATAATTCCAGTACTCGCCCTAGGAGTTGAAAAAGGATCCTCAGTGAGTTCGTTTAGAGCACTTAGAGGTAGCCCCATAAGGCTTCCCTCGTAATTTGTAGATGGGTGGGGAGTCAGAACCCTTTCCATCGGTGTTTGCGACGGGAAGGAAACTTCACTTCCCCCGTAATCCGTAGTCGGTGGCGGTGGCGACAATTCAGAAGAATCGTCGCTCCCGTATCGTGTGATTCCAGTGACTCCAGTTTTTCCCGTCAGGTCGGAGTACTCTCTCATATCATCCAGGTCGCTGGGAAGTTGTCCCGTTTCCACTCTGGAAGTCGCTTGGCTGTTCTCACATCTCCTCAAATCATCTTCCGCGCGGGCATATCGTAATCCTGCTTCGAATTCTTCCTTCTTCTCTTCGTCCCTGAGTCTTTCGTACTCAGAATCTCCGTGAAGCTCTCTCTCCATTTCTTCGAGGTCGTCCCTCTCTACCACCGTTCCGGCCCGAGAAGCTGGTCCAGTGATCTCATCGAGTTGCTGTTCGAGGATGTCCCCGATACCGCTGCTGGTGCTGTCGGAGGTAGACTTCTTCTCCTCCTCTGCTCTCATTCTCGCCACTGCTTTCTTAAAAGTGGTCTTTGCTCCGAAGAGACTCATTTTGGCTCCTAGGTGACTGAATTCGAAGAAAACAGCTGAAAACCGAAGCAAAAGTTTTCTGACGATACTAGAATTGATTGGACGATAAGGGTCTTGGCAAAACTAAAAGGTGGTGTGGTGTGTTGTCGGAGGTGTGTTGTCTGTCAACGTTCGAACGTCCTCATACGTCTACTTTATGGACACTAAGTCTCTGTTACAATCTTGCCGCATCTTTAGTGATTAATCGAGGCCATTACTCCAGGCTTTACAAACTTAGGTGTACTCCGTATGGTATGCAACCCACACCCGTAACCACTCGCAACCTGACAGAACGCCCACGAAATTTATTTCTACCTGGTAAAAACCTGCATCCAGGCTTGGATACCTGGGTTCAGGTTCTTGCAAGTACGAAGCGGGCATTCCGGATACCCAATGCTTCATATTGCCAAAAGTCTGAGCACGATTGTGATAGATTGGAACCGCCCTCAGCGATCCGAGATATTCCCCGGACATGGGACGTAGTCAGAGGAGGATAGCTCTGCCAGCAAAATTTAATGATACCAGCGTAACACCATACGTTAAGCTACTAGTAGAAGAACTCGGCTCGTGATTCGCGGCGGATAGTATCGCAATGTTTCGGGGAGCTGCCATCTTGTATTTAGGGTTCGTACCGACTTTTCTCATTCAGAAGCTGTAAATTTGTACTTTACTTTTAGTTGCTCCAAAAACGAGCTTCGCATGATGTTTCTTCGCATAGTTCCGGGGAAGTTTTGCATAGTTACTTCCAGAGGGCTGACGCTTTCATTGTCCAGTTTAGCGTTGCTGTAGGGTTTGTTTATTCGTTTGGTACGGTGCCATTGTGTTTCTCTGCCCGGTTTTGCATTTCTGTGGGTTGGTTTATTCGTTTGGTAGGGTGCTGTTGTGTTTGCTCGATTGTAGTTTGAGTTGGTGGTCGGGGAAGCCAAGAAGGCCACAATCGAGATGAATGAGTGCTCAGATTGTTGGTCATGGATGATAAGAAGGGGCCACAGAGTTCCTGTTCCGAATGGCCACTGTGCCATGATGTCATATATGGCTGACAATTTCATGCATGAACTTGTGGAATTTAGTGCTGGTGCACATGAATACGGACTTTTGGAACCTGATGCACATTAAATACCGAATTTCCTAAATCATACCTCAAAAATAATTTGCAAAACCCAGTATCTGATGCACCTAGTTGGTACATGATATTATCAAAGAATGTTTGACCACTACATGAAGTCATAGCACAATATTGTAGTGCTAAGCTAATGTAGTGTATAACTACTAAAATTGGGTATTGGTGTGCATGAAGTTACCCAATTCCATTAATTTCTTGCACGACATCGTTGAAATAGTATTTTGACCACTTTACCGCACCATGATTGTAGTTTTCAATGTTCTCTGAAAACCTAAAGGGCACCGACTAGGTACCTGCACTTGAAAACCTGCGTTAGTATCCTACATGTCACAAGCCATTCTCAGCAGATACGGTGGGTACATACAACCCTGCGAGCAAGTAAGATCCGCGCTTGGGGGGGGCTTCTGGATGGCCCAACACGCCAAACTCCCGGTTCCCTGGGATCACGAGTACAAGACGTAAATCTAAACGGCTAGTGCAAGATGCGAGGGACGACGTGGAGAAAAAGGTCAAACCAGGTCAGAATTGCAAACCCCGAACTATTCGGACCTCTGAGGGTGCATGCATATGGTGCATACCGATATTATTCGTTTTTGCATTCTCCAAAGAAGTAGAGCGTCCCCAGTCAATCAACTTTGAAGACCATTTCACCCCGGTCAACTTGATCTACCACTCGCACCAAAGGCAAAAACTCGTGCTCTCGCCGAGTACGAGGTAACAACGGTGGAGAGAGTAGAAACAGCAGAGGCAAAGAGGATTATCCAAGCTGCAAGAAACCGAAAGTTGACCTGGAGATAAGAGGGCAAAGGAAGCGGCCGAGTGACATTGCACTAGCCATCTCTATCGTTGTAACTAATGCTACTGTTCGGGCCTAGTGGTGGATCCGGGCAATACGGAGATGGATTGATATCTACCATAGGCCTGTCTAACTATAGATCCACGAATGGCTTACCCTCTGTCTCGCCCATCCCCCCTCCAGCATACCCCCATGTCTATACAAATACTAATCACTGAGGGTCCTAAGGGTAAAAGTGTAGCCAGTGGAGATATTACTAAATGTAGCGGCTGACATCCTGATTTAAAATAGATTCTGGAATTTAGGAACACGACGATATTTAAGATGAACCTGTGAGGAAGCATAAGAACTGCTAAACAGGGGAGTGAAAATGGGTATACTGTAGCGAGCATGAAGGTTCAGACGTCACGTGTCACAGGCACCGGTATGGTCGGTAAAACACGTATTTCATCAGTCACAGCGAGGGCGTCTATTGTCTGGTGTTAAACTGCCACATTGGCTGTCAGTTCTCCTCAGCTACCTGGTTGAAAACGCCTCTAAATTTGATTCCAGAGTTAGAGAAGGTGTCACAGGAGCGCCGTCAGGAAAATATCGTCGTCACGGTCCGGAGGCCGTCCGAACCTTCGTACTAGCTACAGTACATGCACAACATGAACAATTTGTCACGCTTTACATCTACCATGTAAGGCCTTTATTCAAACCAAGATCTCATGTAGGTATCCTAGGCTACTCGTAGGTCTGCAGTTGGGTGGATGTCGACCCATCTCTGGATTGCCCGGTCCAACAATGGATGGCTCAAACGCAACCTAGATTAACTAGCTGGCAGGTTAGAAAAACTAGCAGAGCTGTACTTTCAGTTTCTACCTGCCTAAAACTCCGCTGAGAAGGCTTTGTAACGAAGAACATCTAGATACTATACTAGGATATTTTTAACATTGAGAGGAAGCAGTTAAAGACGACTCGCGTGAAATGACCTTCAAAGTTGACCGTCCGGAAACGCCCACCAAAGAAATAGAGTAGATCTTTCGAGTAATGTATAATGACGGGGTCACCAGTCACCATAAAAAGCTGTCAGTGTTACCTCGGGAACTTGGAGTATCTCGAGCATCTTTAGTCTGTCAGCCGACTATATTTCGCTGGCGCGTAGCCAACGCCGTATTTAAGCCGTATGACACTAGAATATCCTCCATCCAAATTTCGCCAGTAAAGGAATTTGAAGTCGTATTTCAGGGTCTCTTAGCTCCTCTTACTGGACCCTCTTGGTGCTCTGTTACTGCCCAGAGGGTCAGCCGTAGTGGTTTGACAATTGGAGATGGTGGTGCAGTTGACGACTGCTTATGGCCACTAATCTTGACTGTCCGCCACAGGCTAATTTTAACAGTTGTCGCTCAAGAAAAGTAGCGAGATCTTCCTATTATCTCCCACGTAGCGGATGAATGGAGTCGATAATCGGTAGTTCACAGATCACTTTTACATTCCCTTAGAGGTAGTTATAAGAGACGAACAAACCTCTCTACTCAACTATCAGCCAATCCCCCGCAGACAATGCTAAATAAACAAATTACGAGCCTCATAGCTGCTCAGCATGTATGTACATACTCCAGACAAGTTACAAACCTAGGCGAATGAATCCTATCTATCCTTCGTATCGGCCCGTCCGAGACAAGTTGACCGTATGCATTCTTACTTCAAGGCCTAATCTACCTTCCTTTAATGAGCTTCGCCAGTCTCTTCTTTCCAATGAAGAGATGGGTCTCCAATGGAGGTCCTAAATTGGAGGCAGTGTACACTTTCTGGTACGGAAGGAGACCTAAGAGTGGCTCCTCGTCATCGTCATACTCTACCGTACCTACTCGATATAAAGCATGTAAAATTGTGGCAAAGTGATGGGCCGCGGGTCTTCGTGCGTGAGCTACGGGTTCCCGTGGTAGCTTACGCACGTTAGTCCAGTGTCTTATCACCGAGTAGATGTGGCATCGCAACTTCGACTTTCTGGCAATCAAAAGCCGTTTCGTCACTCCATTTCGCAGACACATCGAGCTCATAAATCTCGTCTGTAACCTTTCCACCACCGGCGATTTCGTATTTTCTCGGTCTCTTCATGGGGTTTTCACGGCGAGGGTCGATGGCCAAGATCTGAAGGTACATAGAGCAAATGGTCGGATCAGTTGACCCACTATCCAGGAGTGATGTGGCATGCACCATACTATATTCGAAGATATCAAATGGGATCTGCAAAAGGTCAGAAATGATCAACTGTTGTAACGCAAGGCCAGACACTATACGGCCCTTAAAACACATTTCCAGTTCCAGTGATCCGACGTGCTTCTTAGAGTTATGACCTTGGGAAGCTTTTTCAATAGCAGCAACTTGATAACTGCTATGGAGCGATGGTATTATCTTTTCAACCTCGTTGTAGTTGTGAAAATCAAGCCCATTCATGGGGGTGTGCATGATGCTGAATAAGGTTGGGATGAAAGTGCGATAGGGTGGAGTGGACTGGAAGGCTGAAGGATGATTGATCGTCGACCTCGTACCTGACTAAAGCACGACTGTCTTCATTTCTGCGACGCAATTTCGAGTCCCAACGACTAAAAAGAGGTACCATTTACCTATTTTGTAGGCGCAGTTTTTTTTAGATATCCAGTAAACTGAGCACAGTTGTGTCTTTACACTGTGTTAAACTCCAATCCCTTTTACCAGGCAGACGTAGTCGTCGGACTTCGTGCCTAGGCTCTACGTATACTCGATGGCGGCTGGGCAGTAATATGGAAACTCGCGGGAAGAAATGGGAAATGAAAACTCCGTGACCTCGTTCCCCGGTCTGTCTTGGATGTATTTCAAAGCGGGTACAACAGTTATCATCTCTGCCACTTTTCTAGGATAGGGGAATTGTGGGTGTGCCAGTGAACCAAAGTATTGGCGGGGGTATATATGGGGTCTGGCTGGTCGTCTACATGGCCCAGGTCGGGGTGCACGGGACTAGATAATGAAATCAGAAACAGAGCAAAGCCCCCCCCCTCTGCAAGACTAGACTAGGCTCTAGCTAGCTGAAAATATACGGTCCGTTACAAAAACGTCTGACAATTTGTCTTAACATGCAAGAGAGATGCACCTACCAATCCCAAAACAGGCAATGTTGCCAACACCGGCTCCACAATTAACTCTGAAACCCCCGCGGGAAAACCACTCAAATGATTTAGAGTACACTGCAGATGCGGACCCCAAACGCTGATCGTTCCGGCCCGTAATACAAGCAAGGAACATGGATAGATACAGCACCCCAAAAGCGCAAGGCTAGATAACGTGGAACGAGTATCTACATCATCATGCATTTGACAGCCTGCCTTTTCTCGAACTGGCCGAGGCTGTGTTCGGCAACCTTGCCCACATGGCCACCTTGCATGCTTCATATTAGACTGCTGTATCTGTATGACAGTGCATTTACATACTAAGTACCCACCTTGTACACACACAGTGCTCAAGTGGCGTCGCATAGTTTAGGCAACACCGGAAGTCTACCCACACGCGCTGCTGTTTCCAACACTCAATCTCAACAACTAAGTCGAATGATACCAACCTAAAACCAAAGAACAAACATTGGAGGCGTTCCGCTCTTTTTTTTCCAGTTATAGGTCCCCGCAGGCTGTGTCGGGCTCCACTCTGAGTCATTCTGTTGTTGATGGCGGAGAGGTTGTACCAGACCGACAGAAGTTCAACCAGTCAGGTGTTCAGCAGATCTAAGACAAACCAAAATACCGTATAGATTGCAGATCGAATTGGGGATCCGCAGCAGCCGTCTGCGCCGCACGATCGGATCAGTTCTGGAGATCTAGATTTAGCGGCGTTGTATCCGAACTTTCCCTTACCGCGCGTATACAGGCGGCGTATACGTCACTAGATTGCCATTCCATTGCGAGTAGGAAGGTCGAATGCCATAGGAAGCTTCGGTAGTAGACCTCCAACAATGGGGGAACCGATCCAACAACCGAACAAATCACACCTCGTGGTTTCCCAGAGAAGGGTGTCTATACCGTAAGCTATTAAAAAATTATGGTTTTCGATCTGCACTGCATTATAACGCCGTAACGGCAAGAATGACCCATTTCTGACCCTAAATCCCGGGGACTTGGGATGCTTCGAACGCGGCAATGTGGGCCCCGCAACACTCGTCGTTTGCTGCATATGCGGTTGGGTCCCGGATGGGCAGTTGGAGAAGGTAGTGGGCGGTTCTCGAGGTTTGGAGTCAGCTGACTGTCTTTCCGACCGGTAAGAGAAACTGCACTTGCGAAACTTCGCGTGACGGGTGGTATTTTGTCCGGCGTTAGATGCCTTACGATGCATTTTGACCCTTGGTACCGCAGTTGAAAATAGCATGGCTGCACTAGTAGAAAGATCATAGGGCTTGATGAATAACAATTCATACTCGAGTGATTAATCATGACTAGCACGGGATTCTTCAGCCAAACAGCACGGTGCATCGGGATATATCTTATGGACAACCGCGCATGCAATAGTAGTTTCGTGTATGAATGGTAGGAGCACCGCCTATGCTGCCCAGGTGTTGTACGCAAGGCGTTGGGCAAAAATACTGGATGTCGATTAGAAAGCTGTCACTGAGTTTTGGGTCCGTACCAAGTGGGCGGCGACAGGACCGCTAGCCTGGTAGCAGTAAACTCGACGTATGGAGCGCCCGCTATCCTCTCAAAAAGGTTAAGCTCTCAAAAACCTTATTTCGACATCAAAGGGTTGGGCTTTCTTTACTTGCTTTAACACCGCACTGTGGAGCACATCATTCTCCGGCTATACCCATTTTTACGCAGGACGACTGCATGCTGGGACGCTTTGAGAGCAAGGTTTTGCTGGCTGGGCTCCGCATACACGGCCTGACTAGTGCTCATAAGCAGCCATGCGGCCGGGCTTTCTTTTGGCTTTAGAAGCTACGACTGGGCCGGGCTCATCTGTGACGGGCCTGCAGGTATCTACGGGCTTGCAGGATTTCAGCGTAGAGTTTTTTTATTAGGGGTGGACTACAGACATCCATACGACCTTTTCGCCAGCCGGGCATCTTCGGAACACCGGGCTTAAAAAGTTTGATGTTGTTTTTGTGTGGCGGTTTCTTTTGTTAAGGGGGGAAGAGGACTCGCGACTTTGCTTTTGTTTCTTTATGTTACGGAAGAAGCGGGGAGGAAATATGTATGGGATATGCCATGGCCGCCAGCGGCCGAATGCAATATGATTACAAACAAACAAACAAACACCGGGCTTAACACATTCCCCCAACCAGCTATAAGATGGTTCCCAAACATATCAAGAACAGCGAGTAGAAGAAGAATTCAATTGGTTTCAAATACGGTGAGGAATGAATACAAATGACCCTACTTGTCTGCCTGAACCACATTTCAAACCGCCCGAGACCACTCTTTCCCGCGCTTGGATGAGTGTAGTTAATCACAATTTTCCACCCGCTCACACTTACTCTATTATTGTGCTAATCCCTTCTAGATCTCTTCTAGGGAGGACCAGCAGTAGTCTCGTACTGCTGCTGGCGAGACTAGACCGGCAGGCGCAATCCACCCAAGAGAACTACAGTGGTGTCGTCCAATCCTGACCCGGAGACCTCAACGATGAGTATCATTAATGGCATTTTCTTCCTGTTTTTTTTCCATATAACTGATATTCTGCTACACCACAGTTGGAAACCCGAGGCACTATTCTACGAGGTGGGCATAACTGGCGAAGAGTGGAAGAATTACTGGGCACTTGCGAATCTGTAAAGGTGCTGCATACGAGGCTCTGCACTAACGATTCTCCTACCGTTGCCCAGCTATGGTCTGTTGGACCTTTCCCACATTGGAGATTATAAATATATCATGATCTGGGCACTATAGGCTTCTCGCGTCTGTTGAGAATATGAGATGCGCTTGCGCACGGTAGCAATTTCCTTGCACAGGCGACATACATAAGTGCTTCTACGGTCAGATATAATTATAATCCATGAATTCAAGATTATTCGCGATTAATATGAGAGGTGCGCGCGCAGTTCAGCTCGAACAAAAACCCTGGCCCGGGGAAATCATGTCGGAACTAAACTGCGGATCCGGAGTCGCCGTAGCGCCATGACCGCAACAGGTATACATCTGATACTTCACCGATCCCCACCAGATTTGATCAAGCCTTCGGGTACGTAATTGTGCCTGCAAGATTTTCCCAAGCTTTCGTATCCCCTGTCCCTGTTACGCACAAGGTCCAGCATGTTTCGTTTCGAAAGCCACACCCAGGTACCCCCCACGACATGCAAATCGCTCGAAGCATTCACAACCAACTACATGTACAACTCGGCAATCCAAATTAGTTATCCATGCAAACGAGTCAAACGTTGGGTCTGACGCAAGTTAAGGGAAGAAGAAACACAAATTGTTTGCCCACATAACCATCTACATAACAAGGCAAGAGTCCGGCTGCTACGGCCTAAGGGGGTGCCCGGGCGGTTGGGTTTCTGCGTCATTTGTGGTACAATACATTGTACTCGGAGTTTGATATGTAAACTCAGATACTCACGTAAAGTTTGTGACGAGGGAAATACTATCAGAGTTCCGATAAAGGGTGAGGGTTAATTCAAATCCCTGATACAGACTGCCGCGTAACCGCGACAACTCGCTCAGATGACCTATCTTTCGACTCCATTGGTGGTGATGCGTCATACACTGGCAATTGACGCCTTGCCTGCTGCCGCTGTATGCGAGGAGCTGAATTTAATCATGAGGGTTTTACCTAGGGTGGAAATATGTACCTCACATCATGCGAAACGGGCCTTATCTTCAATCGTCGTCTTATGCAGCCGCTCCCGAACTATCCAGCGTGGTCTGCCTTGCTGAGCACGCTCAGTAGGATATCGCCATCTCCCTTCCCATCTATCCCAATCATTGATATTGGTGGTAGGTATAAAATTGGATGCCCAGAAGGGGAGCGTTGCTTGCTTTTTCCTCAATATATTAACTTCAGTCGACACCCGTCGGGTGACAACACGTGGCGAGGATCCCGGGTTTCTAGAATCTCTTATTTGCACTGCCTCGTGCAATTTGCCTAGAGATTTAGGTGATCATATCGCAATTGTAGATATTACGTACAATTTGGGGTCCGTCGTCTTATAATTGTCAGTAGACGAATAAAGCGTTTAATTATAAGTGACAGGGCGGGAAAACAAGGCGACGGCAGAAAAGCATGACAAACATGTGGCTGTGATCGCCTCCTAGGGGTGTTGATCAATATTGTTTTAGTCCAGCATCCTTGGAAGAAGAAATTAATGCTCCGAAGAAATTCTGCAGGGACCAGGTGCAGCTTCGCATTCTATCTATCCTGCCGTCACAAAATGCGGGTAGGTTCTGACTGCCATAAAGTAAACGAGAGATCAGCAGGGGGTAGTGAGTTTCCGCATATGTATGTTTTTTCATGAAACAATATGATTCGATATTGGTAATGAGACAACGGGACGGGGCTCTCCCATAAAGCTCTAAAGTGCGTGATGTAACATTACCGGTAACAGTACCGCAATGCCAGGTAATGATCTATCTATATATCGATTCAACGGGATCGTGGGACTGTCACCCCGGCCAATAATGTAGCGAGATTCTCTCAGAACTCCAACCTCGAGCCCACGTAAGACTTCTAGGTTCAGGCAATAAGTATGTGTGCGACACAGCTTGGGGGTCTCAAATAACAATCCAAGTATCCGTAGCCGCTGAGCTGTCTTCAAGGAATCTGCTGCTTTTATCTAGAAGGCGCAAGGAAGTTTATGGATTAATTTGCGGCGGATGTATTTGGCATAGCAGACTTCATCAGTATGCATACATGGTACGCAAGACCCATGCAAGACTTCTCAATTGATGCAGCCCTGTCTGCTTGCCGTCCGATTTCATGTTGACCGAAGATCTCAGGATTGAATGAACATTTTAACATCGATCTCGAGTTCACACAACTTAGTTGATTATCAAATGTGAGCGTGAGCCAATGACATTGGCTCCCGGCCTCGTTCGGTTATTCTCAACAGTACATAAGTGAGAGTGTAGATTCCGGCAGAGAATGACTTCTCATCCGCGACCCATCACGCGGCTGCAAGTTGAATCCTAATCCGGACTCCGGACTCCGTCCTCCGGTTTCATTGTCGCTCCTTTATTTTTGTGCGTCAGCAAGTTACCGTCGATCTACAGCATACATAAGGCCGAATAGATCGAGGGGGCGGTGTTTGTTAGCAACGTATAGAAAGAGTTTGCTGAGCAGCGGTGTTGCAACTTGATGTCGACGGAAGATCGAGGGGGTTTCGAGCTGATTACTCACGCAAGTCCCGAGCGAATACTCTGCATTTCGCCACCAGCGGCTAGTTCTACCGCGTATAGAAAGAGAAAAGGCTCTATTGAGCTCCTGTTGCGATATAACAGGGTCCCATAGAACGGCGGGAATCCTCCAATGTCAGCATAAAGGAGGAAGTATAGCAATTGTGTGTCAGGACTCAAGCATGAGATTTCTCATATATATTTGCCGGAGACCGTCGCAGTATTGCTATTGTATCAGGTCTGGTTGCGATATCCCCACATCAAAGTTTCAGGTTGTTCGAGTGCCTATATCGGCGTTGTTATACTGTCCGCATACGGCCTTACTGCTATGGCCAGAGCGTGAAGTGTCAAAAGGTTGTCCAACGTTGTTGGTTCAGTGAAACAGCAGCCCTGCCTGGTTACGCAGAGACTCCTGGTCAAGATCTCCGGTGTAGGTGACACAGGTAAGCGACAAGGCATTCTGTTCCTGAGAGTGGAAACACTGGGTTCCATGTTTCTCGGGGATAGCATGTGTGACGAAAAAGCCGGAACCGCCTGGTGATCCAACTCCTGTGAAGGAAGGTGGTTTATACGGATTACCCAGCTCAGCTCTCGGACCGGGTACACACCTGAATATGTATTATGTTTAGCTCAGTGCGGCCTTTTCATCTCTCATCCTTCGCCGCTGTGCATGAGCAACTGACCGCTGCTCCTAGACAATTTAGAATTGACTCTTCAACAGCAAATTAAACGGGTTGTGTTATGTTGATGGTTGAAATGTGTATATGTATACGTAGTAGGTCATCGGGTGATTAGCCTACCGACGGAGATGGTGATCGCCCGGGTGTCATCCATAAGAAGTAATTCCGCGTCATAATATAGCACTCACAACATGGTTTGGAACAAACCAAAACTGCGACAGGGAGATCCATGTGGCTTTTCTGGAATGGGGTTCGCCCTCTGCGCCATAGTGGGGACTTCCCTTCCCCCGTACTTGGGTCGCACCAGCGTTGATAGGCAGGTGCCGTTGGTTGGATCAATTCTATCCTCGTCAAAAAATATATCCTAAGGTGCGAAGGGTCAAAGACAGAAATCTTGCCTTTGCCTTTGGCCTTGCCTCTGCAGTTGCTGTGGCCAACCAGGGAGACACAAGCTGATCGTCTGATATCTTCGGTTGCCGGCAGCCTCAACGGCGGGACAACTGCCGTTGAATCTGCTCTCGCTTGGCGAGTGATGTGCAACGCTTACATAGGCGACGACTGCCATCGGCGGTGATGCGTGAATCCGTCAGACCGTGTCTCTGGAGTCAGTCCATGTGTATGCCCACGCGAGAAAGAGCCTGTACTGTAGACAGGTTTACCGCACCATTACAGCAATAATACCAAAGAGAGAAAGCGCGATGGATGAATGATTTCTACAAGCCGGCAATTTGGGCAGGGGATTGGATGCAACCCCTGTCCCTGTTATGGTTTGTGAGGTCACTTGATCGGCACCTGGAAGGAAAAGAGAAAAGTCCTACTCTGGTATCACCAACTCTGCAGTAGCAGCTTCAGCCATCCAACCCCAGCTATCTATCACCCAGCAAACTTATCATGGCCAAAACCAACACAAAAGTTATACTGTTCAGCTTTATATACTTGCTTTGCTTCCCACTGTTCCACTTTCGTGTCATACTTCCCAGAATAGCGGGTTCCGGCCCAAAGGGACGCGTTAGTCTGGTAAGTTAGTTAGTGGCTGCACGGCGACGTCTTTTCACTCGGGGATCGACGGACTTTTATAACCCTAGCCAAATCAATCTTACAGAATCATAAGCGCAATCCGGGCGGGCAAATCACGGTCGCTATTCCACTTTAAGCGTCCACCATTGTTTCAGAATTTGAAAAAAGTTTTTGCTTCTTTCCCCGCTCCAAAGCTGCATGTTGGGGACCGAGGCAGCTGACGGGCGACCAGTTATACTGATCGTGACTGATATCATGATTTTGTAGGGCAGATAGAATGGGAAGCCAGAGGCGCTGGCGATGGGAATGTGGTACCCGCGTTTATGCGTTTTGCGAATAAGCAAGTAGTATACTCGGGTATGTATATTCAAAGAGTTGAATACGGGTGATTTGATTTATGTCTCCAGATGTGGAGGGACCCTGGTGAACACGAATGGGCCATCTCCGTCGTTTTCGCTTTCTTTGCTTCTTCTCTGGAGCTTCTGTGGTGTTCCTTCGGGGAAGGCGGCTCTGGTCCGTGGAGACGTTCCATGTTGCTGGAGAACAGTGTCAGAAACACAACACGCACGCTAAAGGCTATGGGAACTCCTTGAGCGTTTGGATACTTCTTATTTTCCACATGGCAATGATGGCAGGCTACATGCACATACATTATGTACGTACCTCTAACAGGTAGCGTACATGACACGCAGGGAGAAAAGGGGAAGGGCAGTGCCGAACGGCTGCAGTGATGCACATGGTTCTGGAGAGTGAGCGAGTGCCCCTCACGTCGTTTGTGGCTTCCAGAGAACATCTGCGGGACGATCTTCCTTCGCCGCTTTTCGTGTATCAGAACCGGAGATTTTGATTGGAACCGCCCCCGAGGCATAAGCAGAAGGACATCCATCTCATCGTAAGCAACGCACTGGAGGATGATCACGGAAAGAGGCGGGCGCTTGTTCATTACACATCGATATCGAGGCTCTGCTGCTGCTTCATGCCTGCTTCATGCCTGCTTCATGCCTTCTAGAGTTTTGCTCCAGATACCTAGCTTGGCCTTGGGCGTGATGAACGGCAATCCATGCCAGAAGTGGACACATTTTGCAAGTGGAGCACGCCCCTCCCGACGATCCCAACTGCTTGAGACTTTCCAGCCAGTTTATGACCAAACGTGTCCCTGTCAACAATTACTATGCCACCCTGGTGGTACCTCCCCATTCTTCCACAGAGCCTTCGATCATCTCCGGTTAGATTTCCTCTGAGATTATTGGTTTGGTTCCATCATCATTCCACCACCCACACCCCCCCCCACCCTGCAAATCATCAGTAGAGTAGGTAGCACATCAATCCGGACGTCACCTATTTCGCCCAACTGCAACCATGGTGTCGCTTCCATGTTTCTCCTCAAATATCCGCGTTAGCTAAACGGTTGGTCCTACTTCTCGCATCATCCCGAACAGATAGATACATGCTCACCCGTTGCTCGGATTTCCTTCGCCCCTGGTTAACTTCTGTGGCCTAACTCGACTAAAAAGTGCTCCCATAAATACCCCCACGACTCCCTCTTTCCTTGTTGCTTCTGCTTGCATAAATATTCTTATTCCAGTCGCTTGGTAGATAGAGGCGCGCCATCTTGGACGAATATACCTTTTTCAACCTTTGGAAAACGAAGCCGAGTCGACCTCAACCTCAGGGAAGCCTACGAAACTTTCATCTCATCTCCAACCATACCGCGCACCCATCGCTACTCCCGCACAACAACAGAACTTGTCGCAGAGAATAAACATGAGCCTTCCAAGGATCGTAAACAACTCCAGAGTGGGTGGCCAACCACTTCCAGGGCATGGACACTACGGAGGGGTATCAGCGCACCAATATCCCGCACAACCTCACGGCTATGCATCTCTCCCGCCCGCCCCTCCGCCTTCACCGCCAGTCGAAGACAACTATCGCCTACCGTCAATCTCGGCGCTTTTGGGGTTTGCTGATGGTCCTCAACCACTACACACAAATGGTTTGTTGCCCTGTGGAATCTGTCAACTTTTTTTTGGAGCCGCGAAGCTAACGTGCGCGCGGTTTCCAGGAACAGAAAGACAGCAGAGCCAACCTCCACGAGGGAACCTCCCACCAACGCCTCCCATGCGGCCCGATTCTGTTTTCGAAGGTGGTAATTCTCCGACAATGTCAGTGACATCGCCATCATGCAGTTATTACTATCAAGCGCCTACGTACAATGGCGGCAGTAGCAGCAGCCACCGAAACTCATACCCTCCCGCCCAGCAGAAATCAGTCTATCCATCGCCAACAGAGACAACATATTCTGCGCAACACGCCTACTATTCTCCGCAGCAACATGCAGATTCATACAGCAGCAAACAGCCGCCGCAACTTATGGTGCCGATGTCAGTTGCGCCGCCGTCAAGTTCGAATCCATGGCATCATCATCACCACCAATCGCCCTCCTCTCACGCCGCATTCCCGCAATCACAAGACCGCTACATCTGCCAGACATGCAACAAGGCCTTCTCAAGACCAAGTAGTTTACGGATTCATAGTCACAGTCATACGGGAGAGAAGCCATTCAAATGTCCTCATCACGGCTGTGGCAAGGCTTTCAGCGTGCGTAGTAACATGAAACGGCACGAGAGGGGTTGTCACCAATAGCTTTTTTGAGGGGAGTTGTGGTTGGATTTTTTTCCCTGATATCTATAGAATTGGTTTCTTGATTTCCCTTCAAATTCCGGGTCGGTGTTTTCTCTTTTTATCCCATTCATGTGAATTGTTTAACTTTTTTCCTATTTATTAACTTTTATTTTGTATACCTCGATTTTCTGTCTGTATGCTACCTGATCTCTGTTTGGGGGCGCGACGGTCTGCCTTCGGTTTTTTATTTCCTCATTTTCCTTTGTTTGTATTCCTCTCCTATGGGATCTTTTTTTTTGTGGAGGGTTTTTTTATGCATTTGCAGTTTAAAGGCGCTTAACGGTCGTTAATTGGTTTTTTTTTGCTCGAGGAATTTTTGTACGATTATTGCAAGTTTTTTTTGTGCTGCTCATCTAAACTTGGGATTTGATCGGGAAAATGTTCGAATGGGACCAATGTAATGTAACCATAGAAAGAGGGGCGAAGGCGTACTTTTGTTTCTGAGTATATAACTCGCAGAGGTATCTGATCATTATCAGTGCTATGTTTGAATTCATGCCCACACACGAAACGAAAAAAATAATTATGTTGTTCCCGTGGTGAGAAAAAGTGCGTAACTCAGGGTTTGTTTGGCTGGTATCGTGGTTCACTTTATGCCTGCAGTGTTACCATTCATGCCATTACTTCCGCCAAATCTGGTTCGCCGGGCGACGGTACATAAATCTGACTCTCCTACGCTGCTGCCTGCGAAACATGACGATCCCCCCGGACGGGATATCGGATGCAAGCCAATCGGTATCCCACAATAAAGTTATCTTGTCTTGACGGAGGCCAAGAGAGTAAACTGTGGGCTGATTTTCTGGTCCCTTGACACCGCCCTATACTGGGATGCGAGGTATGCCTAAGTGGTGAGTGACAGGAGCTACCTAGTACCGTATAGCAACTCCACGATTTGATTGGATGAGTTTGATTAGATAGATTAGATGCCAATTGAAGAGACACGAAATCCTCACCATCATCCTTCTCCCGCTCCTTCTAGCCTTCTTCTTTGAGATATCAAACTTCACTCCCAACACCGCCTGAGCCGCCCCTATGTTTATGGAATTTGCGACCAGGGCGTTCGCCTCCCAGCCATTGGCGAGATTATCATGATCCACTTTCCGTTCTCGATGCCTGACCCTCCTCAGTGAGCTCTAACTCCGCCATCTGCGGTGCTACTAGATACAACTATCATCCATGCATCGTCCAAGACTGGTTTATGTCCTCTCGCTAGGAGCTAGACGTCTTCATCTACCGCTGTTACCAGAAAGTGCCGACCCAGTTAGTCTCGACTAGTTGACGTTAACTACCTCATTCTATTTCCTTGGGTTCTTGCTTTATTAACCCTGGTAGCTTTCGGTACTCCCTTCTTGATTCTTAACTACTTTTTAAGAAGTGTAGCTTGGGTCATCGCTGGCTGCTGCCGTGTTAACATGGGCGGACATTCTCAAGTGAGTTTTTATCACCAGTTTGACATGCCCGAACGAATGTATACATATTAACACTTTAGTACAAGTTATTTCTCCTTCAAGCAGTCCCTGTCGAGGAGCTCAACCGCCTCACCGCCTACGCTAAAGCTACTGGTGGTCTCCCGCCATCCCTTCTTCATGGCAGAGGACCTGGAGAACATAGTGTGATGAGAGAAGCCGACGCGGTGCTTCCGATAGTCTTGAAGTTGGCACCAACACCAATGAAGGAGATTCCTATATATCAGCCCTTGCTGTCAATAATGGTACTATTATCCAACACGGTATCGCTTACAACCAAGGTATTAACTTTCAGGTGCGATTTTTCTCGCTGTTTCTAATTCATTGTAGACGTCCTCTATACGTGCCAAAACGATGAACCCGAGGATGATGAGGACTTCCCCGACAACGTTCCCATTGAAGATTTCATCATGTCTCTCGCTCCGATGATCCTCTACAGTATCAAGCTACGCGAGCGTTGCCAGGCCGAGCATGAATCATGAGTGTTGAACTTTGAATGGACTGGCTGCACATGCGAGTAGAGCAATTTGGACAAGACTATTTTGCCGTTGGTGAGTGTTTCCCGTATATAATTCACTCACTACTGAGCTGGAAAAGCCTGTGTATGATGTCTTCTCTGAGGGTAAAATTACCACTGAAGCAACGGGAGTAACATGCTCTATCCACTACAGATTGCTAGGGAACAGGATAGGTCAACGGGGTGGGTTTCACCATTGCGTGAAAAGCCCTGATTTGTGGGCTTATGTGTTGTAGGGGATGTGTTTGTAACTTGAAGGTGGCTGTGGTTGTGGGACGTCGAACCTTGAAGGCAGAAAATTGCCTTCTATATGCTCCGTCTTGGCACATACTTCCATGCGACCCAGAATAACCAGCAAGTTTGTTAAAGGCTCAACCCAGATTAAAATACCAATATATCTGTCTATCTCGACCTTATATCGCCACTCCGAGTCTATTGGGATGCTATCATAGGGAAGCACGGTATATGTTGCTGGCGAGATTTTAGTGTAGTTTTTGATCTTCGCTACGGCTACCAGTTACTGTTAGGTCGCACGGGTAGCCATTAAAACAGACCCAAATTATCGACCGAAATACCTGGAAAACCCGTCAGCAGATTGTTAAGCAGAGTAGGGATTTGTACCTGTCAGTTCCATGTTCCAATATCTTGTCTTGCATAGCCTTGGTTATAATACCCTTTCTAGTATATTCGGGGGATTTCCAGTTGCAGAAGGTTACATGCAGGTTTCGAAGAGATGATACCCTCTACTTTTCTATGTCATACCTAATAATATATCCAGCCAACAAACCTCACATATCCAAACACAACGGCAGCCTGGAGACGATGGAGACCGGCTGGCTGCACCATAGAATGCCTTGCGTATGTAGAGGATCGGGACTATCTTGATTTGACAATAAACCATTCGATGTAGTTGACGAAGTTTTACGGGATGATCAGTAAGGCATCGTGGCTTTGAGACTGTTACAACATGACTCGGAAACATCAAAAAAATATAAAAATCAGAGAATTATGCACATCTAAACTCTACGCACAGACGATTATACCCCCGGTCGTTGGTCGGGAGGCGATTCCACTGCATATGCCCTACTTGCCGTTGTGCGGCTTCTGTGGTCGGTGGTAAATGTGAAGGAGAGCTATTGAGAGCTTTTGGTGAAGAATGCCCCGCAGCCGGCTTGGCCAATGAACTAACCTGAGTAGAATTTCGTACATACCTGTCAGTTCCATATTGTCTTGCCTGGCCTTGGTTCTATTACTCTTTCCGGCAATTCGGGAAGTATTCCAGTTGCAGAAGGTTACATCGAAATGGTAATTTGATTCTATACCATACCTAATAATATATCCAACCAACAACCCCACGAAAGACCACACCGGTGTTCTCTATGAAGACGATAGAGACTGGGATACGCCACAGATGGCCCAGTGTATGTCAGGGAGTCGGCACATATCTAGCTTTGAACTATTAAATGTACTCAATGTATCATAGTAGTTGATGAACGCGCAGCGTACAGACCATTTATACCACGCGAGTACATCATGGCAAGAACCCGGTTATATGCAGCAGCAACAGTGCCGAGTAATACTATAAGCGAAGGGGAAGTGAGGAGGAAACGGTGCGTGTATAAGCCCGGAGCACGTGGGGAGAACATTCTGTGTTGGTTTTTCTTTTGCGTTGTTTAGGTCTTACTCGCTCGTCCGTTGTTAATAACTAGGAAGGTACTTTGATCGGTGGCGCATGCATACCTGCTGCATCCCGAGCAGCAGGAGGACGAACAAGCGGGGACAGATCTCCATTCTTCCCTCAACCCCACGTTTTTTGGTAATATCCGCAAGGAAGGGAAATGGCTACTCTATCTATCGGGTTTCCCGGATCTGACGGGGGGGTGTCTGATGGAATGATGGTGAATTCTATGTACTACCACCGTAACCACCTCGCTGGGGGTTGCTGGTACGGCGAAACGACTCTGGGAAATATAACAATGAAGTTGGTGATGAATGATTGGTGGAGTTCACATCAAAATTTGAGCGCGGCGCAACCCATCTCCTGCAACCGCGACCGCTTATTTTCATTCTCATGCTCACACTACCCCCTTCGCCAAACGGGATCGCCCTACCCACTGGATCGCCCATCATCTGACAACGGAGCGCGAGTGGGGTTATGAGGTATCATATCTTTACATTGGAGCTGGCTGGGTTGGGGTATATATGCCAGCCGCCCTTTTCTCACGACAAGCGGTTTCTTACGACGGATACATACTGTCACCGGAGATTCTATTTACGGTGGTTTGTTTGTAACTGATTGCGGGGGAGGAGAGGGGGAGGTGGGGGGGCACGTGTGCAGAGTCCACTTCTGAGCCAAAAGCTTCCCGGCGTTTAGGTATGTTTGCGACATGACATGATGCTGTAGCTCGCAACACAGTGCTGATCTAAAAAAATAAGTCAAGTTTATTTTTTCCTTCCGTTCGAAATCCTGAAGAGTAAACCGGGTTATGGGGGTTATCGACAATCCCTGGAAATTCCCTTCAAGGATGTCAAATGCCCACGTGGTTGTGGCTGACGTCGGGTTATGTGTGTAGGCGAGACTATGTGAGTGAGTGATCGAGGGGTAGTTAGATTCACATAGTGGCCTTAAATTGTTGCTCGTAAAAAGGATGGCACATCCGGCCGTATGTAGTGCATTTTAACCCTGTATGGGAATGACGAATGTAAAGTTCTGACGAAAATCACTGATTTTGTTGATCATCGTGCCCGGCCCCCATACAAATACTGAATTTTGTCATACCCTACGTTTGAACTTTCGTCATTCCTACCGTGGCGATTTTACTTGTGTCTGGCACACCCCCAAAGATCTGATGCCTCTGGAGGGTTTTTCTATACATACTGAATTGACATTTGGTACAATAATTGGTAGGTGTATATGGGTACCTACTGGCGAATATATGGACATGGTTCTAATACTCTATAGCCTGTTAGCGGTACGGAGCTGTCTACATATTGGGTTTGGGATTTCACCAACCAATCCCACCCGGATCGACCGGATCTTCGTTCTTGGTGATCATAGAACAGGACTTGTCATATTGATTGGAATCTCAGACCCCTACTAGTCGACGTCTAGTCTAGTCAGCCCAACACGAGCATGTGTTTAACCGCTTTGTTTCGGTAGATTGTTTGTTCTCGTAGTTGTACCTATTTCCCAGGATGGGAGAAATATGATGAGCACTCGTCTACCGTCCAGAGCTCGTCCTCCAATTAAGGGTTGCTCAATTCAATGTTCAACCCCATGGAATCTTGCAGATGATCGCTTCTAGGGCTAGACGGGCCACAAGAAGAGTTTAGTTTTCGTGACTGAAGGACGTTTAGCCTAGTGGCTTGGGCTTATGGTCAAAGGCGGTAAATGATGGAAGTTTGGAACGTTCCTTCGACGGCCCCGCTACTCTAGTTAGTCGGTTTCCCATCTACAAGTAGCGGCATACCGTGGCCCGACATTCCCGCACGATGCGGTAGCACCCCCGCTAAGGCAACTTCCTAAACCAAGATGATGCGGCATTATTTTGACTACTCCGTTGCCGGTAGGCTTAGAGTACGTAACTGAGCCGGAGTGTGCGCTGTCGAGTCTTATTAACTCGGTCCAGGAGCTCCAGGCTGTTAGCCATTAGATCCGGGGTCCACAATGTATATGCTTCCGTCCGTGAACGTTACAGGATTCAAATGTCAAATGTCAAACGCTTGAGAAACATGCCAAACAAACGTCCGTCCCTCGCAACAGCCCGATGTCTTCTTTCTCACATCCGTACATTGTGGAGAGGAAGTGCGGTATTTTCCGCAACTTCTCTAAACACTTAGTACTTACTTAAGTACTTACACCAAACTCACGCACGGGGAGTAACACGGCTTTAAAATGGAACATCGGATGGGTATGAGTAGGCGAATTGGCATCTACCGGGGCCGGTCGCATCGTATTCAACATCCAGATCCATAGGCTGAGGATATATCTCGTTAACGCGAAACGACCTGGATGAAACTACATCTAGCGTCTACCGGCGGTAATCCTGATATAACGCCTTCCCTCTTTCTCCGTTCCTCCCCGGGCCGTGTCCCCAACCATATTAACGTCCCCGTACCAACTCTTCTAGGTTGTGGAGGGAGCAAAGCAGTATGGGACAAAGAGGTCAAGGAGTACGAGATTTCTTGGCTGGGTAAAAGCTTTCCCGTACAGCTGCTAGGTTGGGGTTCGTTTCCAGCAAACTTAATTTTTTCATTTCCAGGTCTCCTTTTCTGGTTTTTAGGCTAGGCGATTCTGTTGCTATTTTATCGGGGATCGGCAAGAGAACTTCTGGTTCAATTACTCACTATTGACAAGCCAGATGTGGAAACACTTCAGAGCTCACTGAACCCCACAACCCTCTACGCCCGTAATTACAGCTTAAAGGACTGGGTTTTACGGGTTGAACCCTCAGTTATCTTGTCAACCCCTTTGTCCCTCCTCCTGCCTCAAAATCATCTGGCTAAGGAACTAGTTCGTTTTGTAAAGGAAGTTATGGAAGCTGGGGGGATTAGGATAAAGGGTTAATAAGGCTCCTTCGTTGACACCTACTATATAAAACATTCTGGTGGGCCCGAGAATACTATCATCTTCGAGAATGAGGACAAATTGGCACGAACGCAGAGGGTTTCAAAGACCCAAGAAACCAGGCGAGGGGCCCAACGAAGGGCCGTTGGTAGACGAGATGCATGTATTTTGCCACATCCGGCGAAAGAGATTGGTTGGGTGTGTATGGCTTTCGGTTCTCGAGTGTAGGATTCCTACGATTTGCTGTATCGGATCTTCTGCATGCATATGTATGCATGCATGTAATACATCCACCCATCTTCCCCAGAGATATTAACATTGTTGTGTGGACCGGAAGATCAGGGTGGGATTACCCGTCCTAAAACCTGATGTGATTTTTTTTCTGGAAGCGCGCAATGCACGGTTAAACAACGTTTACCACCAATACTGCCACCAATTAATTAATCCCTCTGTATTCAACCATAGAATAGCCGATATCGATACGAAACCCTGGGAACCAATTGACGAATGCAATAGGCGATGGTAACACGGGGGTATATATTGCATGATGCGCTCCCAAATGACCGGGAGAATACCTCATTTATCGGACACGGTTCGTACCTTTTTTCTTGAGTTAAGGACCTGCATGATATCATCGGGGGTGGGGTTTCCGAGTACCCTATCTATACCCGGACACAAAGAGGGTGAAATACATACATTGGAAGATAGTATCAAAATGAGATGCTGGAAACTTTCAAAAATATATCGGGTCACCGCAATTAGAGGTGTGGATGTGAGTGAGAATTCGTGAATCTTAGCGAAACCCAGGATGAAATAATTAGGGTAACCAGGAAGTTCCCAGGCAAATAGGAATTTTACCATACATGTGTATGTGCGCGTTCAACTTCGACTTTTCCGAGTCCCGACGAGATATCTCGCACTCCGCCTTGGGGCTGGTGGGTTTAGACGGCTACGGGGTAGTTTATCGCGAGGCTACGCATGCTGGGTCCAGAACTCTGACTTACTAAGTGATATAAAATGATTAGATACAAATACACTGCGTCCGGAGGATGAGGACAACATACGTCAGCGGTCAGGGTGGGGGCATGTGTAGCTGAACCTGCCAGCGCTGTATCAGTCAGTGGGGCGCGTGCTTAAGGAAATCATGTCAGGCAAAACATCCTGCATACGGACTCGGGCCGAAGGCATTCTCTTGGTGCATTGCATGACAGCCCTCAGATCAGAGCTATCTATCACCCTCTGCATCAGGGACAATTTGTTCATCCCCGTATCTGCAACATTATCAGTTCGTGGAAGGTTCGTACCAACAAATTCCGTTCGTGTCAGCCAGTACTATATATACTTGAGAAGAAGAGGGAACGGGTTATTGAACGTGGTGGAGATGGCTTGAAGCAAATGGGTGCAGGTCCACGGAATACAATCAGTTATGTGCTAGAAGCTTTGGATCATTCTTGAAACTGGTGCGTATATAATATCGATTGCTCAGCTTACGTAGTGGACACGGTGCTATAAACACTAATGTTGCATCATCGAAACCTGTAGAGATCCGCTATATGTATAGTGCTGTAAAAAATAGAAGGTCATAGGCTCGAAGCCTCTCTTTTGCTTTGTCATGGAGCGTGCCTTTTTCGTAGCAATGCCACATAATGAGATATGCTATCTATAGTTTAATTTCCGCACATGCTATGTTTATGGTTAAAAACGCTGAAGATATGTAGAGTACAAGAACTGATTACTTGCAAGGCATGATGCATTAAACTCTAGGCAGTAAGCTCGAATCCTGCTCTAATCAATCCACGTTCTGTAAATACTAAAGCTCACAGGCTCGAACCTGTAGCGGTCTCTCATGGTGCTACAAATACTAAAGGTCTGCAGGTTAGAAACCTGCAGAGATTACTCTTTTGCTCTTTTTGATCTGCCACAGAACTGGTCACGTAGAGTACATCCATAGACATATTTCTAATCTTGCAAGTGGTGGAGATGGGGCTTCCCTGATCATGGTCAAAAACACCGTAGATATAAGTAGCGTTTCTAACTGGTCAGATCGACCGCCGGGAAATCTAAGGATCTGTAGTCCGGTCAGATGCGGCCGAACTTTTTGTCAGCCGCCCTTGGCACAAGCCGATCAGGTAGAGGGCCCAGAAGCCTGGATATCTAGCAGAAAACTGTAGATATCTGTATAGGACAGTAGATATCTGCCTTAGCGAAGAGAACTACGGATGGCTGTCGATATCTACAGATGACAGTAGATATCTGTAGATGGCAGTAGATATCTGCCCTAGCGATGGATTCCTAAAGATATCTACCCTATAGAAGGAATTCTGCAGACGTCTAAAGATAGCCGACCGGTATCTAGGAAGTGTGTGTGGTAAGTACTATTTTCTTTGCTTGTACGTACAATAATGAGATCTTGCACTGTAAAGAATGGATACTTCAGTCTACAGATACCTACAGACCGGTCAGATCAGTGGCGGCAGATCTGTAGACCGGCCAGATATGATTTGTGAAAGCTGCCCTTGGCATAGACCGGCACGGCTGTTGTCATATCTGACCGGACTGACCAGTTAGGAACACTGGATATAAGAACTGATCACTTAGTCTAACTGGCAAGGTATGGTGCTATAAACGCCAGGTAGCAGGCTCGAACCTGCTTGGATCACAGTGCTGTAAACAATGGGTTGCAGACTTGAAACCTGTGAGTATCTCTTATGGTGGTACTGTTGGCACAAAAAGGTTGCAGGCTCGAAACTGCTTCAATCAATTCACGGTGCTGTAAACACAAATACCGTAGGCTCTAAACCTGCATAGATCGCTCTTTTGCACTTCGCAAAACCTGCCTTTTCGTAGCAAGAGGGGTAACCGCGACCGGCCGGCGACTACAAGTTGATTTATATAGAGTAGTATGGTAGGTCAAAGTGGACAAAACTATTAAACTTGTTATATTTTGTAAAAGTTGACATTAGTCAAAAGAGAAATGTTGAAACTTGCAACACTTAATAACGTACATCAGTACCAAGGGGTACCTAGATGTACATCATTTAGTGCTAAAGTTTGAACGTTTTTTGTGCAATCAAATGAAATATGATGAAAGCCAATAGAGAAATGTTGAAACTTGGACTTATAAACTGGCGTACACCATGGTACGCCAGAGTACCTAGAGGTACACCGGTGCACGTTGATAAGATCTCAACTTTAAACATTTGTCACGTCGGCAAATTTGACAACATAACAAGTTTAAACACTTGTCCACTTTGGCCTACTATAGAGTACTAACTGGTATGCAATCTACAAGGTCATGGTTAAAAAACGCCGCAGATACAAGAACTGATGGGTAGGGCATAACTAGATGTTATAAGTGCTAGGCAGTGGGCTCGAAACTTGCTCTGATCGATCAATTCGCAGTGCTATAAACACTGGAGTCGCAGGCTCGAAACCCGCTCAATCACTTCAGTGCTGTAAACACTAAAATGACACAGGCTGGAAACCTGTAGAGATCTCTCATGGTGCTGTAAATACTAAGCTTATAAAGTCGCAGGCCAGAAACTTGCAAAAATCATTCTTTTCGTCTTATTTTGTCCACAGAGCCCGTCTCTCTAGAGTAGATCTATTGCTTGCATGAATATATGAGCTGTCCAGTACTGCCCCCGAGCCCTGCGACGAGATAAAATACTTCAAGGCCTCATTTTTTCCAAGTTGTTGCTATGGTACGTAGGGGAAAACCGTGTATGTTGATTCTATGATATAGTGAAGAGAGAAGGAGAAAGACTCGACTTATATACAGAGAATCATTAGAGAAAACTTTGATGCTTCACCACCCTTTGCCACTCTGAGTCACTTGCCACCGGATATGCAATAGAAGTTGTTGAAATGTACTGATTGCTAGAAGCTTGTATTCTAAAGTATAGGTACATTCGTGATCTTATATACGGCATTCAGAGTATGCCTTGTACGATGCATGCGCACTCAGCTGGCATCTCTAGCTGAGTCTGGAACGACTATTATCATCGGGAGATTATGATCCTCATCAGCCTAGCTGAAGCCCATAAGCCGTACGCCAGGGAGGCGGTCCATATATGCAACAGAAGTCAATCCGGCCTCTGTAAGTGATAAGCTATGACCCCGATTCGGCACCACCATCGCTCAGTCCACCAGTTGATCGTTTCTAGAACAACCGCCCTCAATGGTAGTACTCCGACTGCTCTCGATACTGTGGTTTCGTTTAGTGACCGCGAATGCATTAATACGGGACTTAGGAGCGAGGTCATGAGATTAAAAGCATGGCCAACATTGCCAAAGACGCTCTAAGCAGTACGTTTATTGAACCAACAAACCAACCTTCCCTAAATCTAAGGAAATATATAAAAAAAAACTAAGAGGAAAAAATAAACAAAAGAAGTGAAAAGAGATGGGTAGGAGGGCTCTAAACGACCAAAAACGCCCTCACATCTACCACTGCATCTTGACGGGCCTGTACACTCGCGACTCTTCGCGTCGTTGTACGGTTCGTGCCTTTACTGTGGGAGCCGGAGCGTCTGCGGTCGAAGAAGCGTCTGCGGTAGGGAAGGGGGCATTGGAGGCAGACACGGCCGCATCATTTCCTCCCAGCGCCGGAATCACAAACGGCACACACTTCTCCAACTTAAAAAGGTCCAGACTCGCCAACGTTTTCTCCGCCAGTCGTCCTCCAAACCCTGCAACCGTCCCCGTTACGCCCACCACAAGATTCAACACTCCAGCAACCTTAAACTTCAACCCCGTTTTCTCAGTTGTCCCCTCACAAACCCCATTCTCATTGAATTCCGCCGCAGCATTCGCAATGATCTGCGGCAGGCCGGCTTTGATATCTGCAGACACCTCTCCCACCGAGGTGACTTCGCACTTGATTGCGAATTTGGGGCGGAAGAAAAGAGTTGCGTCGATGGCGGCGGAGGCGTTGTCGAGCTTGAATACTGGCTCTACCTTTGCGCCCTCGAAACCAGTGGCAGAGCTGCTTTCAAGGTCTGCCAGGTTGAGCTTTATCAATGCCGAATCCGGGAGCGAAGCAGTGACGCCAACAGTGAAGCCGAGCTTTCCCTTGAAGCTGAGTGTGAAGCCGGCTTCAACGCTGGCGATTAATCCCAATGAAAAGATCTTTGGCACTACCAGGCCTGCGCCGGGGACTGGAACTTCAATGAGATCCGTGGTACCGTCGAGGGTGACAAGGTCGAACTTTTTCGCACTGTCAACTTTGGTAAGGCTGTTGAGCTCGTCTGGAGAAAAGTCCTGGGCGAGAGTTGTGTCGATTTCTGCAGTTGCTGAGAAGCCAGATGGAGCCACGCTGAGCGAGAGGTCGATGATCTGTGACGGGGTCAGCTCAACTCAAGTAGGAGTTCTTAGCAATGGTACCTTGAAGTTGTCGACTTTGAGAGAGCCGGCGATTTTGAACTTTCCTGTTATGAAGCAGTTGGCGCAGTCGATGGTGAGGCGGGGAGGTCTGAATTTTATATTAGCATGTATATAGAGCAGAGATAGAGACGAAGGAGGGGCTTACAGTAACGGTTCGGTGAATATGTTCTTCTTCACTCCTTGCTCGCCGCCACTGACATCAAATTCAACGGAATTCGACAAGTCAGCATCTCCAACACTTTCAAAAAAATCGCCGATATCCTGTCCAACGCCCTTCGCCCCATCCACGATTTTCCCAACCTCATCTCCCGCATCCTTTACAATATCCTTGGCTTTGTCTTTCACTTTATCCAAGAAATCATTAAACCCCCTAATCCTCAGCCTCTTCGCCGCCCCAGGCCTTAAAGTGGCCCTTCCAAAATCCAACCCATAAGTACCAGTGATTTCCTTCCACGGTGCATCGATGGCCTTCAACTTCGTCACCCTCTTCGCCTCATCCGTCTCAACATCCGTAATCCTTCATCTGTCAGTCATGCTCCCATCCCTCACCACTGCACTCACCTATACGCATTTCTCTCATTATCAGGTCCACACCCATCATGATTCATAATCATTAAAAACTGCATTTCCTTCTTCTCATTAACCCAATCCCAACTCTTCAGCGCACGCTGATACGCCTCCTCATCCTTCCACGTCACACTCAACTCCCCGTCCCCCTCCGCAGAGCAATCTACAGCCTTCGTCAACCCCTCCAACCGCTCCATCATAACTATCGGTGCTCCGCTCGGCGCAATAAGCGTCATATTTGCGAGTAGCAGCTGCCCGTTAGCACCGGGAGTGCCGTACACTAGTTCCGCCTGCTCCGACGGTGTAAGGTCCGCCCATTGCTCCTCTCCGCCTGAGCGCCGGACTACGCCGTAGACCGCGGACTCGAAGGCAAGGGAGTTGATAGGGAGCAGAACTGTGTCTCCGGACCCGGGGAAACTCAGCGCCGAGGTGGCAGCAAAGGCGAGTGGGAGGGTGTATAAGAACCGCATTTTCGACTCAAACAAACACAGATCAAAGGAATGGATCAGGAGTATTTTGCAAAAAGAGAGTGAACGGGTAGAATAAAGGAATGTTTAAACTATCCAGATAGCAAAACCTCAACACCGATAAAGAATGGACGGGTGTGGCCCGCACACTGACAGCTGGAAACGTGGGATATCTATACCCAAATTTCACGGTATGCTTATAGAATGTTCTTTTATCACCCCTTCTCCTCCCCCCCTTTGCCTACCTTGATACATAGCTTTCTCATGCGTAGACGCGATGGGTCGCGGTCACTATTTCCATATCTAGCCTCGCTTCCCCCGACAGCATGTGTAGAAGTAGCGGGTACTGGTGTTCGTATTCTCCCTGGCAAATATCATTCTGTCGTGTCACTGTATCATCGTGCGTCCTCTGTTACTCCAACAGCCGCAATCATTGGGCGCGTATTGTAGGGTTTTTGGTCTCATGAAACGCAATATCCCAGAACCTCAGACAGTAGCGAAGGCAAACCGGTAGGCGATCTTGCCTTTTGTGGCGAGTAGGCGGAGTTTTTGTTGTATCGTAAGGCATAGCCGTCATCCATAGTTGTCGAGATTTGTGTTTCGTCCAATAATAAGCCGGTGCCTATGAAACGGGAGCACTAGCTCTAACGTGACAATTCACGAGCTACTCTATAAGTATGTCTGTACCCCGCTGCCAAGAGGAAGAGGATTCTTATCTCCCTTCAATCTTCTGAACACGGCGGATTCTGGTGCAGCCAAGATGTTTGATACCTCGGCGCTGCCGCGCCGCCGACAACAAACACGAAACGTTGAGGTTCCACAGGATCGTCTGATCCCTAACCCCGATCAAGTATATTCCTTTTCAGCACTAACAGCGGCATCTGGTGGCTTTGAATATGAGTGTACGAACGAGGCTTCTCGGGTCTTTCGATAATACGAACAAGCCGGGGAGGAAGAGGACTGGTATTGTCTCGTGTTTGATTGCAAGACGCGAGGTGGCGCACCGCTCTTCGGTATTGAGGGCCAACGGAAACTTTGAGAACGAGAGCGTTCACCATCAAACCGACCGTCTAACAAATGCCGATAACTCAACTAATAAACGAGTTTATAAAACCTACTAAAGAGTCGGTACTACATCGCTTATTCGACTCTCCATAACCGAAACTAAAATTCCCCAAGTCGATGGGAAGGCCAAAAGTTTCAGTGAAACTGTTTCGAAACTGAATTGGAGTATTAAAAGTGAAGGCTACTATGAGGAAGATATTGCATCAACCGACAATACAGCTATCTCGGTCTTCAACCTATTGCAATGAACGCTCTTCTTTGACTATTCCTCGGATGCCTAATTCCGCAGATAATACCAGTCTATAATGCTTCACAACCGGCGCTGTGTCAAGTCTAAGATGATAAACCCGTACCGATCGGGCCAAAAGGCAATCCTTACTCTTCAGTGCATTTTTGACATCTTCGCGGTAGATTACTTAGGCATTATCTATATCAATGGTCAAGTGATCTCAACCAATCAGCTCTGGTGGCCAAGTTGGTAAGGCGCAGCACTAGTAATGCTGAGATCCTCGGTTCAACTCCGAGTCAGAGCATTTCTTTTTGCATTATTTTTACAATTTTCATGAATCATATCCCGTTGTCGTCGTACCAACCTCAGGCTGGTTTACGAGTCTAATACGATCAAGAAATGATGTGTAACCTGCGAGTCATGTTTTATTTACCCAACCGACCTTCACTAACCAACCCAAAACAGTCCAAGCCGAGAGAACACCACTACCCACAAGGAATCTTATCGCCCCTCTCAATATTACCAATCCCCTGCGCACCGCCATCAAGAATAACCCTTTCATTATCCTCAAGATCATCCTGGACCTTTCTCCACCTCATATCGCGATTCGAAGTGTGTACTACGTTCGAGACTAGATTCGAGTATCCACCTATGCTTCCAAGAGCGTCCATTCCCTCTTTCTCTTTCCCTTTTGCTGGAGGGGTATACACCGGTTTGATCAGACCTTTCAGTAACGGGTTCCTACTGTACATCCCTCCTTCCTCGCCAGTAGCTTCTGCCCTCTTTCCTCCTTTGGCGAGTGAGTCGTCGCGCTCCACAACCTCTTCTTCTTCGGACTCTTCGGGCGCCTCGATTGCCTGCATTTCTTTGACGACCCGCCGGCCCTTGAGGTCGATGGAAGCAACCATCTTGCGTTTTTCGTACACTTCTTTGGCGTGCCAGTCCATCATGCGCATCGTTTTCTGCTGGCGTTTGAGTTGCAGGGCACGCTCAGATGGGGTAGCCCACTGATTTAGTCCTGTAGAGGTAGGGGTTTCAAAGTCTGCAGCTTGATCGATGATCTTTGTGCGTTGTGCCGATGTTGCCTGGAAACCCAGTAGACGGTCTCTATGTTCCTGCGCTTTGCGAAGACTTGGATCATCCGCTCTTCCGACTTCCCCGGCCCCCGAAAACGGCCGCGGTGTTTTTGCAACGGCGGCGCGTTTATTCTGTGATGCGCTGATGGCCATTTTCTCCTTTCCAGCTTCTTCTCGGAGGGAGCGAACCATGTCCTGTACCTCGTCGCTTGAGAGTAGTGGGGTGCCGCAGAATGTACATGGTCCGAGGCCCTCTTGGAGACAGATTATTTTGCCACAAGAAAGGCAGTTGGGGGCTGCTTGCAGGACTTCGTGGGTCATGCCTTGGCAGGGGCAGAGGCGGCGGGCGGTGTTAAGTGTTGGATTTGTCGAGATTTCGAGAGCACGCAGGGCAGATTCTAGGTCGGTCAGCTCAGCGGTGGCACCCCGCATTGGAGTGCCGCCGGTCGTGGTGTAGATGTATTTCTCCGGCTTTGGAGTTTGATTTGGCTGCTGCTGCTTTTTGGGGGCGAGGGCGTCGGAGACTAGCTTTCCGGGGGGCTTAGAGATGGCGGCATAGGATGATGTTGAGGTTAGGCTTGGGGTCGAGGTAGGTTTGGAGGAGTATGACGAGGACAAGGATGCTTCTGCAGCAGGCTGTTTCTGTTTTTCGGGCTTCGGGGTGGATTTTCGAGAGGGACCCGTGTAGTACTCATCCTCGATGTCTTTGTCCTTCTTGTTATACACACCCTGAGGGTTCGCGAAGAGCGCTTCCTGGCCGTCGTTGGCTAGTCGTGGGGCTTGCGCAAACTTGTGGATACGCAGCTTTCCGTCCTTTTTATCGCGCTTTTGTGTCCGTGGGTGTGTGGTATCGGTATTTGCTGGGGAGGCAGTACGGGGTGTTTGTACTTGCGATGGAGTTGGGGAGGAGAGGCGGGAGTTGAAATCAGAGATGAAGGCAAGGGATTCTACCGATTCGCCGAGAAGGTCCTGGAGATGAGTAGTTAGCTTGGACTTGTGAAAGCGAGGCGTCGAGGTACCTTGAAATGCTTGGCGATTTCAGTTGGTGAGGATAGAGAGGCAGCATAGGATACTGTTTGGAAGAGTTCTTCATCGGAGAGGTACTCAATGAGGGGCTGTAGGCGGGGGAGCGCCCAGGACTGAAGAGGGGTCGGGCTTGACATTGGGGTTGTGGAAGATGAGGAGTTTGAGGTGAATAGTGGGATTAATAACGAGGATCCGTTTGAGTCTTAATGACGTGAATCGTAGCTTGGTGGTGCGGCTCAACGGGAATATCCGTTAGAGATCTGAACTTGGACATTTCGCCTTAACTAGCGCGTCCTTACTCCAACACGTCTCCCTATACTCAAAGCCATCTGTTTGCCACAATGGCTCCTTCTCTCGTCACCCTTAACACCTCTATGGGTAGCATTACTCTAGAACTCTACACTGACCATGCCCCGCGTACCTGCAAGAACTTCGAGACCCTCGCCCAGCGCGGCTACTACAATGGCTGTCCCTTCCACCGCGTGATTCCCAATTTCATGATCCAAGGCGGAGATCCCACTGGGACAGGACGTGGCGGATCCTCTATCTACGGTGGAAAGTTTGAGGATGAGATTCACCCCGGGCTAAAGCACACTGGCGCTGGTATATTGAGCATGGCAAATAGTGGAAAGGATACCAATGGAAGTCAATTGTATGACGCTTACACCACTCTGAGCTCGAGGGTTGGTGCTGATGTGTGATAGTTTCATTACGTTAGCACCAACACCCTGGCTGGACGGAAAACATACTATCTTTGGAAGAGTTCACAGCGGTATGGGTCCATCCTTGGGTAACTAGTTGTTCTTAATATCTGACAAAATAAATAGGCATGAGAGTTGTCCAGAGGATGGGAATAGTCAAGACAGATAAAGATGATAGACCTGTCGATGAGCTTTCCATCTTAAAAGCGATAGTTGAGGATGTATGAAGTTTGGCGGCGGCTATGAACGCGTTCGTTATGATGAGTGGTGCGCCCTTTCCTGTTCGATCGAGGCCAGACATTCCGCTGGATGTTGGTTCGCCTCACACGGATGATACAATACCCAGGTTGTACACCGTAACAACGACACCTATAATGCTACATGAATGACAATTCCCCAAAACGCCTAGAAACTCCGTAATTGCCGCCTCTATTGTGAATCCTCACTCCCGCCCTTTTCTCGCAACGCCGCTAGCTTCCCCTCCAATCCTTTCTTCTGTAATTCAAGGCCCATGCGGTACCCTTTCAGCCTGTATCATCTCTGATCAGCCTTTGCCTTCCTTCCCTCTCACATTCTCGGTGCCATATTACCGATCAATCCTGTCATCGAGACTCTCAGTCTGCACCTTGCGAACCTCCACGATCTTTTCCTGGTCCGTTTTCAACATTGCACCCGTAAATGCGCCGACCGCAATTATTACGACAGCCGAGACGGAGATGACCACGCCGCGGCGCTTGAGAAGGGGTGTTGGTGCGGACATTGCGGCGATTAGTCGGGTCGGTCGGGGATAGGCTTGTGGTCGTGGGAGAACGAGTGGTTGCAGATGGATCAGACTTGCAAGGATGAAGGGATCTGCGTGGTGACGCAACGGCAAGTGACCCCGCCAAATAAATAGCTGAAGGGAAGGAGATATGGTTGTTCAGTCGCACTTCACGATTGAGTTTGGAGTTTACGCATGGCCACTCCACGAGTTTTTATAGTTCGCCACGGTAACCTTCGCTTCTCCCGTAACTCTGTGTCCTATTAACCCGCCCTCCACACAGGCGAAACAGAATGGTCCTTCCCCTCCCCATCCCACCGTCTACTAAGTCTCTAACAACCACTAGGTCTCTTAACGGCCGCCACACCTCAACCACCAACCTTCCCCTCACCCCCAGCGGGCGCACCCGCATCATCTCCACCGGCCGAGCCCTCATTGGCCCCTCCCGCCTGATCGTCCCCGACAGTCTGGCACACATCTACGTATCTCCACTTCTCCGCGCGCAAGAAACACTTCAGCTACTCCACTCGCACCTGCCAACATCCTGCGTCTCCAGCGCCACCACTACCCCAATATTGACAGAATGGAACTATGGCGCCTACGAGGGCCTCTTATCCTCCGAGATCCGCGCGCAGCGTGAGGGCGGGAAATGGGATATCTGGATCGACGGCTGTCCGGGCGGTGAAAGCCCGGAGGAAGTCATGGAACGGTGTGATCGTCTGATTACTGAGATTCGTGAAAAGTGGCACAAACCTGCGTTCAGAGGAGAGGGGAAGGAGGATGTATTGGTGGTTGCGCATGGGCATTTGTTGAGGGCGTTTGCAATGCGGTGGATCGGGCGGGGATTGGGGGAGGGTGTGCAGTTGGTGCTTGAGGCTGGGGGTGTGGGCACGTTGAGGTGAGTATGGATGAACGAAGGAGGGGAGGACGCTAACAAAGGACAGTTATGAACATCGGAATATTGAGGAGCCGGCAATCTTGTTGGGTGGGGCGTTTGTGGTTGGGGATGAGAAGGAGGTGGTGGAAGTGCCGGTTAGTTAGAGGGACTGGAAGCGATACCTGGATATAGAGGAGTTAGTTGAAACATTGCGGGTGAAATTAGTGATGAAAGCCATATATCATGCCTATGAATCCGAAGAATTGACAACCAGGAGCCGTCAGAACCACCTCCCTTAATCCTGGTTAACTGCCGATGCATCGCCATGAAAAAAAAAGCACTCGATCCCAACCCAACCCAATGCCTTCCGTCTACTTTACAAAAACCCCGTCTATATACCCTTGTGATATGTCTAATACTCCCTCCCCACCGTCTTAACCACGAATGCCTTCTCCAGCCGTCTAGTCTGCATCTTAAACTCCTCCACCTCCTTCCAACAATCTAGCGGCCTAGTATTGCTACTCCCATTAGCCGCCCTCTCCCCTCTCTTATCGGGATACTTACTTCTTCCTTAAACAACTCACCACTCCCTCCCGTGCCTTCCCCACCCCCTCCTCTAACTTCATAACTTTAGGCACATCCTCGAGCCGTTTCCTCAACGCCTCAATCTCCGCCTGAACCCTAGCTCGGTCCAATCCCTTATCCTCCGCACCCGCAGAATCAAGCCTTTGATCGACAGATGCAAGGACTTCACACTCTCTCGCCTCGAGCCGGGCAAGTTCTTCGGAGACGCGCGATTGAATGTGGAGTTCCAGTTGTTTTTCGCGGGTGGAGTCCGTTTCGGAGGTGGAGGTTAGGGTGTCGACGAGGGCGGACGAGAAGCGGACGGGGGTTTCGCTGGGATGGGTTAGAAGAGGGATAATTGTGGGAGGAGAGGACACACCCATGGAGGACTACTGGAGTACTGGGTTTTGAAGTGGTGCTGCCCATTTTTGGTGATGTAGTTATGGTGAGGGATAGACGTCGGGATGTTCTGGGTGTGAAGGCTTGGCGACACGTGACGGTCGAATGTTTCGAGTCCGGGTACGAGAGGTTCGGGTCAATGGGGAGCTCCCGGCAATTGGGGATTTGAGGAGATTTTGAGAAGGTGAAGGTTTTGATCGTGGAGATCACCCAGCGTACCAATCGGTTAGTTAACTCCATTTGTACAGCAGCCCTAAGCATTTCGTCCCGAATTCTTCCCATCACTCGGCATCGATCCAACTACAAACCGGCGGTGCCCTTCAAAAAGGTTAATAGCAATCCAATTGACAATGGACAGACTGGCGGAGTATTTACTCTCATCCTTGACATGCATTGTTGTGCCTAGTATTCATGCAGGGAGATAGCATCCCGAAGAGATTCTCTCCAAGCTATGAAGATAGATAGCCTTGGGAAGTTTGTACGGAAAGCAATCACATGGATAGTCTAGTTTAAGTTGCTAAAGAACCTCGCGCCTATGCGTACACGGTCTCTTCGTGACAATTCGGATTGTAAAACTGTGGTTGAAGAAACGCCGCTCGGATTCCGGGACTCAAGGGAGGGTCGTCGTTTTCAATGCATGTCTTCGTGCACCGGTGCAGATCGCAGGTTCCATACATAGGACTGGCAACGGGGTTGAAGAACCGTAGACAAGAGCCACCTTATGACATAGGCGAATCAAAAGAGGACACGACAATACCAAAAGCGTGGAATGAGAGATACTTTGATCTCGTAAACCAGTCCCTTCCTAAGCGGAGCGAGCATCAAATCTAGGCACGATATCAAAGATACCCCAAGCACAATACTAAAATCCCATATGATATTCATTAATTACAACAGGCGCTCCAGGGTGAATATTACAATGTGGAAACCCTGTCATACTTCCACAGATATAGAGTAGGACAACGGGCAGATGTGTTATGGGGAGTATTATTGCTCGTCGATGGTCAGATACAGCGTCAGACAAGACTTCAACGGATGAGTGCTGTTGTACAAGCAACACCCATTTCACATATATGCCGGTACCAACCAGTGCTCTTAAAGTTAGAGGAAGTACACACACTTCTCATATTCGAATCTGCTAACCTTGTAGGAATGCAGTGGAATGAACAATCGCCCACTCTACCCATCTGAATTAACTACCATTGACGATGTCATGGTGAGATTCTGTGAAGCGAAAATTTCCATGGAGTCTACCAAGGAATGTAGATTGTAGACCTGGCCGTGATTGACGACGAATCTCCCTTGCGTATTATATGAGCATCGGTGCTTTGAACGAGCACCTTTGGCATCGAGACGAGGCGAGGGCTTCCAGGTGAATCGACAATGACTGGAGCAAAGGTCGGAAACAGACAATCGGCTGCCTCATAGAGAAGGGAGTAAGGAGGGCGCGATTTGTAAATGGGCTGCGTTTGTTTATAGATGAGAAGGAGGTGGTGAAGCTCCACCGAGTGAGATCCTTTCAATAGCTTTCAGCACGACTAGTCGCTAGCAGACATAAGTATCCCGTACCAGAGCCATGTAATTTGCACTACTCTACACGGATCGAGGTTTACTCCGACGGACGGATGTTCATTCTGATCTTTATCTGTGTCAAACGAAAGCTCTCAGCAGCAGCCAACAAAAACCCCTCAGAAAAATGAAATTGTCTACAATTTAGTAGCCATGCTTATGATACGATCGATCGATGCCCTCTAGTAGTAATAATAGTAGTACCTAAAAAACCCCACCCCCGCCCAATTTTGACGCCCTTTATACACGGATCAGATCAAAAAAAAGGAACCAAAACTTGATATAGAAACAAAACGAAAAACGAGGAGGAAAGAGAGTGTTCAATTCGTCTTTTCCAGGCTGGTGGGTATTAATTGTACGCGCACACATACACAAACCCTTTCCGGGAACTTATTGGATTGTAGTTGTAGTACACCTCCGGCCCCGTTGTGGACAAGGAGGATTGAGAAGAAGGAAGAGGAGCAGGAGGAGAAGGAGGAGGAGGAGGAGGAGGAGGAGGAGGAAGAAGAGGTTGATGCTGTACAAGAGGTTTTTTACAACACACTAGAAAAGAGATACGTTGTCAGTCTGTCAAAAGTTCTGCAGAGGAGCCAGTTTACCCACCCGAGATAATCCTAGTCTTGTTAGCAAACAGTCCAACAACAACAATTACTACTCGGGGATAGCTCACTTCCTTGATGCTTGCCGTGGCATACATCTTACCAACATCGCTTCTTATACCGACCAGCTTCATCCTCACATGCGCACCCTTATTGATGACCTGTTCGCCGCCATCGCTATACTGTGGCGGATTCGCCGTCTCGTCGAACGGGATCTCGGACGGGATGGCCTGCTTGGACACAAAGCACTGCAGCGCACCCACCTCGGCAAAGAAACCCATCTTGTTGACACTTGTCACCACCGCATCCACCGTCTCCCCGCGGAACGGCCGGTACACAATAGCCTTGTAGTGGATTGTGAACTCGGCATCCCCGCGACCCGGTATTATCTTGCCCAAAGTTATTTGTTCGTGATCGATCACGCAGATGATGAAGAATTGCCCTGTGCACGAGCCCTCAACGTCGTCATGTAGCTTGTGAATCAGGTAGTCGCGCATGTGCGGCCCGAAGTACGAGGGGTGCAGCGTGATGGTCTTCTCGAGCTCGCGGATGAAAAACATATTTGACGATGGAGGTGGTGATGGTTATGTGAATGCGTGCGATTGCTAGGCTGGGCTGGCTGGGCTGCTGTGCTGTCCCGTTGCGTCCTTCCCCCCAAAAGCTCCCGTCGTTATCGTCGTCGTCGCACAGTCCGCAGCTCAAGGTCTCTCGATAGAGTCCGAGTCGAAAGTGTCTGTGCGCGTCGTCGTCAGGTCACAGGTGGTCAGAGGCAAAGTTTTTGACGACAGCAACGAGCGACAGGAGGTGGGAGGTGGGAGGTGGAGGTGGGCGAGCTCCAGACTTCGGACGGTCGGGGAGGGCCAATAATGAAGGTTCGGCTGTGGTCCTGCGAATGATGGGTGTGAAACAGGCGATAGGCGACGGTGGTGGTAGTTGGTGGCAGAGGGTCGACAAGATGGGAGACGTGACAAAGTAAAGTTGGTAGCCGCGAGGGAGATCGGCGCTTCTTCGCTGGGACACAGGACCAGAGACAACGAGGCCTCCAAAATGATACGGCATTGAGCACTAAGGTATCAATCAATAAAAACAATAGATGCGAGAGATAAAATCATATTGATGAGCGCAGAGCTTACTTTTGAGGTTATAAGTTGCTGTGCGGGCGAGAGAGGCCAATAATGCGGCTCTACTGCTACTCCAGACTTAGGCCAGATGCTGAAGCAAGAAAGTGAAAGAATGTGTGGCTACAACAAACTGTAACAGGAGCGAGAGGGAACTACTGAATCATCATGCCCCAGTCTCAATTCTCGTCCGCCTTTGCGTGCGATTCAATCAAAAGATGCTCGCTCCTGCAGTTGACGATTGTATTGAGAATGACGGCGTTCAGATAGATTGTTCTTCCTCGAACAAGGCCATTGTTACAGTGCATAACGGAATTGATTGGTTGCTGTGGTGTTGCCCGGCTCGGGCCACTGGATAGTCGCCCGTGCTGTAAAATTCCCCCATCGTCTCCCCCATACCCTCTTTTCTCATCTCCCACACTAAGTACATACACTACAACAAAGAGGGCCTGTACTCCTCCTCTCCTCTCCTCTCCTTCAACTTCATAACCCATATACACAATGTTCAGAACGGCTCTTCGCCAAACCACCCGCACCGTCGGTGCTCTGTCGGCTGGCAGAATCGTCGCGGTATGTCTTAACACACCCTCCTAAATTGCCCGAGGTCCAAAATTTTCAGCATTCCGCAACGGAACTACCACGTTCGTCTCCATCAACAACCACAATCGGCTGAATGACGTCTTTTGTGTGTGTGTCGGAGGATGGACTGCTGGGGATTATCAATTGAGAATGCGGAAGATTGAGGATATTTCTGCAGTCAACCTCTACTGCGTAATTGGCGGCTGACGTTGGGTATTTTGATTCTCGGTAGGCTTGCAACGCTGCCCCGGCGATCGTCTCCCATGTTCGCAACTACGCCGGAGAGGCCAAGGCCTCGCCAACAGAGGTGTCCTCCATCCTTGAACAGAGGATCCGTGGTGTCCATGAGGAAGCTTCAATGGCAGAGACTGGTCGGGTTTTGTCCGTTGGGTAAGCAATATATCTTGATCAGTCTTGATCGGATCGGCGTTATTCATGCATTGGCAACAGTGACGGTATCGCTCGTGTACACGGCCTTACCAACGTCCAGGCTGAAGAGTTGGTCGAGTTCGCCTCGGGTGTCAAGGGAATGTGCTTGAACTTGGAAGCCGGCCAGGTCGGTATTGTGTTGTTCGGTTCCGATCGTTTGGTCAAGGAGGGCGAGACTGTTAAGCGTACAGGAGAGATTGTTCGTATTCACTACCTTCTGCTGTTTTTCTGTTAAAACTAATGAAATTCTTTAGGTCAGCGTTCCGGTTGGCGAGGCCCTCCTTGGGCGTGTTGTTGACTCTCTGGGTAACCCCATCGATGGAAAGGGGCCCATCAATGCCACCGAAAAGAGACGTACCGAAGTCAAGGCTCCCGGTATTCTCCCCCGTACATCCGTCAGGGAGCCCGTTCAGACTGGTCTTAAGTCAGTCGATGCCATGGTTCCTATCGGACGTGGACAGCGTGAGTTGATCATTGGTGATCGTCAAACCGGTAAGACTGCTGTCGCATTGGACACCATCCTCAACCAGAAGCGATGGAACAACGGTTCCGATGAGTCCAAGAAGCTCTACTGTGTCTACGTTGCTGTTGGACAGAAGCGATCCACCGTCGCCCAGTTTGTGCAGACTCTTGAGGAGAATGATGCCATGAAGTACTCCATCATCGTTGCTGCCACCGCTTCTGAGGCCGCCCCTCTGCAGTTCTTGGCCCCCTTCACTGGATGTGCCATTGGTGAGTGGTTCCGCGATAACGGTAAGCACGCTGTCATCATCTACGACGATCTATCCAAGCAGGCCGTTGCCTACCGTCAGATGTCTTTGTTGCTTCGTCGTCCTCCCGGACGTGAGGCCTACCCCGGAGAGTAAGTTTTGGCTGCCGAGTTATGATATTCAAGTTCTAACGTTAGAAACAAGTGTTTTCTACCTCCACTCTCGTCTCCTTGAACGTGCCGCCAAGATGGGTAAAGCCCACGGAAGCGGTTCCCTCACTGCCCTCCCCATCATTGAGACCCAGGGAGGTGATGTGTCCGCATACATTCCCACCAACGTCATTTCCATCACAGATGGTCAGATCTTCTTGGAGTCCGAGTTATTCTACAAGGGTATTCGACCTGCCATTAACGTCGGTCTTTCCGTGTCCCGTGTCGGTTCCGCCGCCCAGGTCAAGGCCATGAAGCAGGTTGCTGGTTCTTTGAAGCTTTTCTTGGCCCAGTACCGTGAGGTCGCCGCCTTTGCACAGTTCGGTTCCGATTTGGATGCCTCGACCAAGTCCACCTTGGCTCGTGGTGAGCGCCTTACCGAGTTGTTGAAGTAAGTGTACTTCCTGCTTTGGGCCTGTCATGTGTTTCTAACAACTGTCACAGGCAGAAGCAGTACCAGCCTATGGGTGTTGAGGAGCAGGTTCCCCTTATTTACGCTGGTGTCAACGGACATCTTGACAGCATCCCCGTCAGCAAAATTGGACAGTTTGAACAAGACTTCACTGCACACATGAAGGCCAACGAGGCTGATCTATTGGCCTCTATCAACAAGGAGGGAGTTTTGTCACCAGAGCTGGAGAAGAGACTGAAGGATGCTGTCGTCTCATTCGTAAAATCGTTCTTGTAGAGTTGGATGATGGGATTTCTTTGTTGCAATTGTAGTGTAGGATCTGTGATAGACGCAATGCTTTTTCAACTGTATTTAAAAGCGTCTTAATTGCTCCGAAACGTTGCTTGTCATATTATTGGGGAGAGCGGGACTTAAAAAAGGACGGTCACGGTGAATGGGCATTTTCAAGTTAACACAATTGGCCAAAATTTATTAGGGCTGAGAAAGAAGCTTGTGCATCCTTCACAAGCTCGTTGCAGGACCGAGCTTGCCGACTGACAGAGACTCTGGTCACGAGAATAGAAACGAGTCACATTTAATCTATGTTTATGATTGTGATAAAGACTTACGCCATTTTGCTGCCACTATTGTACAAGATCTTAACCGCCTGGTGCACGGAACGGAGCAACTGCGAAGATTCTATTCCAGCACGTTTAACATCGTCATCCACACTAACGCAAAGGAAAAGCAAGAACAGGAAACAAAGTACCTTGTCGTGATCTGCAAGCCTCCATATTACCTCCACCAACACCCCAAGTCCGTTGCCCTCAAAGATCTCATTAGAACTGCATGGTAGATCCCGTATCTGCCCTTTCCATGGTGAACATTTGGAGGCTTACCCCAAAACATTCCTCGTCTCCCCATGTTTTCCCTTTCCCTTTCCCTTCTTCTTATTTTTATCAACCCTCCCTCCCTTCGTCTTATTCCCACCAACAACCACCGGTTTGATCTCGGTATTGCTCCTCTTCAACAGCACGGGATGACTCCCGATGTACTTTCCCTGCATCTCTCTGGCAGCACGGAAATACTCATCGCCATCCCCAAACGCAACGAAACCATATCCCTTACTCTTCGTCGTGCGTTTATCTCTGACCACCCTCGCCTTCTTGACACTCGGATACTTCGAAAATGCCTTGAGTAAACTATCATCGGTAACCTCGCCTGCCAAGTTTCCCACAAACAACCGGAAATGCGATGGATCCCATTCTAGCAGCGTAGAGTCTGTCCAGGTCTGTCCTCCTCCTTGCCGCACCACAGTCGGCACCTTTGCAGCCGCCGCCGCAGCTGCAGCAGCCCCATTCTTTCCTCCCGAATTGGGTCCAGCCTCAACGGTAACAGGTCGGGGTTGGCTCCGCGCTTTCAAGTTCTCGGCGTTGCTGGGGTCGTAGATACTCTGTTGCTGCGCAATTTGAGCTTGCAGCTCGGGATCAAGGTCTGCGTATCTCGGGTCGGCACCTTTGCGGCCACCCACACCGGCGCCGACTGTGCCGGGTAATGGAAACGGGTTGACAATATGGGGAGCTGCGGAGATGGTGGGTGCAGCTGAATAGCTTGCGGTGGAGACTGGGGCCGCGTAGCCTTGGTATGCAGGTGCTTGGTAGGCATTGGAGTAGTCTGCTGCTGGTGAGGCGGCGTATGAGTGTTGAGGAGGTGCGCTGAGGTGTGGCGTGGAAGACGCGACTTGGCGAGGAGCGAACCGCGTGAAGGTGTTCATGGGTGGCGGCGGTCGTGGGGGGAGGGAGTTATTGGTACCGGGTGGTGGTGGGTAAGACATGATTGCTGAATATAGTAGTAATAAAGGTCGAGTTTTGGAGTGTGTTGAGAGGTTGGTGATGCTGATTTTTATCGTCGATCATTAGAACCTGAGGGAAGTTTAAACGCCGCAGACAAAACCTGGCCTAGCCCAGACTGAGTCGTAGCGAATGATGTGTGTGACAATGTATAGTACACCACGCAAGGGCCTCCATATGTCCACTGTGGCTTTTTATAGCCGTTGTCAGCTGTCTCGTTCAGCTTTCTCTTAATCGACACCTCACGAATTACGGCTTCTCCACATCCTGATACGACTAGTTAGTAGAGTTGGGAGGTCGCTGTCGCCGCAATGTCGAGCTCCGCCCCTTACCGCGACGATGCACTGAATGCCAGCTTCTCCCCACCTACCGACGAGGACGATACACGACGATCTTCTATTGATTCTACCTCCACTACTTCCCTGATTCTAGAGCGCATCCACCCCGATGGACGCGAGCCCAAACGTTATGATGATCCCGATGCGCCAAGGGATAAGGAAGGCGACTTTTCGGACGACGATGACGATGAGGAGGATTTAGATCTTGAGTCGGGTGCGACTGCGCCGCATCTTCGACCCATGGAGAACAAAGTGCGGCGGGCGGTGTATATCATTGGAGGGATTTTGGTGGGCGGGTGGCTACTTGCGCTCATTGTGTACTTAAGCAGAGAGGCATATAGGTTCCAAACTTCACCGCATGATCCCGCAGCGACAGCTTCGGCCAAGGCGGGAAAGAGCATCACTCTGGACCAGGTGCAGTCAGGAACGTGGAGGGCGAGAAAGAAGGGGATTCAATGGATTGATGGGGAGAGGGATGGGTTGATGCTTGTGCCGGATGGTAATCAAGGGTTTTTAGAGATACATGATGTGAAGAATGATACCAACAAGCATGTCCTGATGGAGAGGGGACGTATTTCGTGGGAGGGGAAGTCAGTAGGGGTTGGTAAGTACTGGCCGAGCCCAGATTTGAAGCATGTCCTTTGTGCTAGTCATGTTCAGTCGGTGGGTTTTCTCCTCAGCTTCTCGTTACGGTTTGCAGAGGCTGATGATGAAGTTAGCATTGGAGACATTCGTTCTCGGCAGTATATTGGGTACTACATGTTGACACGCAAAAGGCGGAACCGTTGATACCCGGAAAACCCGACGAAAAACTCTCTCTAGCAGTTTGGGCACCTACAAGCGACTCAGTAGCATATGTTGTGGGCAACAATGTGAAGATTCGGCACCTGGACGATAAGACTACCACTGATGTTACGAAAGACGGCAACAAAGACCTTTTCTACGGTATTCCAGACTGGGTTTATGAGGAAGAAGTTTTTCAAGGAGCTCAGGCACTCTGGTGGAGTGAGAATGGAAAGCACCTGGCATTCTTGCGCACCAACGAGTCTAAAGTTCCAGAGTATCCTCTTCAGTATTTCGTCTCCAGGCCGTCTGGCGAATATCCGCCTGAAGAACTAGAGAATTACCCCGAGCTGGATTTTATCAAGTACCCCAAAGCTGGTGCACCAAACCCCGTTGTCGATCTCCAGTTCTTTGACCTTAATAAGAAGGAGGTGTTCTCGGTCAGCATTAAGGACGATTTTCCGGACAATGATAGGTTGATTACGGAGGTTGTCTGGGCCGGCGCTGAACAGGTGCTTATTAGGGAAACGAATAGGGAGAGCGACCTTTTGAGGATGATCCTGATCGATGTTACAACTAGAACTGGAAAAGTTGTAAGGGAGCTCAACGTTGCTGAACTTGATGGAGGGTGGTTTGAAGTGGTATGTCACAAAGCAATGCCTTGTAGTGGCGCCTATTCTGACTTGAGTAGTCGCAATATACAAGATATATCCCTGCAGATCCGAAAAAGGGCAGAAAGGAACCCGGATATATTGACACTATAATCCACGAGGGATACGACCATCTTGCATACTTCTCACCTTTGGACGCCGAAAGCCCTGTCCTCCTCACCCAGGGTAAATGGGAAGTAGTGGATGCACCTTCCGGTATTGATCTCGAAAACAACATCGTTTACTTCGTCTCCACCGAGCGCTCCCCAATCGAACGTCATGTTTACAGCGTCAAACTCGATGGTACCGATCTGAAGCCTGTAACAAACACCACCGCTGACGGCCGCTATGATGTCTCCTTCTCCAAGCAAGGTGGCTATGCCCTTCTCACCTACAATGGACCTGGAATCCCCTGGCAGAAGGTCATAGGCGCTCCTGCCATCGATTCATCGTTTTCAAAGGACATAGAAAAAAACGAAGAACTTGCAGAACTAGCTTCAAAACACGAGCTCCCAACATTCCACTACTCAACCATCAACATCGACGGCTTTGACCTGCAGGTTCTTGAGCGCCGTCCTCCACACTTCAACAAAAAAAAAAAATACCCCGTCGTATTCCACGTGTATGGCGGGCCCGGATCTCAGACGGTCACCAAAAACTTCAACATTGATTTCCAAGCCTACATTGCGGCGGGACTGGAGTATCTTGTCGTCACGATAGATGGCCGAGGCACTGGATTTATTGGCCGCAAAGCACGCTGCGCTGTCCGCGGTAACCTCGGCTACTGGGAATCACACGACCAAATCGAAACGGCCAAAATATGGGCTAAAAAGTCGTACGTGGACGCGTCACGCATTGCTATCTGGGGTTGGAGTTATGGCGGCTTTATGACGCTTAAAACACTCGAGAAAGATGGCGGACGTACGTTTTCGTACGGAATGGCGGTGGCACCTGTGACGGACTGGCGCTTCTACGACTCGGTCTACACGGAAAGATATATGCACACACCTCAACACAATTTTGAGGGTTACGAGAATGCAACGATCACAGATATGACATCGCTCGCGAATAATACGAGGTTCTTGTTGATGCATGGTGTCGCCGATGATAATGTACACTTTCAGAACAGTCTGACGCTGCTCGATCGATTGGATCTGGCTGGGATCGAGAATTATGATGTTCATGTTTTCCCGGATTCGGATCATAGTATTTATTTCCGTAAGTGCCTATTCGGGAACCTGGGCTGGGGACACACGCGCTAACATGGAGTCATAGATAATGCCAATCGAATGGTTTATGATCGGTTAAATCAGTGGATCATTAGAGCTTTCAACGGAGAGTATTTGAAGCTTAAGGGTTTGAAGCCGATCAAAAATTTTGTGGTTACGGATTCGTAGGTGGAAACAGAAGGAGGTGAGGGGGAGGTGAAATGTGTACACTATGCTGTTGGATGTAGACACGCTGTAAGGTGCTCTAGGTTGCACAGGCGGGTTTCTAATGACGTGGTTTCTTCCGTGATGTCTTGTTGTTTCTTGTCCAGTTCTTGGAATTTATTGCTTATTGAAGATTTAACAGATGCGGGAACTGAAGCGTAAAGCTGCACAGCAACGTGTTGCGTGAGTGTCTACCGGAAGTGACCAGTTGTAGTCTTACATTGAATTGAGATTCCAGTTCCCCCAATGAACACGAACTGATGCCTATCTGCGCTGGCAGTGCATGGCGATATCGATATAAACGCCAGGTGCTATAAATACCATGGTCAGGTGCTACAAACACCAAAGTTCGAAACCTGAAACGCTCATTCTTTGTCTTTTGTCCGCGGTGCCTGGAACAGTTACTCATTCTCCTGATAGTTGAAGTCATTCAGTCTAAGAAGCTTTGACCTGAATGTTACCTTTTAACCGCCAGAGACGCCACGGGTACGCAAAGCGCTTAAATAGTAGCCGTCGAGTCTCGACTGGTCTTCAACCATATTTGCCCCAACCTCCCTCCTTCCCGACCCCCCACTCCTCATCCAGCACTCTTTCAATTACCCCAACACCTACGGCATTCAGGTTTTCAGATTGTGGGGTGGGGTAACCAGAGGCATTTTCAATTGGGAACCCGGTACTCTAATTAGGAAAGTTCTTCGACATTGGGTTTGGAATCGACATTATCGATGAACAGCCCGTCCAGAGCTAGAGGGTTGGCATCTATGGGTATACTTTTTCCCGGCCAATATCCCAACTTAAAGTACCTTCGGGCCATATTGATTGGGGCCGGGTTCATAAAGTACAATGGAGGACCTCCATCGATATTGGCGTATGGGGAAAGAGTTATAGAATCAATCACATCAGGAAGAAATTTCAACGCAATATCCTTCGCCAACCTAGTTACGGCTCTTGTTGTAATTCAGGGCCCACTCCTTCAACGAGCATTGTCAACAGGTATTGTGAAGGTTGTTCACAACGTCAACATCTTAGTGACTCTAGAGCCTTTTAGGATCTAATGCGGATGTTGATACGTTGTTGGAGGTTGTTGGCAATAGGAAGGTGCGGTATGGTGAAACCATAAATATGCCCCCCAGGTAGGCAAGATGGGGAGCGAGTCCGCGGTTGTGGAAGAAGCTACAGCTGGTAAAGGGAATCTGGAGGATGACACGGCGGCTGGATGTCGAAGACCTTAAGTTACTGAGCAGGGCGAGGTGTCACTTCCCTAGAAAGGGAGCTCCTATGTTTGAATGTTTGAATGCGTGCAAGTTTGTTTCTCTGGGTGGTAATAGGTGGATGGGGCGGACATGAGCAATTAATTTGTCAAGTGGGAAATAACAAGAAAGTCTTATCTATTGCTAGAATTGATATCATGATTTGATAGACTGAAACGGATAGATAGCAAGATAGATAATTACCAAGATAGATGACGAATGAAAAGTGTGAATCGTCAGATACATACATCTTTGTCGTCCAAGCATTCACCTCATAGACCTCAATTCTTTCCGTTGCCAGCACACCGATTGAGATCATTAAGATACCTGGGCTTCTCCATGCAAGTTTGGCTAGAGGCGCGTAGCACGTGATCTCTTGTTTCAGATTGCGAATGGTGACAAGATATCCCAAAAGTTAATGATACATATGGACTTGCTGCAGTTTTTCGTACAATATGTGTGACGCGGATCTGTGCCCATGGTCTCCACGCATATAGCACTCTACCGCTGGCATATCTCGTGATGACGGGAGACATGCCGTGACTGCATTCATAAGCCATCATAGTGGGTGAAGTGCTGTGGGTGAAGGGCCATGTATGTCAGGGGATATCTACTTGCTAACTTTTTAAGTGTAGCACCTCCCCTGAGACGACGACGTGTAGGATACATTGGTTGGTGTTTACTGTTGCTGATTGTTGAAGGTCCCTAACCCTGCGGTTAGGTCAGCTTCACTGGCTTGTAAGCTTACGGGACGAATACTGGTGCTCAACTCAGGCTAATACAGACGTTAGAATAGCTCCAGCATTCCTCTCTTAGTGCGCCATATTTCTGGTACCGAATGAAAATTGATACCCATCACGTGCTTAAAGTGGGGGAATAGCGGGGTTAAATTAGAGATTAGGTTGCGGCTCATGGCGGGGCAGCCATAAGACGTCACATCTCGACCCCTCCAAATCCTATTCATTACGATCTTCCACCACTCGCCGCCATGAAAGAGGCCGCTCTGTTTATGCACCACTTCGAGAAAGATCTTGCCGAAGCGAAGCGAATTGCGGAGGATACTGCAAAGCGTGAGGACTATCGCCCCTCTACCCTGATGTGATCACCTAGTAGTTGCAGGCGCTGATGCTGATGCGGAAGATAAGGTATTGAGAACAGGGAGATAAAACTGCTAGAGTTGGTTCAGTCACTTGGCGAGTACCTGACAGATGATGATACCACTGTACGGGCGAAAGGTTAGTCTCTCTGGCTACTTCAGCGCCTTCGATTCCTGAGAAGAGTTGCAGCAGTCGGATACCTAGCGGCTGTGCTTGATGAACTCGGTCCAAAATCACTTTCAAGACAACAAGTACCCGTCATCACACAATTTCTATGCGACCGTTTCGACGATGAAACTGGGTTGAGAGAGGCCGCGGCAGGGCTGACTTCATTGACGAGGATGCATTTCTTTGGGGACAGCGAGGCTACACAGGTTGCCACTGCGCTGGTGAAAGTCGATCTGCCGAAGCATCCCCCTACAACGAGGTTTATAGCTTTGACGTTGCTGGATGCGTTGATGTCAGATTATCGAGATTCCTTGAAGGCTATTGGTGACAAATTCATCACGGGGCTGGCAGATATAATTGGTGGCGAAAAGGATCCGAGGAATTTGATGATTGTGTTTTCGATTATGAAGGTGATTTTAGTGGAGTTTGATATTGTGAGACATACAGAGGTACGCTTCTAAGTATCTGGCGGAAGGATATGGCTGACACAACCGCAGTTGATGTTCGATGTTGTTTATTGCTACTTTCCCATTACATTCCGACCTCCGCCAAACGATCCTTACGGAATCACAGCTCAAGATCTGAAGATCCGATTGCGCGAGTGCATTGCATCGACTCGGTACTTCGCTGGTCAAGTGCTCCCGTCACTGATAGAAAAATTAGATTCTACATCACAAAATGTCAAGATGGATGTTCTACAAACGATGACAGTGTGTGCACTGAACTATGGCCCGACAACAATGTCCACGCACAGCTTGCAGCTGTGGGATGCTGTTAAATTCGAGATCTTGAACTCTACTGAAAAAGACGACTTAGCAACCAATGCGCTACTCGTAGTGAAAGCTATTGCGACATCCCTATCCACGGGTCTAACAACCACACCGTCTGCGAATACACCGCTGGCACGATATTTGAAGGCGATTGTCAAGGAGTGCCTTGCTCTACTGGAAGAACCACAGCTAAAGCAGGCAAGGGCGGCGGGCCAGATTCTAGCAACTGTTGCGACTGCGAGCGCTCCTGCCTATTCTTTCGTTATTCAGAGCGTATTGCCTGCGTTGTTGCTCGTCTATTCCGATGCCGGTTCGATTGCCAAACAGAGGGCGCTTTTGCAGTGCTTGAATCGGTTCTTTGAGTCTGCGGCTACAATATATGGGACTTGGGCGGAAGTAGCGTCACCGCCGGTGATCGAAAATCCATTGGAGCAACACCGAGAAAAGCTATTCGAGATCTACTCTCAAGCGCTAATGGGGAGCAATCGTGACGAAACCACATTCCGGCTCACAGCGATGAGAGGATTGGGAAAGCTTTGTAAAATTCGAAAGTTTTTGGACGAGAGCGAGATTGGAATGGTTGTGCAGTATCTCGACGAAGTTGCCCTCCAACAAGAGGAAAAGGATGAAATCCGAGATGAATCGCTTCAGAACTTAAGGAGTATTTCAAAGTTTAAGTCGAACTTAATCATGCAGATCACATTCCCGGCATTTATGGCGCAGTTACCGGACTCTGAAGAGGAAAGCAAAGAGGAAAATAAACCATATATTGGGACATTGGAAGCGCTGGCAAAGCTGAGCTTTGAGAGACCCGTGTTTGAGGTGTTATTGACACGGTTACTCAATAAGCTTGAAGTTGTGCTATACAGTGGGAGTCCTTTTCCCGTTAGATTAGGCTAAACAATGCTGATAAGTGTTGTATTTAGGTGGTTCGGGATCTGAATATCCTCGGGCGATACTTTCCACACTTCTGTATGTGTTACAGCAGAAATCTCAAAGCACACTCGATGACACCAAAGCATACTACAACCGTCTCGTCCCTCCCCTCCTAACCAAAACCATCGTTCCTCTAGTAGAAAATGGCCACGGCGTTTCAGCTGTACTTGCGGATGATAGTGTTCTAGACGTAACCGGAAGGTTGATCAGAATCATCACCCACGCCCTGGATAAGGAGCATCAAGACATGATTATGAGCAACATATTCCAGCTCTTTGTAAACAACAAGCCCAGCAACATAATCACCGAAAAAGCCGAGCTAGTCGCCGATCGATTCCGTCCTTTAGACAAAGATGCCAGTCTACAAGCTGCTGGATGTACCGTCGTCATGGCCAGCGTTCTTGCGGCAGTGCAAAGGGATATCCCACTTCCTATCAAAACCCTCCCAAACTTCATTCGCCAAATCGCTGAGCTAGCAGAAGCACCAAAGTCACCGGCTCACAGGCTTGCGCTCCTTCGCATTATCGGTTTGGTAGTTAATAAGTGGATTAAAGAGCCTATAGATATGGAGCAAGTTAAGCAGCTCACTCAATCCCTCCTTACCTCCATCACCACAAATCCATCAGACGAAAGCGCAAGTGAAAAACTTCGCATCGTCTTCTGGATTACAAAAGCCCTGCTCCTCCGCACAGAAAAATTCGGAATGGAAACAACACTCGCCTTCGTCTCCCTGCTTGCCCACCCCGTCTTTGGCACCACTGCAAGCAGAGGCTTTTCCGTACTGCTCGATGAAGACGAGTTCCTGAATAAGCTCAATCATGCGGTGGTGCGGATGCTTTATAAACAGCGGACATTCGCACAGTGTGTTCCCCTTCTCGTCGAAGGTTTCAAGGCTGCAGATTCAAGTACATATTACCCTCCCCTTCACGCTAGCAGCAACAACGATCTAACGAAACAATATAGGCGCGAAACCTAACTTTCTTGTCGCGTTATCAAACATCTTGCGCGCAGTACCAAGCTCCATCATCACACCTGAGCTTCCGCAGCTCCTCCCTCTACTCTTACAGAGTATAGAGCTATCAGATGTTGGCGTAAAAGAAGCAACCATAGAAACGCTCCACATCACCATCTCCGAAAGCGCGGATGCGGTCAAGGGACATGTGTCCTCGGTTATTACACGGCTGTTATCGGCATGTAGTGCTTCTGGAGGGAATCCGCCCAGAATAAGGACCAAGGCTTTGCGGTGTCTTAGGGCATTCCCGGGAGCGCTGAGGGGAGAGCTGTTATTGCCATATAAGCGGCAGGTTCTGAAGATGCTGCAACCAGTGCTGGATGATCCGAAACGTGCTGTGAGGAAGGAGGCGGTGGATTGTAGGGTTAAGTGGTGGGCGCTTGATGAACCGAGTGATTAGATGGGATGGATGTGTCCTATATGAAGAGTTGGTGGGGTTGTGTGATCGTCATAGATATCAGAAACCAGTGTTAAGATGTGGTTGTAGATATAATTGAGTGGCATGGCTGGCTTAAGATACAGATGTAGGTAGAATATTAACTTATTCTCTCGTTATGGCTTAGTAAGAAGTTGAACTATGGTGAGAGGGTGTTTGAACGGTACAACTGGCATTTGTATGAGGTTGTTTGTGTTACCCCCAGAGTAATTTCTTGCAAGTCGTCCCTTCGACATTGGGATCATAGCTTCCGCATAGCCCACCCTGTAAAGTATCTATTCTGGAGGTCTGCGCTCTCAAGCGAAAGAGCCGCCGATTGGCTAAGAAGAATCATCTCTCAATGGCGAGGTGAATGATAGCTACTCTAGCAAGCCTTCATTAGCTTCGGAAACTGCAGGACCCTGTATATGTTCCGACCGATGGGCGAATCCGTCAGTTCGCAAACTTTGGAGGACGGTTTGCGAGATATTGGCCAGTTCGCAAACTGCAGGAAGGGCTCGCAAACTGGTTATTTTATACGAACTCAAAGAACGAAATGTATTATGAGTATAAATTACCACCCTCTCCCACTTTATGTCACTCTCTCTACAAGCTGATATCCATGTCTATCCACTTCCAATGGCCCATATTGACATACCAGGATCAGTAAAGCAGTACATTTACTGTATTATCATTCCATAACGAAGGAATCTCTCTGATTATGTAGTGACTATCAGGGCTGCAACTGTGTCCGTATGCGGTCGACCTCCCTGCGATCCACTGGGTGTAAAGCTTATAGCGGGGTTTGCATATTGCCCTTTGAGTTCGTAGATTGTACTCTGGGTTCGCATATTGTCTGTGGGGTTCGAGAACGGCCTGAAGATCGCGAACTAAGCCATCCAGTTCCCGTACCGGCAAAGGTCGTGTAGCGGTCGGAACATATACTCCCTGCAGCTGCTACGAGCTCCTGGAGCGATATTCTTGCCTCGTCGAACCGGAGGCTCTAATCTAAGGGATATCGATTCCTATTGTAAAGTTTGCTTTAGTAGAGCTTTAGCACGCTGCGTATGCCTAAGTTTTAATTTGAGCTCGTCTAAATGTCTCGAGGTGGCCTAGGTATTTTACCTCCGAGACTAATGCCACTCTTAAACCCAATTTGTACATGTTAGACACTGAGCGAGCTCTAGCATCGCGGCTCATGAAATATCACACACTTCCTAACAATACCTGCAAGCCCACAAGCCCGGGTATGACCCAAGATAACTTGCCCCCCGGCATCTTTGAAGTTATCCCGGGTACTTACCGCAATACTTCTCTCAACCGACCTGGTCCACCTTTAGCCCAAGTAGGTTGCTGCCACCTAATTTCTACATAGGTACTTAGTCTCGGACGCCCGAGGCCAGTGTGCTAAAGGATTCAGAATATCTCACGCCGGCGCCCTCTTCTCACTCCAATCGCGATAGACCTCACCCACCCCTCATTGAGAATTTGATACAGCGACTAAGCCCTCTACATCCACAATTATCACTCACTAGCACTCAAAAAGCGGTATAGCTGTGTAAGTACTCGATAGAGAACCACCGGGCAATGGATCTTGACTTCTTGGGCTCCACTGCTGCTGGGTGTTCTTCCACTTATCTTCGGTTCTGTATGCGTAGTCCCGCAAAACCTAACACAAATTAAATTTCAACAACTTGGGAAGCAGACCGTAGTCTACTATCTTGAAGTTCCGCTCTCTTGGTAAGTAGAGTAAGTAGAGTAAGTATTGACAATGGAACGCCATTGCCGTCACCACGAGTGGGAGTGGGTACTCGAGTAAAGAAATCAAAAAGAAGTCCAAGAGATCCGCTATTGGCGGAAGTATATATGTTCCAACCCGTTGACGAACTCTCCCGTTTGCAAACTGAGAATCCAGCATACGACCTCACTAAGTACTAGGACTTGGAACTGGAGATTTAACCCCGCGAGCAAGTTAGGGAACGAGATTACGCCTTCCCATGTTGCAATAATTAGATGCATCTACAAAGCGACACTAGTACCAGGCCGGTGTCTCCAGCAGATTCCAGAAGACCTACAATATTCGGCGTTATAGCAACTTCAAGAATAAACTTCAATGCTGGGTCTCCTATCAGTACGTAGACGGCTAACCGCCAGAGCGGTAACCTTGTACGCTGCGGCCGGCCCGGGTGGACGGACCATGGTTGGCACCGGTCAGTGAAAGTGACAGAAATGCCGCGTAAAGTGATAGAAAGTGGTAGTGACTCGACCAGGGATGTTGAGGGAGTTTAGGCCAATTAACTAGTGAGTAAATGTTTACAATACCAGTTCAAAAACCACCGCTACATACACCTTAATATAGTACTGATTAAAGGAGCCATCTGCAAAAAGTCACCTGTGCCGAGCTCCATATTTTTTCACATTACTAGCCCATCACACCCAAAAATTACGTAGAAAAGTCAAGAAACAGTGTTGAGCCACATCGGTTTAGAGGCCATTTCTGTATACATTTATACGGTACGCAGCACTGCCATATAGGTTGCGGGCATTATGGGTACCCTCTCCACACTGGCTGCAATGTTATTTATATATCTATTCACACTTGCGCTTGTTCTCTCAGCATTGACCACTGTCGTTCTTTTCTTATCGTAGTTGCTGTTGCATACTGGCATTGTAAACATTTGCTCTTAATTGGTTGAATCATGGTGTGGGAAAGCAACTTATAGTAACTCTAAATGGGTATGGGGCCGTATAAATTAGCCAGTTCGCGAACCTCTTGACCGGTTTGCAAATGGGGACAAAACATTACGAACTAGTCAGTCCAGTTCACAAACTGAGGGTCGGAACAATACATGTCTCAGTAGGTTTCCCATCACGTCACGCTGCATGTCTATTGATTTCTTTGGGTCCACTGAAACCCATTAGATGTCTACCCGACTACGGCATCTGGGAAAAATCCAAGATTCAGTCTCAAAAATTCTCACCGATTTCGCCAAATTGACAGTGGTGGTGGTGGTGGTGATGTTGAAAATTTACGATCTATATGCCTCGAGTTCGCCAACGGGAAATGCCGTAAATAGTTGCATCTCGGATGTCTGGAAAGCCACGCATTACCGAGCTACAACCCCCGAGACTAAAGTTTTGCCGAAGCAGTGGCTCCAAGGATCCTACTAGCGTCGCCTCCAAAAAAATTTGAATTCATCTAGTCGCGTTTCGCAGCATTCACAAGAGAAAAAAAAATTGAAACAAACTCATTTCGCGTCAGTTAGGGTATGAGAAATGTAGTTACACCATACCAACTAAATAAAAAAAATACCAAAAAAACAAATACCATGAAACCACTCCCAAAGACCAATTTCCATCTCACCATGTGTCCACATCAAGCATCGTGACCCGTCAGTCAATAAAATTACATGGAATAAGGCAATACCAGTAAAAAATAATACAATCAAGAAGCATAAAGTAGAAAATCAGTCCCGCTGCAATATGGTATAAAGTCTACAAATCTCCACCCATGATTATCACCCCTCACATCTTCTGAGCAGGGAGGCTGTCATGGCTCCCCCGCTTCTCCTCATCTGCAGTCACGGACGTGCCAAGGGGGATTTCGATGTCGACGTCACCATGCTGTCCCTTCTCGGTGAGCTTCCACGCCTTGGTGGTGTTGACGAATAGCGAGTCTAGCTCTTCTAGAGTCTTGCCGGCGGTCTCGGGGTACAGGAAGTAGATAATTGGCACGAAGGCACCGTTAAAGACCATGAAGATGAGGAAGAATTTCCATCCGAGGTTCTCGGCTCCTAGAGGGGTGATCTTCACAACGACGACTTGATGAACGTTAGCCAAGCGAACCGTGATCTCAAGGTGAGATGACGAAAAACTTACAGTTCCACAGCCAGTTTGCAGACGTAGCCAAGGCGGTACCCTGGTTTCGGAAGCGAAGCTCGTTGATTTCAGTGGGGTACAACCAAGGAGTGGCAACCCATGCGAAACCGGAGTAGGTAGCGATGTAGACCATGACGAAGATAACTCCTGCGGTTCCAGCAGCAACGTTGTTATCCTCAACAGAGAGCTTGACACATACGGCGATGACAGCCATGGCGATCGATTGTCCCGCAGCACCTAACATCAACGGCTTGCGTCGTCCCCAGGTGTCGATGAAGAGAATTGGGATGAAGGTGAACACAAAGAAGGTCAGACCGGTGCAACCACCCACGATCAAAGACAGCTCGCGCTCAAGGTTGAGCACATTCTCCAAGAGGTATGCCGAGTAGAAAATAACAGCGTTGATACCGGTCAGCTGCTGCATCATCTGAATACCGTAACCCAAAGCCAGACGTCTGAAAGTCTGCTGCTTGCCTCCCTTGAAGTAGTCCTTGAAAGTAACATCTCCGTTGTTCGAGCCGGCGCTGAAGTCCAATGCTGCTTGGATGCTCTTGTACTGAGACTGGACAATTTCAGAGTTCTGGTCCTCACCCTCGAGCAGGGCCAGAGCCTCAAGGGCTTCTTCCTTGCGGCCCTTAGCCATGAGGAATCGTGGAGACTCGGGAAGGCCAAAGAGCATCACCGCGGTGACAGCGCCAAACGCGATCTGCAGGACGATAGGCGTACGCCACTGGATGGAAGGGTCGGTGGAGAACGATGTGCCGTAGGTAATCCAGTAGGAAATCGTGATACCAATGGTGATGAACCATCCTTCGATGGAAATCATACGTCCACGGGAGCGGGCCTTAGTAGTTTCGGCTTGGTACCTGTGCAATTGTCAGTATTGCCATGCAAATCAGAGAAACCGTAGAATAAACCCACATAGGCACAGTTGAAGTATTGATACCGTTACCGATACCAGTAACAATTCTTCCAACAATCATGTGTCCAACTCCAAACGCGGTGGTCTGCAAAACTGTACCGATAAGCATGATTGCCAACCCAACCCAAATCGCATTTTTCCGTCCGAGTTTGTCTCCAATGTAGAATGTGAGGATGGCACCAAAGAAACAACCAATCTCGTAGATGGCAGTGACAGTGCCGATGGTGGTGGTATCTGGGTTGTTGAATGTGTCTGAATACAGTAAGTTAGATGATGATTTCAAGCATCAACCCAGCATGTTTGTGCGCCCATACCCTTAAAGCCTTGACCTCCAATGAGTCCAGCAAAGACACCTTGATCATAACCGAACAGCAAGAATGCTGAAGAACTGGCAATCGAGACCAGAATTCGAAGGGCTCGCCCTCGCACGCCTGCCCATGTTTTGATTGCCATTGATGAGTCGAAATGGACTTCGAAAGTAGATGCTGCGGTCGACTAGTTTTCGGTGTTGTTTTTTGCGCAAATATCCAGACTCAATTGAAGCCGCAGAGAAGTGGATGGCGATTGGGATATCGGGAATGAGAGGCCCAATGTCGGGGATTCCTCGACTTCTTATATTCTACAGTGGCCACATCCCTTTGCCCGCGAAGATAGAAATTGTTGCGATATTGGCGGCGGATATCTGCACGAATAAGCTGCTCATGCAAGTTTTCTTAGTCTCTCGGCTCCCCATAACGGTCGAGGCGATCCCTGGCCGCAGTTTTTCCCCCTGGCAACCTGGTTGCGGGGACGTTAGTGTGGGGATGGCGACTCTGTTCCCCGCAAAAAATCCAGGGTTGGGATGTCTGGGGTCCCGCTACGGCCTAAAAAGTGCAAATATCAGGCGGGGAGATACTCGGAATTTCCGGCCATGTCTTTAGAAATCCGAATCCGGTAACCACACTTCTGAGCATCGTGGCTGGCGGCCGCTGGCCAATGAGCGTCAACCAGCCGATCGGAATCATAGACGCACACTCGCGTGCCATGGTGATGTTCGAGAAAAGTCTAGACATGTGCCTCTGTGCCTCTCTGTTCGGGGAGTTTATCGGGATTGCTGGTTCTACATTTGTTTAGCGTTGTGGCAACGGCGCGCGGATCACGCAGTTCTGGGGGCCGTGGCAATTTTGTAAACAGGCTCCCGGGGAGTACTACGGAGAAGTAGATTAACTCTCGACATCAAGATTCGAATGCTTTCCACGGCGGGGAAACCACCGGTGCTCGGCATACGACCCATCATGGCAGCGAAGTCCGAAGTCCCCAATATTAAATAACTGGCCTTCTCCCCTCGGTCTGAGGTTATTCGACCATCCAGATTACCATAAACTTTTCAGAGATGTCGCCTACTACCAACGGAAACTCTTCGGGCGAGGGCCTTTCCCTCCGCGTACTGGGACTCAACTCCGGTACCTCTATGGACGCCGTCGATTGTGTCCTCTGCCACTTCACCCAGAAATCCCCATACGACCCTCTCCACCTCAAGATCGAGAAGTTCGACGACATCGAACTCCCCCAATCCATCAAGAAGCCCGTCTTCAACATCATCCGCAGCAACAAGACCACCCCTGAGGAGCTGTGCCAGATCAACGTCCAGCTCGGAGAAGTCTTTGCCGACTCGGTTGAGGAGTTCTGCCGGCGGCACGGATACGACTTGGAGAAGGACATCGACGTCGTTGCATCTCACGGACAGACTATCTGGCTGTTGAGTATGCCCGCGGAGGGCCAGACTCGGTCTGCCCTGACAATGGCCGAGGGATCCATTCTTGCAGCAAGATTGGGCAAGACGGCGGTTACCGACTTCAGAATCTCAGAACAGTCTGTTGGCAGACAGGGAGCTCCCATGATTGCTTTCTTCGACGGTCTGGTGCTTCAGCACCCTACCATCCCCAGAGCTTGCCAGAACATTGGTGGTATTGCCAATGTCTGTTTCATTCCCCCTACATCCCAGAAGAATGGTGGTATGTCCGGAATCTACGATTTCGACACCGGGCCAGGAAACGTGAGTTGAAGCCCCTTCCCCCATTCCCAGTTCGCAGCTAATATAGCCTTTTGCGTATAGATGTATATCGACTTCGCCATGCGCCACTACACCCAGGGCAAGATGGAGTACGACCGCGACGGTCTGTTTGGCGCTGCCGGTAAGGTCAACCAGGAGATCGTTGACGAGTACCTCCGCACCCTTCCCTACTTCTCTCTCCCACCACCCAAGACCACTGGTCGTGAACTCTTCGGAGACCAGCAGGCTTTCGAGCTCATCCAGCACTGCGAGTCCAAGGGACTTTCCCCACAAGACACTGTCGCCACGATCACCCGTATTACTGCCCAGGCCGCCGTCGAGGCCTACCGCAAGTACGGTCCCAAGACCGCCGATGGCAAGCTTGACGTCAAGGAGGTGTACATGTGCGGAGGAGGTGCATACAACCCCAACATCTGGAAATACATGGAGGAACAATTCAAAGACGACGGTGTCCGGTTCACCATGCTTGATGAGGCTGGTGTGCACGGTGGTGCAAAGGAGGCCATCACATTCGCTTTCCAGGGTATGGAGGCGATCTTGGGACGACCACTGGTGGTGCCACAGCAGGTCGAGACGGACACACCAACAATTGTTGGTAAGGTCAGCCCCGGCAAGAACTACCGGGAGTTGTTGAAGAAGAGCGTTGCATTTGGTGGTGCGGTTGAGGGAGAGTACTTGCCTGCTGTGCGGGAAATGGTTTTGGAGCAATAGGTTAGAAGTTAATTTGTACATATTTAGAATTGCTGGCACATGGGGATGATGTAAATATTGAAATGTACAGCATGTGGGGTAAATACTTTCTGTTTTCTTAACTATTAAATTAAAAGAAGACTTTAATATTGATTCTTATTTTCAATTTGTCCCATCTATAAATGGATATCATATCAGCTGTTTCTCTTGCAACAGTACTACAATGTCCTGTGCGGGTAAAATGCTGGACAGGGCGAGCGAACAAAAGAATACCTCACCGCCTCGCAGTCCTACGTACTAAACCGGGCGGCATCATGACCGCATGCTCTCGTGCCCAGACTTTCTCTACCGAAACGAGCTCGCGAGCGAGGTAAAACTTAGTTACAAGAGCAATGACCACACACTAAACGTATTTTACGCTTCATTCTACATTCGAGACCGCGGATCCGGGGAAATCTAGGATTCGCATCCAAGAATCCTCACCGATTTATCCAATCGACAGTATGATCGACAAGCACGGGTGGGAATTGCCACAGATTTACCCAGGCCCACAATCTCTACTAACACGACGACCAGAACTCCACAGCAAACAATTACAGGTGGGGACATCTATAAAACTCCCAGTGGCGCCCAAAAAACCAACAAAGACGACGTACCGTGACGTATCAGTGACGTATCATGGTGGACATCAAGTCCCCGCTCGGGGATTTAACGGAAATATACCGCGCCAGCAGAGCCAACTTTCAACTTCCTGCTCATCCGGTTTCGAGTGGGTACCCACTTCCTTCATGGCATACATATAGATGACGGCGTGGCATCCCGGGTTCAATAAGTTCATATTGATCAAACCTGACATACTACCCCCCTTACTACCAGCTCTGGGTCAAGAAATACGGACTGCTTGTAAGCGGTATATCTCTAATGCCCGACACCGCGCCGGTTTGCGGGAGCGGACCGGGGCGGCGGCGATGGTGGACCCCTAGCAAAACGCCGTTAGCACGTGAATAGCCATTCATAATCGACCAATTAGGTTCCGCGTAGTCTCGTCCCCAGCCCCACGAGGAGGCTCGGAGCGAGATTACTTAATAGGTTCCGTGATCCATGGAGGTGTTCCAATCGGGTCATGTTCCAAGCGTGTCGACGAACACTTGCGTCGACTATTCTCTCCCAACGTATATCAGATTGCCTCAGTTCTAGTGTAGAAGAGTCCAAATACCTTACGAATACGCAGAGAATATCCACATGTTAACATTCCAGTACTCTACGAACCGAGCACCACTGGCGGGATATACACACGCTTGTTATTTCAATAGAGGTACATCATCAGTTAAACGTGGATTCTGACACTGTACTTAGTCGAATACAAAGAGCGCTTGGTGAGTTACCGGGCGTGAGCCTCAGCGCCAACACTGGTTGTTATTGCAATAGGTTCCGCCACCACTGAGTCTGTACTGAAATATGAAGCATTCTTGGCCTAGAATGGCGATGGGTGGTACATTTCTTTAGGGTCCAGAAGACACGGTCAATCCTGAGGAGTACGCCGTCGATTACGATGAGCCCTTGTGAAGCGTTGATGATCAGCCGTCCCAGGCCCACGTCGATAACCTACAGAATCTCACAACAGAAGAAATTGTAGATCTGGTATCCTATTCACGGGTCGACGATACACCATGCACTCGAACCCATGTTCTCGCGGGCAAGTTTCAGGCCCTAGGGAGAGCTCTTCTTTCCTATCAGGTATTATTTGATGAAGAGAATGGAACTGCAGGTTTAATCATCCTCAATTGTAGTCACCAGCCATACCTAAGTGATGGTATCAAACTTCTACGACGGCACCTCACTTTCGGACTCGGGATTCCAACTGTAAGAAACCTGTGTCATCAATGTTCTATATTTTCCCAAGCAACATTCACCGAGGACTCAGAATCCAACCCACCTTAGCAATCCCACCGACAGCGAAACAAACCAGGATATCACGACAGTCGGTCAACACAGACAACCCTTTCAACCCCATCTTCAATTACCAAGAATTACAGCGGTAGCTATCCAATCCCGCCTCATACCCTCTCCCCTCCCAAAGCCAAAATCCACATTACCAATCACCCTAAATGAAAGTAAAGAAAGTAAAAGTCTCTCTTGCGCCGTTTTTCCCAACCCATCCATCCCAACCCTACATATAAACACAGGAAAGAAAAGAAAGTAGTCAAGGTAAGTCAAATGCCAACATGTCGGCCAGTATCAATAAAGATTACCCGCCGGGGCCGCAACGAAGATGCCCGACAGTATCAGGGAAGAAGTAAAGGCGATGATGAGCGACTGTGCGAAGATCGTGTCCTGTATCGATTTGAGAGCCGGCTCTTCGATATACATTTCCTTGTCGAAAATTTTCCTGATGATGTTGCGCCTCTTATATCCCTCGACCCAGGGCTAGAACGGAAATTAACATGCATCGTAACCATAGGGAACCGGGGGACCTACTTCGTCCTCATAGCTATTGCTAGTGGTCGCAGTATCGAAGGTTTCCATGGTGGAATTCTTCATCTCGCAGCCCCACCTGTCGTTCTCGTCTCTCCACAACTCCCAAGGCCGGAAATGGCGTCGATGTCGTCCATGCAGGACGACGCACATCCCCTTCGTAGCCGCAAACAATGTTGCACTGCCAATCACCCACCCAATTGCTCCCATTACCCTCCATCCTTTTCCGGCACCCCCAAGAGTGATGACGATAGATGCTACCAACCCAAGGAGGATGCAGAATATGCCCAGCCAGATTGCAAATATATTTCGAGATTTGTTTCCATTGCAGATGGACCATCGGATAAAGTTTGGGTGCGATTGGAAGCGCAGCAGGTCTTCGATGTGTAATTTGACTTGTTTCATAGCGGATGGGTGGGTCGTCTGACGGAGTGCCTTGAGAACAGCGGTCCGATCGCGGCAGGAGAGGTTGAGCTCTCGGGAAGATCCTTCGGCGAGGTATATTGCGATGATGCGGGCTATCTCATCCCTGAAGGGCTGGATAGAAACTGTGCCAGCATTAGTGTCAATATCCGAGACATCTTCAGATGGTAACTAACAAGGCTGCCACTTGAGATCCACCCCTTCAAACGCTCCGGCTGCGACCTGCTTGTAATTGACGCCGCTCAAGGATGGGTTTCCGCTGTAAGAAAACTGCGGAGTAGCATCATCGGTGCTCACACCGGTTTTTGGAGACAGTGGAGTTCCAGGTGGGGTAAGGAATGGACTACTGTTATCCTTGGACTCGGCTTCCGGACTCCATGATGGGGGGGGCTCGGACAATCCTCCATTCAGGCTCTTTGTGCTTTCTGTTGCAAACGCGTTGTTAATGAATCGCTGCACGGCTCGGGTGACTTTCGGAGACTCGGATCCGCGGAGCGCGGCCGGGGGTGGCGGCATTGTCTCAGCCGCTGGTGAATATTCGGGTGAAAGCTTCTGTTCTCTCTCTGGAAGCTTCTCGAAGCGTTCGACGTAGTCTCTGTACCATAAATAGAACTGAAGGTTTTCGGCGCAGTGCTCGACATATAATAAATAATTCATGAAATCGCGACAGGTCAAGGGCTGTAAAGATTGATCAGCACATTCTTAATGAGAAAGAGCACGAACTGGACTGACCGGGCAAGTACCTCCGTCTATAATCCTGTCGAAAGAAAGCTGGGGTGGAATCCCAGCTATACCACTCCTATAGCCGAGTGGCCGTGTAGGATTGAGCTCAGACGTACTCTCGCCGATAGACGAGTCGGCGATTGAAAGGGATTTAACATAGCTGGGGCGGCGATAGGTGAAGATATTGTAGACCATTGTATGTTTGAGTTGCTCAAACAGACGGCGGTTCTAGAATGATGGAGTGTTTGGACCAGATTATTGGGATACTGAAAGGAACGGGTGTCTGTCTGAGAAGCTAGCGAGCGGGAAAGAGAAGCTTATTATAGAAGGATTCTTGGATTTGGTGAAGCTCCGATAATGTTCTAAATGAATGAGGGAAAATGGGGAATATATGCCAAGTACGTTTGGTATCACCGTTCCACGAGAGAGTAAAGGACACGGACAGGAGAAACAGCTGGCTAGCACACTGTGAGCGAGTCGTATTTAACGGCTCCGAGAAAGTGCAATTCGCTCATGTTTCCTTTCTCGGGCTTCGTCTAAGACAAATGGTTCGTGGTACAAACTTCGAAGGATATGGACCGGCCTTTCCCGTTTATACTTAGGCGATAGATACTGGCAGGTACATAGCCCTGCCCAATCGATCTCTCAGCGTTTGCCTGATGTGCTCGATTCCCGCGCTCCCAAGAATCCAATGTCGATCGCCCGGTGGAGATTGAATCGAGAAACTCTGACTCGCGATTGAGGACTATTGTCAATTGGAGTTGAGATGTTTTGCCTGACGTGAAAAACTCCCGCCGCCTTCCATCTTTCCTTCTCCCGCCATCGACAGAGACATCTGTCCGCAGATCAGCCCAATCTACTCTAGTGCTGCCCCCATTCCAGCACACGACGTCGGAGTGGAGAAAGATGCCTTCTTAGTATGAGAGATAGTCTGTTAAATAGCGTTCAGTTGTAATCCCTTGCGTCGATTCACGCGCCAGAAACACCAAAATTTCACTAAAGAACGAAGCTCTGGATGGACTGGAACAAGGAATAAATCGCGAGTTGAACTGGAAGCTGCAATATCTAAGTTTCTGTGCATAGCAGCCCGCAATCTCTTCAAGAATTTCCACCACAATCGGTGGAGGAAAGTGTCGGTCAACATGCAGCCAATCAGACCCAACGCCCAGCCAGCGGAACCCCCCACCTCTCTTCCATGCATGCGGTCAGACGGATCTCAGCCGCAGCAGATGCAAAGAAACCCACGAACCGCGATTTAACTTCCCTGTTCCCCCACGGAACATTGCAGATCGATCATCGCATCAGCTCAAGAGATCAAAGTGCGACGATGGGTTCTCCTTTGATATCTTGGTACGCTGATCGGAGAGTACCTGCAGTATGCAGGACTTCTATTGAGTATGTTCTTTAGGAATTCCCGCTCTTGGTCCAAGTACAGTAGCATCGCAAACGCATGATATTCTCCCATGAGAAAACACCATAATAGATCCCAACATTGCCTGCAAAAACTTACACAAAGGAAAGTAAAGACAGAAAACCCCCACCAATTATTCTTCGATTTCGGCTGCAATAGTTATACTTCGCTGTTGGAAGAGGTGTTGGAAAATTTCGGGCGTTCTCTCTCCTATTCGACGCCAGTGTACCACTAACAAACTCGGCACCAGCTTCCGGACCAAAAGTTGCGAATTGAGATACAAACCCTCCACAAGTTCGTCTGAGACACTATATTGACCGAACATATACCTCAATACGAGCCAGTGTCCAAATTGAAAAATTCGTGCAGGGCTTTATCTCCTCGTGGCGAGATGTACCCGGTCGATCCTTGGCCGTGCTGATGAAACTGATATATAACTGGACACCGCGGGGTTTCCTCAAAACAACGAGGCTGTAGCTGTCGAATAACGAAGTCAAGCTGCCATGGAGAGAGTTCATGTTGAACGAGCCTGCCCACTAAGAGTGTGCTCCAATCAAACTCTCAGATCAACCTGTCTCTAGTCAGAGACGAGCTTCTCTGTTTTACTTCCCTCCTGCCTAGTGTAGTAGCCACGTAGCGGATAAAAATTCCGCTAACTGCGAGCGCGTAGCTAGACAAACTAGGCACGAGAGAACCTGTTAGCTAGTAAAAATCTGCTTATTCTCGATTTAAGCGATAGATTATTATAAAAAAGCACTTCTGGAGGTTGAGTACTCGGTAGTTCAGTATGAAGAAACAACAGCATAAGCCACGCCATGTGTCTCGTATTTGGATAACGTAGAGGTACATAGAGTACTTCAAAAGTGCACATGCTGTTGGCTTCGGGCTGGGGAAGGTTTACGCGAGTTTTAATATTCTGTACTACAGAAATATTCATGCAGAAAAAAAGAAACTTCGAAAAAACAGGTACCAAGCAAACGTGGTAGATAGAAAGTCAATGGGATTAGAGAGTTAATGGAGGATCCTGCGTGTAGCACAAGTGAATTCAACCTTCCCTAGATGAGTGTTGGATGGAGTTGTATCACTCATGCTTGTAAGTGTTAATCCTTCTATGGCAGGTAAGAAGCGATGCAAGACCTTCAATTGGCTGTTTTGCTTCTTTATAGATCTGTCACCACTGGAGGACTTAGCTTCGGGGTACCACACACCAAAAGTTATGCTAAAGAAGGTCAAGCACTCTGCCTGATCAGGTGGGCGAAAGACCTCCAATGAAAGACTGATAAGAGTAGTAGGGCCCTGCACGGGGATATCTTTTTGTTGCTGCTGACATTCAAGATTAGTAGTACTAAGATCAATGATGGGAGGAAGTGTAGAGATAATTGCTTTGTATCTCCGGTGGTGGTGCTTACGACTGGCTGCTGCTCGTGCCTTGGGCAGCCGCAATGGCTGAAAAGGACAGCTGCGGTTTTTCCCACATACAGGAGAACATATTCTTCATAGTTTTGCCGGTTAAGATATCAAATCTTTCGATCATTGTCAGCCAGTCAGCCACAGAGGTAAGGGAAAAAAGCTCACTGGAACCAACCAATCAATGCCTTTCCCAAACCCAGGTATTTGTGTGGGCAGCACCTATAGCAGATATGTATGCATTTTAACTCTGTTGGTATCTTCAAGATACCCAATGTGCTCCTCAGTTGTCTTGTGGAAGCGGTGAAGGGAAGATATCTGTGGTTGCTATTTGGACAAATTGTTTGTGACTCCACACTTCCAGCGGCGATATTCGGAGCTTAAACGGACCGGCTTCACCTGCTGAGGTAGGTGCAGGTTAAGTGGGCAATTGGAAGTCGTATCTCAACGTGGTATCGATCCGAATAATATGTTCGCCCTATTCGATTTCTCTAAGTCTATGACATCACCAGCATCTAGTCCGGTATTCATTTCTGGTACTGTTCGCAATTCATTCGTACTCTCTGTCGGTCAGATGAGATGTTCCTGTCCGCACCCGGGGTAGAATTCGGGACATCATCTCAGCATAGAGGCCGGTCACATTGTACTATGGTATGTACCCCAAAAACCATGTTGCCTACGACCGCAAGGATCGGAGCCGAGAGGTCCTGATCGAAACGAAAAATAGGAAATCATCATAATAAATGATAGAGGAGGGGTTACCAGTGGCTAGCTCCTCCGTTGTGAAAAGCGCCACCGTGGCGGTAAACACGCCGAAGTCCTACACATACTAAAACCAGGAGAATGTTATCTCCTAACCTTTGTTGCTATCTCCTGTGACCAGTATTCCTAACCTATAGGTCCTTCGTCAAGAGAACCTTGGCATAAACTGGCTCCGTTGTGGGGGAGATATCTTAAACATCTACCGCTATCCGTAGGTACTGACCACTACCTAGATATCATTATAGATGTGGATAAATTTCTGGCGCGTAGAGGTTATAGATTCTCTGTCCATGGATGGAGAAGCAATTCTCCAACTTCCTGATCAATGTATTATGACCCTGCATCCATGGATAGCCCCAATTGCGCAGAAGATCCATCGTATCAACTCAGCGATAGCACTGAATTGTGGTGAAGGGACCGAGGCACTGGCCCTTGTGCGTGAGCTATAGGTTCCCACAATAGCTAACTTACATTGTTTCAGTGTTTGATTACAAGTAGATATGGTATAGATTTGAACTGGTCAAACCCCTATCATAGGGAGCGCACCACTCTATAGAGTATCTACGCCTGGAGGAATTTCGAATTAGTCTACCCTTTACAACTAAGTTGTCGCTGATCTAGGTGCAGTTGTGTATGCTGCACGCAGCTCCTTCAAAACAAAATCTTGGTAAATTTAGCGAAGGTGATCACAAACCACTTGCTCTGCAGCTTCCACGGGTCCGACATACAGTGCTTTAGCAAGCTGTGCGCCGCCATGTCAACGATCATTCATTCTTAGGCTATGGAAAATCACTAACACAGTTTTTTGCTGGCGCGGGCGGCTCGTTCTAGTTCGCGGGTTTACACTACATTTGATAGGTGCATAAGCACGATGGCTACATGACCTGGTCAAATAGGTGTTCATAAAGCTGCTCTTGGCATAAACCGGTCTGGCGCAAGTTGGTCCGGTTGGGAATACTGCCTGTGCGTCGAAATTAGTGCTTTGCCCTGCGTATATTGCTGAGGGCGAAGTTGTAGTTATGGAAAGCCTTCCTTTTGCAATATGCATTTCTGAACAGTGTTGGTCCACGAAATTTGAGGATCTAAGGAGATAACAGAGCCAGGGCTGCGTCTTGCCCGTCCCATTTAAGTATCAGATTCGAGAGCGAGAGTATTACGGGCTCGCCGCGACGATTCCAAATCTGACCTCGATCCGAATTTGTGGAGAAGGAGGCCCAGAAGTAGGATGAGCAAAATTGAATTTGGTCTGAGAGTAGACTGGGGATACCGTTGCATAAATGGCCGGCATGCAAGTAGGTGAATCTTCTGCCCCTTGCCACCACCTCTTCACAAAAGGATCTCAGGTGAAACTATGTTATTGTTTTGAGACGGTGGGGTCAAAGTTGTTACGGCACGGGATATCTTAGGCTTTTCTCAAGTCCTGTGGCTAGCACTAGTTTCGCCATTCCGTTCCGCTAATCATTTGACCTGTTTATAGTCAGGCTAGAGATGGTTTTCAGCTGCAGACAGGGGGAAGATCCAGCCCTACGTAAAAGTGCCTGATAGTGACTTGGAGAAGTAGAATAACTTCCCCCAGATGGTCTCAATAATGCAATAGTCTATGTGATTAGCAATATGTGCGCACGTCAAGAAACATCGGCGAAACAGGGCGGTACATGATGCGGCGTGACGAAGGAAGAAACGGCTCTAACGTATGTTCACCTCTGGCATACTTCCCTCTAGCCATACTGGACTTAAGGACTTATACTTTTCTCAAGCCTAGAAGGGGTGACAAGGAGAATTCTCTCTCATAATGCCACCTAAGAGCCCATAATACAAATTTGGAAGCAAATTTTGAAACTTAAGCAGAATTTTGCTCGCAATCTTTTAAAGCTGGTAGTACCTAGTACTGCTTCATAATAAATCGTCATAATAAATTAACACCATCTGTAAGTGGAACATCTTGGATTTCACATCCTCATGGACCATTGTGAGCATCCTGCCGGGCAAATAGATGGAAGGGTTTCCATTATGGATGGTTAGGGGAGCGGTAATGCAGAGGCAAATCAATCAAGGTAATAGCCAGGTGGGCACATCATGATGCATTATGAAGAGAAAAAATGTTGCAAAGTTCCTGAAATTTGTATTATGAGCTCTTATGCCTCATTATGAGAGGGAATCCTTCCCATAGCCCCTTTTAGGCTTTGAGAACAATATAAGTCCTTTAGCCCAGTATGGCTGGAGGGAAGTATGCCAAAAGTGTTAAGTTTCATTCGTCGCGTCACATGTTCTCACTCAAACCCTAACTCCACCTTCACTTACCCTAAATATTCTATTAGCTTCTGGACATCCAATTAATCACTCTACACCCAAACACGATGTTGCACCCAAATATGATGCTGTAATAGTGGCTGTATGTTGTATTGAACTCACTACATCTCTCAAATGGGTGTTTGCCAATCACCGTTTGATCACAGTGTACTACTCATACTGCAAGCTCATCTGAGTTTAGAGGCCGTGGTGTTCGAAGTGAAGACGCTCGTTGTATAGTAATATGGGTGTGAGAAGTCACAACTTGAACTCGAAGGGTTCTACTCAGGTAATGGTGGAGAAATCAGGAAAATATGTACTTAATGTGTTCATCGCCGCGAGCGGCTAAATATAATGTGGTTATAACAAATCCCCTCGATATACTTAAGCCCTTAAGCCATTTGTCCGAGTCACGGTCATCTGGTGATCATATCTTATTCCGGGACACCACCGCACTGAGTTATCAAACGAGCCAGCCTCTTTCTAAGACATTTCCATCCCCATTCCCAGTGCAAGTACCAGTCTTCAGATTTTCTCCTGGGTTCTAGTATATTGAGACAGCACACTGCCTTTCTCTTAGAGCACCATTGCCAACGCGACGTCGGAGTCACTCAGCCTTGAAACACCTTGTAGATATCAGCCATAACCAAAGACAGGCCAAAGGCCTCAAATTTCGGGACAGCGCGGGCGAACGTCCAGTCGATGATTCCAGTGATATTGAGGTCATCGTCCACGAGAAGATCATCCCCCGTTGTCATCCTTATGCTTGAAGAAAAAAACGGTCCTCTAGCTGTCGGTTGTCCGAGTTACCAGTGTTGATCTGGTCCCTGAGAAAGAGGAGCGGTATTTTTGCCGTGTATACATCATCCCTTCTTTTCATACGTGCTAGAGAGGCGTAATCCCTGCTCTTTTGGATTAGTAGTATTTGGACTAAGAGTCTTGACTCTAGATCCTCGATGACGATGCATGCACGGGAAGCACAAGTGTTGATTGAAATCCAATGTTTATGGTCCCAGGTCAACGAGGATGCACTTTGCAGGCAAGCTTCTAGCCTCGATAACAATCGGGGATGCATCATTGACCACGTTAAACCCACCGGCAATGGTTCGCTCATGGGTTGCTCATGGGTTGCGCAAACTACCACGCCAAACTCTACTTTAACGACGGTTCCATTTGGCTGATTAGGATTTCGCAAAACGGCTTCGATGGTGTCCCTCAGTGGTTAGTCGACCATCTGGTAGCTAGAGAGTACGCAACTCTCAAGTTTTTGGAATTACAAAAGTTCCAGCTCGCCTAGCATTGGGGTATGGATTTTGAGGAGACGGGAAACGATATTAGAGTGAGCTATATACTATTCGAAATGCTCCCTGGAATGCCCTATTATGGTCAACGGGTATCCAGAGAGACTGTAATCATCGACGTCAAGAAAGGTACTCGGCGGCGTTGCCGACATTTTGGTTGAGCACAAGAAGCATTCACTCTCTCGTGCAGGTTTACTTTCATATACTGGCTCGCACCTTGAAGCTTCCGCCTTCGCAAGTGACCGATTCGTGGTGATTGCCTTTCGATAGTGGTTTGGATTACTTTACGGCTCGTCAAATTTCGCTTAGACCCCATAGCTGATGGACAGCTGCACGTCCGATATTTGGTCGATGCATTTCTTGCGTACCGTTTCTTGGGAGAACATCGATAGTTGGCCGATAATGCGAAGCACCAGTTTATTTAAAGCACGTTAGCGACAAAGGGGATCGTCTACTTGTCGATGACGAGTTGAATGTTGTGAGAATAATTGACTAGCAGTTTGCGAGAGTTGTTGCTCCGTTTGCCGAATGCAATCCATGTATGAAGGAAAATATGGACCCAGCGAAGATGATCTTCTACTGATTTACTGCGGGAAAAAGAGGCGACCGATCTGGCTGACTCGTTTACCGCCAACGAAAAAAGTACAAAATTCATGTTCGGATTGGCCAATGACGAAATTCTACTGATGATACGCGTGATCCTGGCTACATTTGGCGTTGATGAGTCCATCCCTTGGGAATAGCGGAAGAAGGCGGCACTCGAGAAATACAAGGAAGATTATAGGCTGCAAGAGTTATTGCAGTAGTGATGTTTCTTCCAAGGAGGTATGTGGAGCCTGAATACCCACAGATGCCAACATACCTAAAAATTTGTCACGCAGGAGTCACATGGAGTTTTAGATGTCGTAGCTAGTATAGATCTAGCAAATAAGTAGCGTTGAAGAGACGGTGTACTTCTAACGATGCCTAAGCTCATGTGGTTGCGGTTATTACTGTCGGAGTTCCTCCTAGTAACGGAATCACTTATAGCGAGTGCTTCTGTGTATCCGGCTGCAACATATGGCTGCTACTTCCAGCACCTCATTCTTATTAACTGGCGTCAGGGAGTGTAAGCCAGTGGTAAACGCCATATTTTTGGGTATCGTTTCGTAAGTTAGGGAATGAATGAAATTAACAGGCTGTGGCTGAGATAGAGTTCCTGTGGAGGAGGCGAAGGAATGGGTATATTTGTACTGTTGACTAACTCAAGTGATTCATTCACTGCCTGAGTATTTAGAAGTAATTATTCAGTATCTCTGAATCCTGCTAGTCCGTAACCATTCAGGTTGTTATGCATGGATTAACCCACCGTCAATTGCTCACAGCCATTGCCTGGATTCCGACCTCAAGGCAGAAATTCTTCAGTCTAAGGGATCACGTCCCTACACCCATTAAGCTTCCACAAATTATTCCATCAAATGCTCACCAAAAGTGCAGAAATTAATACCTCTTTTTTGCACCTTCAGTTTGGGCACGTGCACACTGCAAAAAGCCGCACCTTAACTAAACGTCCCCACATTTCGCCTCACATTTCGCCTCCGCCACCCCGCAAAACAGCTTAGGAAGTATTATTCAATTCCCACGCCAGCCATCACTCCGTACCATACAAGGGCGTATCCAACACACCATCGTGGCCCCATGCATGTTTTCCAGCGGCCAAGCTTAAGCAGCCGCCTTATGCGATCTTTATCCAGCAGTATTCTCTCGCCGGTCGTTCACGCTCTCACACGTACACCATCGCGTTTACCCCAGCCCGATCGCTCCAGATGGCTCTAAACTTCCGCATGCCAGAGGTGGCTGGTGCAACTGGATATTCTCCAAGAAATATCTTGGAACCAGACGACCATAATGCAAACTCTGTCGCCGCTCTTGGGCAGCAAAATCACAAACCCACCCCACCAGACCAGAGGGCCGCGAAGCGAACAAAAGTCGATGGTAAACTCAGCCCGCCAATTGGAATCGATAGTCATTGACTCAATCCAATACACTTCCCTACCATTTATGCATACTCATAAGCGCTGTTGTGACTGAACGCGGGGTATAACTAAAAAACGTGTTCTCGGCTACAGGGAAAATCACTACGACTCCACGAAAGAGAGTTCCCACGGCCTGCGAGAATTGTCGCTTGCGAAAGACGAAATGCGACGGCGTGAGGCCGATTTGTGGGAGCTGTACGAGGATGGGAGTTGAGTGTGTTGGTGGGGATGATAAGGAGCTGAGCTTGTGCGTTGAATTTCTCTCCCCACCCCCGTTAACTTTCACGTGGTTACATAACTGACCATGTATCTCCAATCAGGTACGAAACAACAAGTTTGCGTATCCTCGAGGGCATTGAACGCCTCGAGAGCGTCCTACGAACTCAGAATGTTCCACCATCGAGTCCTGCCGACATGGGTCGCCTTCGTGCACCGGCCCCAACTGCTGTGTCTCCCGCCTTGTCTTACAAGAGTACAACCAGCATCGCAACAGCAATATACGAGCCACCAAGTCCCATGCCAGCGATCCCCACCCTCTTTGACTCCAACTCCACCAGCGACACCACAAGCAGGATGCTCAAAACGCCGTCGAAGCTCGATGGAGTTCTTGCGTGGAGTGTCTTTCGACGAACATGGCCTAGTTGTGGCCTTGCCTCAGATGAAAACTGGAAAGAGAACCCAGGGGAAGATGTGCACCTAGATCCGGTCAGCGTGAGGACTTTGCGTGAGCTATATCTTGAACGATTTCACCCAAGCTACCCAATAATAAATATTGATATCCTAGACAAGGCCATCCACTCGACATTCGAAGGCGCCCAGGGATGTAGGTGGGGCTCCGAATCCTGCTTAATGCTCCTTGTTTGTGCGCTTGGGGCAGTTGCCGATGATTACCGTGACCATTTCTACAATCGCGGGTCGGCAACGGACCTCCAAAGATCAAGGGTCGAACGGATAACGATGGCAGAGGGCTATTGGTTCATGGCACAGCGTAGATTAGGATGTGTGCTGTCGGAGGAATCAGAGCTTGCGGGACAGTGTCTCGCACTTGCCGGGTAGCACACCTTCCTTCAATCGCCGGCCTCCGCATCTTCTAACTGTTGGCACCTACAGATTTTGGTATTTATACCAACTAGACCCCATCTCTGCCTACAAGATGTTCCATTCTGCGTGCTTGAGTTGGCAAACCCTTCACCTAGCACAGGGTCGCATGAGTGAGATCTCAAGAGTTGAAGTCGACGGTGTCGGGAAAGGCATGACCAACGACCAATACCTCAAACAACGTCTCTACTGGACTTGCCTCAAAGCCGAATTTGAACTCCGCGCAGAGCTGTCTCTCCCCGTACCCACGGGTGCTCAACTAGAATATCCTCTCCATTTCCCCCGTCCCCCAGAGTCGTTCGGTCATCTGAACTCCAATCGGCTGTGGTTCTTCTACACCGCCGAGATCTTTCTCCGCCGGCTTCACAATCGGGTCATTGACGAGGTCGCCTCGTTCGAAGAATATCTTCGCGATCCGCACATCGCACTAACAGAAAAGCGCCTTGCATCCCTCATCACTATCGTTCGCGAGTACGAAGTGTACATCTCGAAATGGCACAACTCGCTCCCGAGCGACATCAAATTCCCGGACCCAGCATCCCCTACCCCTCTAACACCTCTCCTAGACGAGCGTCAACAGTTCATTCGCAAGCGCTTCCTTGACTGCCACGAGCTGCTCTACCGGCCATTCCTGAATCTCACCCTCAACTTCGACAAATGGCAGACGTACATCGTCGCGCACCCAAAGTCTCGCAGCCAGCCGCAGGATCTAGGAAAGCTCGAGCGGGACGTGCGCCACTTCTCGACAATGGCGTTGCAGTACACGTACTGGAGCATATGCGCGGATAGGGGGGTGTGGTTTCACCATTCATGCACGGTGTGGTTCGACGTGCGGAATCGGCTGGCAGACGTGCTGGTGTTGAGGGCGGCCGCGAAAGCGGGGTTGGGGATGGCGATGGATTGGGAGGATTTGGTGGAGGAGGCCGAGAACGGGCTAATGTATTGGTGCTTGGCAGACGGCGAGGACGCGAGAACGAAGGAAAGGAGGAGGAGGGCGGGATTGCAGGGATGTGGAGACACAGTGATATGGGCTAGGGATATTACTGGGCTGTGAAGGAGCGGAGTCGAGGAGACAGTAGCAGCAGTATGGCTTTGGATGAAGTGGTCCTGTGTTTTACCCGAATCGTCGTGGTATGCTATCACTCCGCCGCCCTAAGACAAAACAAAGCCTACGGACCTGCGCCAAAGTCCCGCCGTCAGTAAAACGATAGTATACCACGTTGATCGGTGACTGGGGGTCGAGTTACTGCGGATGTATCGTTGCTACGTTCGTTGGTAGATGTATATATAGTGGTTCTGATACTAGAGCGGGGTGTAGTACTGTATTTAGCATGTTATACAACTTCATTTCTCGCTTCATGCAGCTCTAGAGGCAGCCATCATTCACCTTTTATATTCTTTTATTAGCTCCCCGTAATCACGTCCCCTCATGCCCCTAACTGCAGAGTCCATTCTCTCAAAATCGACCGGTCATCAACTTCTTCGAGTATATATCAGGATTAATCCGCAAAGGTATGCTGCTTGGAGTTTATAAGTTTTGAAGAAAAAAGATTAAGGCATCGCGCTCACTCGCTCTACAGTTCAGAGTATACAAAGCCGTGCAGCTTTTATTGTGCCTCTGCCAGAATGACAAAATTAAAAAACTCGTTCACCACGGTATTTCACAATAACTTCGAGGACCCCAGAATTGGCATTTCCCACCGCCTATCACTCGATACGTAGAATAGTAAGGTGGAATCAAGATACGTGACGTCCAGGTACTCTAAATTCGATTTCTTGTTTAGAGTACATGCTCATGGCTAAAAACGCTGCAAATATGTAGAGTACCAAAACCGAACACTTTGCCTAACCGGCAGGGTATGGTGTTACAAACACCAGAGGTAACAGGCTCGAAACATACTCTAACCGTTCAGGGTGTTGTAAACACTCATAGTAAGTTTCACCGGCCCGAAATCTGCGGGGATCTCTCATGGTGCTGTAAACACTAAAAGATCGCAGGCTAGAAACCTGCTCTAATCACGGTGGTGTAAACGCTGGAATTATAGGCTTGAAACCTGCAGAAGTCACTCTCTTGCTCTTTTGCTCCATCATAGAACTGGCCACGAACCTGGTGTTACGCATTGATTTCTGTACTAGTAGGTAAATATGCGGTTTGCATGATGGTTAAAAACGTTGCAGATATAAAATCTGACTGCCTAACTGGCAGGGTAGGGTGCAATAAATATCAGAGATAGCAGGCTCGAAATTTGCGGAGACCACTCTTTGGCTCTGCAGCGGAACCGGCCACGGATTGCCAGTGATGTCTGTTCTAGCAGGCTCGAAACCCGTTCTAATCAATTCATGGTGTTGTAAACACTAAAAGGTCACAGGCTCGAAACCTGCTCTATCAATTCACGGTGCTGTAAACACTGGGTACGCAGGCTAGAACCTGTAGAAACCTCTTATGGTGCTGTAAACATTAAAGTCGCTGGCTAGAAACATCTTCTTTTGCTCCCCACGGGATTGGCCACGTACCTAATGCCACAGGCTGTCTATGGATTGATTTCTGTACTACTAGGTAAATAAATTATGTGTTCCGTACCGCACCGGTTTCCGAACCGGTGAGGAAAATTCGCGGTATTTTTGATCTGTTCACGAGCTGAATAGGGAATGCAAATTTGGAAACCAACCCAAAAGAACGAACTTACCTTAGACCATCTGCGCCATCACCGCAATACCATCGAGTGCTATCAGCTCTCTCGTCTACCTCAGTCTTTTCCGTCAACAACCCATCAACTCTGTCTACCCTATCCGACCCTACCATGAGCGACGCTTCCAACTTTCCGGAGGCCGAACATGTATTACACACTCTCTTCAACCGCCGAGTCATACGAGTGCAAGACAAGGCAATCAAGTCAGGCAAAACTATAAGGCCACTGGAGGCCGAGACAATGAAGTATGTCGCATCGAAGATGACAGTGCCGGTTCCGAAAGTTTTCGACGTCTCCGAGAGCGAAGATGGCACTGTCTCTATTACCATGCAGTATATCGATTGGCACACCTCTTGACAAGGATTGGAAAGATATGTCTCCCGAAGAGAAACTTTCTATAGCCCGGCAGCTGCGGGAGTACATCAACGAGCTTCGTACGCTAAAAGGCGGTTTCATTGGGTCTCTCGACGGCGGTCCGGTCATCGATCTCCGCAACCGATGTGTCACGGAAGGACCTTTCACCTCGGAAGCCGATTTCAACACCTTTTTGCTCTCGGAATTTCTTCCTCAAGTTTCGAACGTATATCATGACATGGCCCAACGTCAACTGCGGACAGACCACGATATTGTCTTTACACATGTGGACCTGTCTCTGAGGAATATAATGGTGAAGGACGGCCAGATAGTGGCCATTATTGACTGGGAAGCTGTGGGGTGGTATCCGGAGTACTGGGTATATTTGAAGACTTTTCATGGGCCCTGTGGCGAGATGTCGTGGATCGATTTCATGCCATATATATTTCCTCAAGCATATGAGCAAGAGCTGATAACCGACCGCTTCTTTGCCCCATTCTTACGTCATAATTATTAGGGGAGTACGTGCAGTCGTCAAAGCTTTGCTGTTTACCGGTGCATGAGTTTTCGCGCGCTTGTTTAGAATAGTCTAACGCTACCAGAACCAGTATCTCCGCAGCCCGGGTGTCGCCCTTCTGCCAGACGCTCCAGACCTGTTCTTCCTCCTCTCCATCCACCCGCGTCCTACACTACCTCGTCTCCGCCGGCGCCATCCTCAGTCTTGGAGTTACGAATTTGAGTCTCAGTTGGGCAGTGGGTACCCGGCGTGGAGTGGGGGTATGAAGGCATGAAGGCGCGGGGTTTATGCTGGCAGTGTTAGAGATTGCAGTAAAGGATGCCGCAGAGCGGGAAGATCGGAATAGGAGAGTAGAAGTGGGAGTTCGGGGCGGGAGAGGGAGCAGGAGGCGGGGGAGAGGGCTATGTGGCCTTTGGCGGTGATGGTAAGTAGTTGCCACTCATCTTCGAAATTGCGCAGGGCATCCAAGGGTGTAAACTCCTTGAGACTCGTGCAAAAGTCCTCCCACGTCGGATATGGTAGGCTATTTGGGTATGTTGGCGCCGCCCACCGGCCCGCCGCCTCTTTGAGCTGGAGTAGGGCATACCGAGTCTACCCTTCTGTCTACAGTGTCGCCATTGCGATTGTTTCAGTCGTTGGGGTTGTGGCACCACTGTCCCCGGGGGTCACCGGTTCCAGCCATCTGATCTCATGGCAGCGGGCTTCGAACTATCGGTGTAGGTCGTTGATAAAGTTGCCCACCGCTTGGATATCCCGCTCACCCTTGAAGACTGGCAATTGTCTCGGGTCAATGGTGAAGAGGTGGTCGTATTGCCTATTCCGGTGGTCTGATTCCACGCACTGGCTGCCATCACCATTCGTACCGCTTCCTCCACTGCTGTCAGTTGTCCCCTGAGCTCCGCCGCCTCTTGTCGAGCTTCCTCCATTACCCGTTGGGCTTCCTCCGCTGCTGCTCGTGCTGCCAACGCTTCTCTAGCTGCGCGGTCTGCTTCATTCTATTCCCCATTGTCCCCCGCTCGGAGTCGTTCCACTTCTGTAGTCAATTCTTCGTTCCTGATCGCCCGGTCTTCTGCCGAGTCGGGGCGCTCTGTCCCTGTGTCTTCCAGGGCCGCGATGATTCTTCTCCACCGCTCATCACGGTCTGGGCCGTCAATTGCTTTCTCTAAGAACCAGTCGCGGTACTAAACATACTCCACTGACCTGGGTGTTCCATCTCTCTGTGGCTAGATAAGGTTGATTGTTTCTTCCGGGTATTCGGGATCGTGGTATCACGGATTCTCGTTTTCGTTACTATTGCTGCTGCTGTTGCCTGCGTCAGGTGCGTTACTTGGCGGGAGGGCTGCCATACTTTGCCTCGGCTGCCTTCTCGGTGCCACCGAACGTGCCATCAGTCAGTCGGCCTGTTCTCCGGTATGTCTCGTGATCTCGCGAATGTGTGTCGACGCGTTTCTATCTGAAACCGCGTGTCAATCGGGTCTTTGCAGAAATCGTTAGGTCCTGTCGATCTCAATTACCGAATTGCCACTGGAAAAACACCGGAATCGAGGCAAATGATGGAGTTGACGTGTTGCTACCAAGATGTAAGTTGCTAGAAACGTGACGTCTATTCTAAGAGGATCGTGATCTCTATATACAACGTTGAACTGCACACGTGACTTGAGCCGCAACCGACGTACACAGTGTCCTTTGATTCTGGGTTGTTGACGTTAGTAGGAGGTTGGGCAAAGGGGCTTCAAGCGCTCACACAACCGATCAATCGCATATCATTCTCTTTCTCGACGGAAACTCATTCAAACTAAGTACAAGTTCCTCCTTCACGCTTCCTGCCCTACCTTCTTTAGACCAACCACCCAAGAGCAGCCTGTATGATCGAAACACTCCCGTGTAACAGCCCGCGTTGTGAGCTATTCACCGTGCAACCGTCGTATCAGTCAGCACAATGTGTAACATCGCGTTGTGAGCTCGTCACCGTGCAGCCGTCGTATCTGTCAGCACACTACCCTTCTTCGTCCGCCACTCCTCCGCGAAACTAATGCGAATATACACATCGCGCGCCCTCGGTCGCTAGATATGAAAAAGTTTTACGTTGTGGCTCGAGGCCGGGTTCCGGGCGTCTACCACAGCTGGTATAGATCAAGAAGGCGTTTGGACCGCGCAATTGTGGCCTCCAGTGGAGCACTGCTGACTGTCCTCACAGGGCTGAAGCTCAGAAACAGTGTCATAAATTTCAGGGTGCGGCACACCGAAGCTTTTTTGACCGCGAAGAGGCAGAGCGTTATCTTTCTGGGCATGGGCAGATGCCAAACGGCCAGACAGATTGGTACGGGGAAGGACGAGAAGGACAAAGTATGTTGGTGGATTACTCGCGGAACCGTTCGAGGCAGCTTCCTTTCGCTAGATCAGCATCGACTTCGCCAGCATTCGGACGTGAGAGAATCACACAATCGAAACCAGCAAGAGATCGCCGATCCGGTCATATATCCTGGTTGCCGAAATCACCACTGCCTTATGATCAATTCTACAAAAGTTTCATGAATCAGCCAAAGCTAAAGGATGATTTCGCCGATATACAGTCAGAATATAAGGCGCATGATAGACCCAAATTTAGCGACTTCGTTCTCCAAGGCGAGCCGCCATTGTCAGCTGAACAGCAGTCTGTGTATGATACCGTGATGGAGGGACACAATGTTTTCATCACAGGCTCTGCGGGAACTGGAAAGTCCTTACTACTGAAGTATATACAGGCCGGCCTCGAAGAGAAACGTTTAAAGTATGAGGTTACAGCCCCGACTGGGATGGCCGCGGTCCAAGTAGGCGGTCGGACCATCCATTCGTGGGCGGGGATTAAGACGGGCGATCAGGGCTTAGAGGCTATGATACGTAAAGTATTAACCAGCGAGACGGCCAACCGTTGGCAGTTCATTGACGTATTGGTGATTGATGAGATATCGATGGTTAAATTCCCATCCGGTTAATGCAATTCTTCTGATTAATCCAGGCATATAGGTACACGCCGATTTGTTCCAATCGCTGGATCGGCTTGCGCGGTGCGCGCGTCAAGTAGAAGCTCCTTTCGGTATGACTTTCAAGCACCTCCATCGATATTTGGATATTAACTCGCAAGGTCATAGGCGGGATTCAAGTCATTGTATGTGGTGACTTTTTTCAGTTGCCACCAATCGATAAGCAAACATGCTACAAATGTGGTCTGGAACCATGCGCTAGTTGGCCGCGTTTTACTGATTTTTGAAAGGCAGTATGCTGCTACAGCCCCACAAGCGAAGCTATTACCCTGATCCATCAATTCTCGAAATCCCACACGACCACTTCCATCAGTCTAACACTGATCCAATGCGATGGACAGTATGCTCGTACCACGATCGCGATAACAAGTATTCTGAACCATGCAACCACCCTTACAACGATACTGCAGTGTTTGCATTCCAGGCACCTGCTTGGACGGATGCAGAATTTCAGACTCTAATTCTTTCCAAAGTTTTCCGACAGACAGACGAGACTTGGATCAGAACGCTGAATGAGATAAAAACTGGTCGCTGTGGGTCAGAAGCATCAACACTCATCCGAGGGCTTCAGAGACCGCTAGCTCCTGCTGCCGAGCTCCTGCCGACAATGCTGTATACGCATCGAGCATCGGTCGAAGATGAAAACCATCAGAAATACCAAGAACTTAAGGGGGAGGAAATGGTAGTGGATGCGCTTGACGAGGGTGAGATATGCGACAAACATGGACATAAACAGCATATGAGTGCACTATCACTGGAGAAACATGGTGAGTCTTGCTGTTAGCCCTGGTTGGATGGGGTTTATTTTTGAAGACTTCTTCAGATATCTCCAAGCGCCGGTGACGCTGAGGCTCAAAGTCAAGGCGCAAGTCATGTATCTTTCCAACAACCCAGATGAGGACATATATAACGGATCCAGGGGCGTAGTTAGCGGGTTCACAACAGCCCGGATAAGAAGCGAGCAAAATAGAGGGCTGTGGGTTAAAAACCGCTCCCAGTTCCGATACGACGAAGTCAGCGTTCTGGTGCCGCTTGTCAGCTTCTATGCGAATAAAGGACCTTCGGTGTATGCATTCACTTAGTCATATATTCCGTTCCCGTGACGATTAGGGCTAACCAGCCTTAGACCCCATCATAAAGCTAGACCGCGCAATCCGATCCCAATATTCCCACAGAAGTGGGACTCCGAGCAGCGCTACCCGAATGGAAATATCCATACCCTTAGAAGAACACAGCTGCCATTAGCTCTTGCGTGGGCAACAACAATCCATAAATCGCAAGGGAAGACATTGAACTACGCTGTGGTCGATATCCGCGGCAGCTTTGTGGCCGGACAGGCATACGTTGGGCTCAGTCGGTGCAGAAGCCCAGACTCGATGCAGGTTTTGTTAGGGAACAAAAGTCTGGAGGAGATATTCACGGTTAATCCGAAGGTTGTGGAGTTTTACCGCGGGATTGAGGGGTCCGAGGCAATTCTGGGTCCGCTCGCCAAGTTGAAGGCAGGGCAATTAGATGCTTGTAGGAGGAACTCGGGATAATATCTGTATCATAGCGATTGAGTCTTTTTAGGGCTGTGAATAGCCCTCGTGCCCGAGCAACCCAGCGCTCCCTCCGAATGATTCCGTCCAGCACGCCCACCTTGAGCGAGCCACAGTCCCAGTCCGATCTGTGTGGCAAGGTTCTATTGACAGATGGGAACGTGGATGGAGGTCGGGTAACTCGACGACGAGTTGCTTTGTCGTCCCAACGCAGTTCATCAAGAGGTGTGCGGAGATGTTTTTGTACGCATGAGCGTGAGAGTAGTCTATAGTGAACGGTAGCGGATCAGACTGACCGGTCACAGTGTTAGAATATGACATTAAGCATCCTGGAATTTGGATGATCTTAATTCGTCTACGCCCTTAACTTAGAACTCCATACTCAATGATACAGGCTTTGCCCGCTCACTTCCACCATCCAGCATGTGAGCCGGCCGCCTAAGTTCGCGAACGACCACGGGTCATGCATAGAACATATGCGGTTTACTCTACGTGATAACAATCAAAATACTACAGATATAAGAACCGACTATCCAGTTCAATTGGTAGAACATGGTGCTATAAACACCAAAGGTAGCAGGCTCGAAACCTGCTCTACTCAATTCATGTCGTTGTAAACACTAGGGTCGCAGGCTAGAAACCTGCGGTGTTGTAAACACTAGATCAGACTCAAAACTTGCAAAAAAATTCTTTTGCTTTACCGCAGGGCCTACATTTTAGAAGCCACATAGCTTGGCTATCCACAGACTAGTTAAAACCGACACAGATATGTAGAGTACACGAACTAATCGTATATCCTAATAGGTTGTACACGGTGCTATAAACGCTAGGCAGCAGGCTCGAAACCTTCTCGGATCATTCACAGTGCAATAAACACTGGGGTCACAGGCTAGAAACCTGCGATACTAAAATAACAGACTCAAAGCCTACAAGACGACTCTTTTGCTCCGCCGCAGAGCCTGCCATTTCGTAGCGACCAGTCACGAATCGACACCTATCCTTGTAAGTAGACAATGGTAAAAGCATCGCAGATATAAGAACTGATCACTTAGCCCAACCGACAGAGTATAGTGCTACAAACACCAGGATCGAAACCTGCTTTAATTATTCACAGTGCTGTAGACACTTCTATAACTAAGCCTTCGCAGGCACCAAATCTGCAGAGATTACTCTTCCGCTCTGCCGCCAGCTGGCCACGTGTCTAGTGCTATGGGCTGTCCACGAACTAATTTTTTATACTAGTAGGTTTACATGATGGCCAAAAAAGCTGTAGATGTAAGAATTAATTGCCTAGCTTAAAGGGTAGGACATGGTGCTATAAACACCAGGCAGCAGGCTCGAAACCTGCTCTGATAATTCCCAATGCTATAAACACTTAAATATCGCAAGGCTCGAAATCTGCTCTAATCAATTCACGGAGCTGTAAGTAGGCTTGAAATCTACAGACATTACTCTTTTGCTCCTTATTTTGACATTTCCCACCGCCTATCACTCGCACTCGATTCGTAGAATAGTACGTAAATGCAACGGTGTGATAAATATCAAAATCAAGCATATGTAGGTAGGTCTCTGTGAATTAGATTGATTCTGAGCAATACTAACCGAATGTCCATTAATGCTGGCTCGGAACTGATGTTTTGTAGCACCCGCCCGGTCACGCCTGTCGCCAACTCGACCCCTCCCATTCTCATTGTTACTTTCCCGTAGGCGCCCGCAATCTCTATTTCCACTTCTTTCCATGCGTTTATCTTGAATCATTCCTTCGGCCCTCCTACTATAGATAATGGCAAGGCATCCTCACACATCACTATCTCCATTACCTCCCTCTCTCTCCCTCATCATGTATTGCCTCAAATGAGATTTCGGTTCTTTATTGTAACGAACGGAGCTGGAGCTAGATTATTTATTCAGCTACAAGCCAAGACTTAATTAAAGTATCTCAACGTCCGTAGTGCTGCTGGAACTCACATCAAAATAACTATCAACTAAGTTGTTACTGTCGAGTATGCTTTCGTCTAGTATCGAAGCATCGTCGTCGTCGTCGAAGAATGGTTGTCTCGGGGTAAGTGCAGGAGCAAGATTGGTGAGGGCCTGGTGCTCTGGCATGTTGATATATCCGTAGCTGGGTAGTCGTAGTTGTATTGGATGGGAGATTTTTATGTCGGAGTCTCTGTAGAATATGATAGTAATAGCTCCAACATCTCCCGGTGATACCTCTCATTTCTAGTGGCTTCTAGTATGATATGTTCGGTAATTGGAATATGTGGTTCCTTTGCCACTAATGCTTCCATTATGCTCGCCATGGATTCCTAGCCACCATTGCGACGATAGACTCCGAAATCTGAGAACTGGGACATTTGCGTAAGAAACGCTCCACAAAAATATTTCTTTCTATTGCAACCACCATGACTGATTCTGTAATCCGGGGATCGGGGCATTCTAACACTAGTAAGCCGACTAGCCATATCAAACGAGCTTTTCTCTTTGGTGGAATCTTTAATGCTGCAATGATGATTGATTCGGTGACCTGGAAGTTACTATCCCTAGACAGCAGGAGGTGCACTACTTCCAGCCAGTCATCACTATCCCTCTGCACGGCCGCTATGACGATGGACTCTGTGATCCGAACGCCTGGATTTCTGGCTAGCAGCAACTTGAGCATTGAACCGACATTATAATGATTAGAAACCGTCGCTATCATGACGCGCTCACTGATTGAGATGTGGGCTGCCTGTCCAACAAAAGTTCCAACAAGGGTACTGCATTAAAAGTATTTCTCGCCGCCGCAGCTAACGTTGCTTCGGAGATCATGTGCTCATTTTCGGGGTGTGAGGACAGTAGCTGCTGCATCAACTCGCAAGTTGTATTAAAGGAACAAGCTGTCGCAGTGAGAATGCGCTCCATAGTCCTAATCGTAGGTTTCCTGCATTACATTTGTTGCATAACGCCGATTTCTGCTTCTATGGCAGTGGCCTCTATGATAGATTGAGCACCTTCGACGCTTAAGTTTTCAGAAAGCAGTAGCTTCACCAATTCTGGAGCACATTTTGACCGGTTTTTTGCCGCGTTCATGATGATCGTTGCGGAGATCGGAACAGGACACCTGGATAGAAGAGTTTTCATCATGTCTGCCTCCCAGTCGTAGGCCACGGCTGCCACAAAGACTTCAGAAACCTTAATATTGGTCGCCAAACTTAGAACCGCCTTCACAGCATCAAAGTTGTCTATGAGTGTCATGGTTTCTTCGGTGATTGGGATGTCAAAGGTATGAGGATAGCAGTAAACGTATCATCGTAGGGTTTCTGGCTGCCCTCTTAATGACAGCCGTCGTGATATGAATTTTGCGAGCCCTTGGGAGTAGTAATTTCATAACTTTGGTATTACCGTTCTTTGCAGCTTTTAACAGTACTCACTCGGTAATCGAAGCATCAGGGCGTAGGGAAAACAGCAGTTTCATTCCTGCATTTCCACGAGTACTGGTGGCTGCTTCGTACAGGACGTTCTCAGTCACTTCAATGTCCTCCCTCCTCAGCAGCAATTGCGCAATATCAAAGTCAAGGCGTAACGCCATGACCACTACCTCCTCCATAATTTTGACCTTTTTTCTGTTCAGAAAAACACCGATAACTTCTCGACCGCTCAGCTTATTACCCAGCGCTACGGAAAATGTATTCGCGTCTAATTCGAACCCTTCACTGGCCTCAACTAGGGCCCTCATTACATTTCCTCCGTGTCGTTTATTCATCGCAGCCACAGAGATCATACTTCTTGTTGGGGGGTGCTTTTTCAACAGTAGGCTCACAACGTCCTCTCCAAACCGTCTCACAATTATTTCGGCTGCTTCTTCGGTGAACTGTACATCAACTTTGGACACCAATTGCCTCATAAGCTCGTTGCCCTTAATCCAATTGGCACCGGCGATCTTGACCTCCTTTGCCGTGATCGTTGTGTTTTGATGGATGCCCAAAATCCCTTCAAACACCTCTGCCCCAGCGCTGAGATTACCCATCACCGCTTTCATTGCGCGTCCCTCGCCGAAGTCACAGCTCCATTGCACTGCTAATTTTGCAATGTGGGTAGACCCCTTTCTTGCAGCGTACTCTACAGCGTCTTCTGTTATCGGTATTAGGACATTGTTAGGACCTAGAAGAAATTCTGCGAGCTATTCTATATTGGCGTTGGTTGCAAACTTCAGCGAGTGAAATGGTGGTGCCACTATTCTAGTAACTTCACACCACATCTCCAAGCTTGACGACTGACCAAGTATTTGGTGAAAGAGTTCTGGGGCGAACTGTGCTTCGCCTGATAAAGGGGACGATGGGTAGTAGGTGGGAGCTCCGCCATCTAACCGGCTCGCCCGGAGGCGGAGGTGGTGTATCTAGACTCTGTCATACTCTAATTAGAGTGAATACAGTATGAATAAAACAAAAAAAAAAAAACAGTGCTTCGCCCTCGTTGCGTATATGTGCGTGCCAATTCCGTGCAGCATAACCTAGAAGAAGGAATTGAAGTTCCCATACTGAGATTTCTTGGTTCGGTTTGTTAAGATCCAGTTTAATATCGTCAAAGCCCAAATATGACATGCATGCTTTACTAATGAAGAGTTGGGGGCCGATGTCGTTGCAGAATGAGCAATTAGCGAACATATTTTTCTGCAACATGTAATCTTTAGTCGATTGGTGAATCAAGTGAATCACGCCGTCGATGCTTTCTAGTATAATACCGAGGGCACTGGTTAAGAGCTCTGAGATAAGGTTGACCATATAGTCCTGCGTGGATGCTTGACTTTTGGAATTCGCCTGAATAGAAACCGCCGTTTCGAGTTCTTTAAAGGTTAGGGGCTGTCGATCATAGGCTACCCAAATTACCAACTTCTGTTCAATAACGGAACTGCCCATAATTTTGTCAAAGATACCGCTATACAGGGTGTTCAGATCTGTCGGGCTCGATCGGATTGTTTCCTGTAGCTCGGCAACACTAGGAAAGCGGATTCTTTTTATTCCTTCATAATAATTGACACCCACAAAAACGACCTCCCCGCTCCGGCCAGCAGCAGCTCCGCAGCCTTATCTTGAAGACGATCAAACTGCCGCGGGAGATCTGACACCATCTTGTTGACGAATATCTCAAGGTCTTCCTCATGCGCTCGAAGATCAAAACATGGAAACCGTTTAAGTTGGGTTGAAATATCTGGATCCGGTCGACTTGTCAGGAGAATCTTCAGTTCCAGAGAAGGGCGCGAGCTGTGCCCATTCATTGTGAAAACCAGTACCTTCAGTTTGCGAGCAACAAGGTCACCGCGGCCTCGTCAGCTCCTTCGCATTCATCGATTCCATCAATTACGCAAAGATTGTACGAAAGACAGAATCCCGAACTATGGTTTCAAAGATATCCCAGAAGCCGTTGGTTGAATTAAGGGTCTTACTCCTATCCCTCTCCGGCACTGCTAATGTACTGTGCCGGATGGGTCCTCTAACTAGTTGGTCAATGAGCTAACGAAGGATTGCGGAGACGGTACTGAGGTCTTCACGCCGCTGGCAGCAGAAAAAGTAAATGACTGTCACATCCTTCGGATTGTTCTTCGTATATTTGTGCTCTAAATAGTCGAGTACTACTCCCGAGAGAACGGTCTTGCCTTGGCCAGGTGAACCCCGAATCCATAGAAGTGAAGATTTAGCAGTCTAAGATGTAAAGAGCTGTTCGCACTTGAACCACTCGAATGTACCCGTTGCAGCTACTTCGACATTATTCTTCCGAAATGCTTCGAAACATGGAGCATTGAAATGTCTGCTTAAACCTTGAGGGACCTAATTAACATTGTCAGTATGCTTGTGCTGTGTCATCTAAATGCTCACATACCCTCGAGTATGGTGATTTCATCCAAGCACTTTCGAATATGACCTACAACTGTTGTGTAGTTTAGGACCCCTCTTGTGGTGAATTTAACTATGTCTCTGTGATTTTTATGTACGGGAATCATTACTTCGTTTGGAAGATGTAAAAGTGCTGAAATTGTCTTAACCATCTCTTGCAGTTCTCCAGATCTGGCATTTACGTGTGGGGCAACCTACAGGAGCAATTTAGCACATAATACCAAGTAAAGGGTCATTTACCATACTTCTCTGACTGTGCTGGTTTTGACCGTCTCGTAGAAACTGAAAACCTTCAGCTTTTGCAAGATCTCCAGCAATCTCGCTCTGGGCCCCTAGGAAGGGTGAAGTCGCTTGCAGTTGCTGAAGCAATCTGTAACGTGAGGTCTCGGTTCCGTCCGACATCTCAAGTACCATGGCTTCGAGTTCTTCGGTTCTGAGTCCTCGATGCGGGGTTCCGAAAAAGCAAGTAGCTCGGGTTGACTCCACGATCTTGCTTTCTAATTGAGTTTTAGAATGGACCAAAATCTGAGAAGCTGTTAACAGGGAGTATTCCCAGGACAGTGGTATTATATATCTTCTCCCGAATACTTCTTCAGTTGTTTAGTACATCATTAACTTTCATCTTTCGATGAGATGTCCTTGTCTCGTCCTCGGACTCTCGTTGCTTCACTCGCAGGCTCGCTCGGCAACGAGAGAGGTACGAGTAGCAACGCCACTGGAGGCTGGGCACGAGACAAAAGATGTCCTATAACTACCGTATCCTACATAGACCCTAGGTGAGAGAGCAAATGGCGAAAGAAGAAGGGTAATTACTTGTAATATTAGAATACCACCGAGACTGTGTCCTAGAAATATAATAGGCCTTGTCTTTTCCTTGAAAATTATCAGCACAAGTGAAGGAACGCCGAGTGAATGAACAAGTACCTCAGCTGAACTTCGGGCATTTTCTAGTTGCCGAACAAGGTTCCTTCCATAGTCCAGCATAATGCTGTTATCCATAGTACTACAAAGGTTGATGTTGTAGCCAAAAGTCATTACCCGAACGTTTTATATGTCTCGAGGGAGAAAATCCTTTAGCCACATTTGTTGACTCTCACGGTTTCTCCAAGACCCAGAGGCATGACCTGCTAGTCCGGTTACAGCGACGATACTGTTCCGCCGCGTTTCGTAATTAGCAACGGCTCTCGATCGGGTGAGCGGTAACCTACTTAGCGACGACCTCGCCTTCTGGCGTATTTAGAGGAGTGAGATGATGAAAATGGCTGTCCATCAAAAAGTCCCACTTTTTGACGAGAGAATTTGTCGTATGTCTCGATATACCGTTCATCCCCCTCGAGTTGTTCCAAGGATTTTGGACAGTGATTCATGTTAAGAATGGCTATTTGATATGTGCAGCTGTAGGTAGCTGGAAATAACGATACGGTGCACTGCTCATGGCCGAGAAGAAGCGGATCAGCCCTCCTAATGGCGTTAAGTAAATCATCCTTGCTCCATGCTGGCGGGATATCTGTAATTCGGAAATACTTTGGTCTGGAGGGGGGAGGAGCCCTCTCATCGGCAGCTATAGACGACACTTATCGAACAAAATTTAGGACTAAAATAAATTTGTAACGAGCGAGAGAACGAACCTGCTGAGGTTGAGAGCGAGTGATCTTGGATGGTCGGGTATTACTCTCAGAGATGTCGATCACTGCCGCTAACTTTTTTTTCTGGAGGGTCTCTGCAAAAGCGTTTAACTCTCTTAAATCTTCTTTATCGAGGCCACACGTCTGTACAGTCGCCATATGATTGATGATTATGAAGAAATAGGATCCGAATGCTTGAGTGGGCGATTAATTGGTAGGAGAGCACGAAAAGCTAGCGAAAGGGCCAGAATGAGGATTAACTTTCCCAAGAGAGAGTCGCTTACTGAGAAAAGGAACTTCGAAAGATAGAGGCGACTGTTGTAAGGTGAATGTGAGAAAGGTGAGGTGGATCTGGTACGTGAGCTTCCAACACATAGGTGAGAGGCAATGTGCAGGGGTCAGCCGCCCTTTACATACATATACAAGTAGAATAGCACCCAAAGTCGAGTCCTGTGAAATTTAGATCTACTCGCATATCCTAAGCTCCTGACAACGAAATAACGAGTGTTGTAGCGTAAGATCTGATCATGAGAATAATGGTTAGTGCACTCTTCATAACTGGACCACGCTGCTTTTATATTGGCGTGCTCCCAAACAACTTTGCTAGATTTACCAAACCTTAGGCATTCCCGATTTCGCTGGCCACACCCATGTAAATACTTAAGAAGTACTCATATCGCACACTTGATCAAGAATTGTATTCATGTAAACTGGTCATGAATGTGGTAGTTTGTTTGAATGTAACTTTCTGCGTCTGAAAACTAGCCTTTTGCTAAAATGCGAAAAAGTCAGGACACAAGTGTAGCAAGTTGCATTCAACCGAGTGCTTTTCCATGCAAATTTATCAATATTACGTTCTACCCAACCGCAACGCCAGAAAACCCAAACCCCAAAACCATACCTACAACTACAACTCATTTCTCCCTCCCCCAGCCCCCTTCTCTCTATACCCCTTCACCAACGTCTCCAGCTCCTCGCCCTTATACGCCTCTACCCACGCCATAAACTTCGAGTTTACCTCGCACTCCTTCAACGCCACCAGCGCGCTGAGTACCCTCTCATCTTCCTGTTCCACCACCGCCTCCTGAAACGATCCACAAAGTCCCCTCAACTCTCCACTCGCCTTTTCAACACCCGCAGAATCACTTCTCATCTCCAAATTCAAAAATGAGTCCTCGACCACAACCGCCACTCGTCCACGCACCTCGCCCGTTCCAGCCGCAAACACACCTCTCAACGTCTCCACCCCTTTCTGCGCCAGAAAGTCAGCGCGCACACCCGCATCCCGCAGCGTCTGTCCGAGCAGGAAGAGAATACGCTTCTTCGCGGTCTCGTTGGCTTCGGTGGCAAGGGCGGACAGGATCGGTGCGGCGAGGGGTGTGGCGACAGCGTTAGAAAGCGCCTTCAGGTTATTTGAGAGTGCAGAACCAAGGGTGAGAGCGCTTGCGGCGCGGAGCGGGGGGTGTGGGGAGGTGAGGAGCGAGAGGAGCTTCGATACCGCGCCGGGGGCGGACGTTAACTGGGCACCCCAATACGCTTCGTGAACGAGGTCGGAGAGCGGAGTGAGGGTGTCTACACTCGGCGAGGAAAGGAGGGATACGAGAGAGGCGTCGAAGAGTTCCTGCTCTCCTGCTGCGGACTTGGGCGGCTTTGGTTGTTGGTGTGAAGGCGGGGGCTCGAGAGGCGCTCCTGCCGGGATTGAAGGGGTGTCATCCTCGGAGACTAGGACAAGGTTGTTGGTAGAAGTATCATTTTCATCCGGAACGTAGATCTTCGCTTCCTTGAGTCCTGTTTGTACGTCGAGGCGGACGTGCAGACCCTTCGGAATATCTTGATCGGGCTTTACGACTTGGAATTCGTATGTGGCAACAAAGACGCGCGGATAACAGGGCGTGCCGGGGTGGCAGATCATCTCCTCGTTATTGCTGCTGTCATCAGCAGCGAATTTGATGGGGATATTGGCGGCTTCATTTGCAGCGGCAAGAAGGGGGAGGATGAGCAGGAGCAGAGATTTAGCGGTGACCTTCATGGTGGCTGTAGTAGTCGTAGTATTAGGATAGGGGAGGACATGAGTCGTAGGTTCGAGGGATCTTTATAACACGGTAGGGAGAGTTAAAGCTTTCGTGTCATCAGCGGCAGGGTGAAGCTCCCCGAGGAGCGCTAGTGGCAAATCGGAAGTAACCCGGCAACACAGCACTAACGGCGGCGACGACGACATCGAATCTCACATTCGCTAGAAACACCACATCTCCGCTCACGATGTTCGCTCTCCGCCGCTCCGCAATCCGGTCCTTTAACTGCCGTAGCGCTTCCACACATGCTTCCCACGATGCGCATTCCGTGGCACCAGTAAACGAAAGTCCCAAACCCCCTCCTCACCTCCTCCCCCACCTCCGCTCACCCACCCTAGGTTTCGGCAAAGGCTTCTACCTCAGTATTGCCGCTGCAGTCGGTACACTCGCTCTCTACAGATTTGACACTGAGTCGAACCCGGACGGCACCTCATTCCTGACCCGACTTATCGAAAAATACCACAGCCGCACCGAGATGTGGGAGGCGCGAAACGCGCTGCACACACACATGGTTGAGCGGGCTGCTGAAGACAAGTCGCTGTTCCAGGACTCGAAGAAGACGAGTGTCGTTGCCCACAAGTTTCCTGAGTAAGTGGAGAGGAGATGGGAGGGAAGGGAGACAGAAGAGTTGCTGATTTATGATGCACGCAGGGCTCTTAATATGGGATCTCCATGGAACCAGGCCGCTGGGTGGTCCAGTGGAGATCTTTCAGCTGTTAAAGCACACATGGAAGCACAGAGGGAGAAGCATGCCGCGTCTTTGCAGAAGTAGGGAGGATGAGGAACACATTTATTGCCCTAGTTGTGCGGTTTGCGTGTCGTCATTGTGCGTGCGGAAGTATACCGGGAATAGACGGTGGGATGAAGGTGATCTGTATAAAGAAGAGAGTTTATGATGTCGCTTACATTCCACCATACTGACAATCAAATTTGACCAAGATGAACCTAAACACTGCAGTTGTGGTCTCTTCCATCCCATGCCAGAAATAACACCTACGCTAAAGGAAATGTGGTAACTAAAGAAAATGGTATGGAAATAGAAAAGAAGCACCGAACGCCAACATGTTTTATGTAGAGCTGTCCGAAGTTATTATGACCGAGACTCCAAACGATATGAAAAGTGAAAAGAAAAAAACACAACGTCCAGAAACATTTGCCAATGACACGAAACATCCAGCACATCCAGAGAGATATCTCCGTACTTTCCAGATCTTAGAGGATTCTCGGATTTGGGTAGATACCTTGCTCAATGCCGGATTTAAAGAGTGGTATCAAACTTATATCGTAGGAAGTCTGCACAAAGAAAATATCGGAAAAACAGTTACCAGATAGCTCTTCCTGCACACATTCCATCCCATAGCATAGCTATCCCCAGATCCAATAAGATACAGGCTAGATGCCTAACCGAAAAATTAAACTTCGAAGTCCGGAATACAAACGTAACACCCACACATAGCCACCACAGAAAAACTTATATCTCCTACCAATCAGCCGGCCTGAATTCGCCACTCCCACAGACCGACAAAGGATCCATGATCTAGTACCGCCTATAAGTATCATATCCATCACTTTGTGGCGGGCGATCCCCCATTGGCAAATGCGGAGGTGGACCTGGGTATCTTGCAGAAGCGGGTGGGCTTCCAGATCTCACAGCTTGCGCGTCATAGTAATAGTCCGCCGCCGTCATATGGGGTATCACAAGTGGCGGCGGTGGAGCCGCGTAATATCCATGTGGTGGTGGTCTTGATCTATACGGGTCGAGATATTCGCCGATTTCCGCTGACCCATAATAAGCAGTCGGTGGATAAGCGTATCGTGACCCAGGATATCCGACGGGGATGCCCCTGTTCTCGGGTCCGGGCGGAGGATATCGTTCTCTATAACGATCGCCGTTGAGATCACCTCTGACGGGCGATCTAGAGCGGCGACGAGCACTACCCGTTGGGGGGTGCCTCGCAGGATCAAAATTATGCCCAAAGTGAGGATCATCGTGATAATTGGCCTCTGTCGGGCGCGGTGCTCGAGCCTGTGCATCCATAAAGTCCGCTGCGGAAGGTCGGCTGGCTCGACGTCGAGTGTCAGGCTGATGATTACCCTCTTGCCTGGCAGACCCTTGAAACTTGTATTGATCCCTCTGGTCTGGATAGTAGGAACTCGAAGCTGTTGTCTTCATGGGACGTGGGCTTCCAGGTCCGATGGAATCCATTCTTGCCATATCAGACGCTGTGGACTGATGTCGGTCGTACAGATTGACATCTCGCCTTGTAGATTGATAATCAAAGTTAGGAGCATCAAAGCTATTGAAATTACGATGAGGATCGACAAACTCAATTTGTTGCAAGCGGTCTCGAGAAATTGGAAACCCATTAGCCATAGTATCATCCCGCTCTGATGTGGATGGTGGTGCCCTCATCATAGAGGAATCTGAATGACGAGGTCCAGTAGGGAAAACAGAACCACGGCCCGACCCAGCGTCCGATCTTGCCTTTGCTCCACCATCTGTGCTTCTGACCCTGTCATGCTTAACGCTCTTAACAAATGCCCAGGGAAAGATGTCTTCCAATAGATGGCGCTTTTCGGTATCCACTCCCTCCGAGTCCGCTAGGGCCAATATAACACGAGGGTGAGGCAATCTGACCATATCTCGGGTCCAGTCCGGAACCACGACAGATTTGTTCCTCTTTACGTGAACCGTTTCAAAATGCTGTAGTAATGAGATGATTGGAAATAGCCTATCGGCCTTTGATGTGCCATCTACAACCCTTCCAGGGTGCCTTTGGCATTCTATACATCCCAACTCATTGGCTGCCCTGATAGGTGTCATGGCTGGATGTTCACTCAGTGCTTCCAAGAATAGAGAGAGAGGGATAGCCTCCGAACGCCTGGTCTGATACTTGCGCGCAGTCCTTGTTATGACAAAATGTATCAGCACGGATGATGGGATATCCCTAATCTTTGCTAGCTGGAACCACGCATCCCGGGCATCCCCGGCCACCTGATCCAAACGCCCATAACGTGATTCATCTTTGCTTGATGACTTATATCCATGGCGGGGCGCCGTAGGAACAGAACGATTGAATCCCTGTGCCCAACGCGGGGGTGATGCTGACCTGGGATATTCTTGCGGCCTGAGAGGCGCACGAACTGAATGCGAACTCGAGAGTGTGTCAGCATGCGTGCCGGCAGGTACTTCCGGTTGTGGTCTATCAGGATCCGAGCGAAATGGTCCTATATCTGGCCAATCCGCCCTCCAATTAACCTTAGCCGGCCTACCCCGAGGATTGTAGGTGTGCTTCGCGGTAAAATGCTGCACCAGAGATTCAAAGCCCCACCATCTTGGATTATTTGGGCACCCATTACACAGGAACATTTCCACCCGATGTGGATGGGCTAGTGGTTTAATCTTGACATCGAAAATGTATTTCATATCATCCAACGTGAGTCTCTTCCTCCGCGTTGACTCATCTGCGAGGAATTGCTTCCGGCAATAGCGTAGGACCTCAGCAGAGAATTTTGGCACAGTTTCTGCGGAAAGATTGCCATCCCATTTGCAAATAACTTCCTGTGCATGTCCCGCCAGCTTTGCCCTATTCGATAACTGGACGCTCTCTGCCTCATCCCACGCCTTTGAAATGCTCGGACGTGACTTGGCGCCTTCACGAGACCTTTCTCTTCCGTTCTGTGAGGCAGAAGTTGGCCCTTCAATATCCGGCCTCTGCTCTCCTGGGACCGACCTCTCTTGTAAGAGACTGGTCTTCAATGACTCCCAGATTTCCTCGCTCAGAGGTTTGTCATCCCTGATAGACGCCTGATATGCCGGTAGATGAACCAATTTCTCCAGTTTCAGTGGGGGGTTGAGCTTTAGACATCGTTCTTCGATTTCCTGTTGTTTTGCAGTCTTCATCACCTTGTCCCCGTCTCGTTCCGATGCTGTCCCATTTTCAACCCGCTGCAGATTCTCAGACACTGGCACAATGTCAGTACAGATACTATTAAAGGGTCACTGAGTATCCGCAATAACGTCCTCATGGGCAATTCCATGTGAACGACCAACGACCAACAGAAAAGCCTCCTAATAGAAGGATAAGTCCTGAGCGCGAAAACGTCCAAACATACCCGAATCAGCGGCTTCTGAAGCGCGCAAATGTCTCCATAGTCCATTGACTCCGGTCATATCAGCCGACCGAGTCTTCTCAAATCGTTCTATTCTCTCAATATCCTGCATCTGGGAGTCACGCTCAGACTCAAGCCCTTTCAACCATTCGTCTGCCGCAAGCATCTCTTTGGCTTCTTGATAACGATCTCTTATAGAATCGAGATATTTGTTCCAATATATTTTTGTGATTCCAATATTGGGTTGGTAGCTTATTGGGCTTGGAATCCAATTGTCCTTCACATCCACCATTCCAAACGGCAAAGCGTCGGATAGTTCCACTGGGAATGGGTTGGAGCCAGATCGCAAAGAGAACTCCTGCAAAACAAATGAATTTAGTCCTGACCACTTCATTTCAACCATCCATCCACCATTCGGGAGCACGACGGGCAGAAGGGAGTTCACTGATACTTACTTTCGTGGTGTTATCGCTCAGACATTGCTTACAGCATTTAATTCGAAATGGCCAATATGTTTTAATGTCTTTTTGGCTTTCGCATAACATGCATCGGGTTCCAAACAGCAACTGAAACATCTTAAGTTCAGACAATCCCAGTACAGGCTTAGGAAGTTCTGGTAGGTAATTGTTTCTGCTCACTCGCCAGATTATATCTCGCTTTAGAAGGTTGTCGAAAAATTGGCCACATGTTCGGAGCTGCGCTAATTCTACTGGCTCAAGAAGCGCTAGAATCTTTCCCCAAATTCCGACTGGGAGATCTGTCAGGTTCCCAGACTTATTCTGGGGAATATCGACCATCTCCTCGTCTGAGAGGTCGGCAACGCTTCCGCAGGAATTACCGGAAAATATGCCATTGCCGTCATCACACGAGTGGTAGTCATCCACTTGTTCCATGTCACCTGCATGAGTATCTGACTCTGTCTCTGGAGCTTCATGTGACCGTACAGGAGCAGGCTCGGAATGCTGTGGTTGTTGAACAGGCAATTCATCGGAGCTGGGTCGACGTCGACCAGAAGGACCTGTGGGAAGCTCCGGAAATGTCTTGAGAAGCTCCCTTGTGGTTTCACGGTATGAAGTTGATGGACGGGAAGCTTTTGATATGCGCTTCTTTGAGCGACGCTCGGAAGAATAGGATCCTCTCTTTTTATGTTTTCCGCTTGACTTCGCCATATTGTTTGGGAGATTCTGTCCTTCAGACCAGTTCGATGATAGTGTGGTATTGTCGATGATTGCGGGGGGTTGGTGCTACAACAGCATAATGCGTAGCTGAAAGAGACAGAAGGAGGAGAGCAGCAGCTTAAGTAGCTGCTGGCGCCTAAAGATGGTATCAGCCAACCAACTGGTCGCAACAAAGGGACCGGAGCTGCCGGGTAATTGGGTCCATAATGCGGGGCTGTGCATGGGCGACGTTTGGGGTTACCTCTATTTTGGCTCTGCGGCAAGGTGGAGGGTGTAAGTCACGGAAGAGGAACAACGGAACCCGTCCATCCAAAAGTGCTAGAGTAGCTCGAACCGCATCTCACCCCCTCGCTCATCGTCCCCCGTCCCCCGTCTCCCGTCTCCATCATCCAACAGCACTCTGCCCCTGAGAAGTTCCTTCGACCTTGAACCTCAAAGGGAACCTCCGACACTTCTCACTTCTGCAGTTCCTACTTAGTACCACCTATGGCGTCACTTGATATCTCCCCTGAGATAGGGCGCTCGTACCAGAAGCTCGTATCCGGTCCTGCTCCCAACAAACCCTCGCCAACTTACGCCCAATGGGCCGTTTTCTCAGTATCCGCGCCATTGCAGAATGCTTTTGTGCAAAGCTCTGCAAAAGCTAGCACTCTCAAAGTTCACACCGCCGGAGGTACGTAAAGCCCCTCCCCGTACCCGAGCCTCAACGCAGAATGCCATTACTAACATCGGGTTACTGCAGAGGGCGAGCTAGAAGATTTAATAGAGGAGTTCAATGATGGAAAGGTCCAATTTGCATTCGTCAAAGTCAAAGACACAAACACCGGTTTGCCCAAGTTCGTGTTGATTTGCTGGGTATGGTTGTCAATTCCTTACGCTAGTAGAAATACAACTGACAAAGCTACCAACAGTGTGGTGAAGGAGTTCCGGAGAGAGTCAAAGGCTATTTTACTGGCCATTTGAATACAGTAACAAAAGTGTTACACGTAAGTCGAGTCGACACGTCGTGGATTTCCACTTTGCTAGTTTGTTGATCATCCACTAGGGATACCATGTCCAAGTCACTGCGAGATCAGAATCTGATCTCTCGCCCGAATCGATTATCCAGAAGGTCGCGGACGCTTCGGGCTCGAAATACTCCTCATCATCCTCTCCCGATGCTCCGAAACCCGCACCGAAACCTGCAGTCGCCACCAAACCCGTCTTTCAACCTACCCGTATTACTGGTGGGACATTGCCAATTGGGTCCAGAGCCCCGTATCGCCGTAGTGGCGATGAAGATGCTGATGGCTGGGGAGCGGATGCACCACCTGTCACTCGATCTCAGCTCGAGAAAGTTGCACCTGCGTACAAGCCTACCAAAGTTGACATCAACACACTGAAAGCTCAGCCAACTTCTACTACTTCCGGATTCTCTAAAGCTACAGATGGTCGAGCAGAAGTTTTCAAGGGTGCATATCAGCCCATTGGAAAGGTTGACATCGCAGCCCTGAGAAAAGGATACAAGGAAGAGAGACCGAAACCAGTGAAGGGATCTTATGAGCCGGTTGATATCGGTTCTATCAGAAAAGCAACGCCTGCTCGTCCGGAGCCAGAGCCAACTCCAGCACCTTCCATTGCAGACCGCTCCAGTGCCTTCTCTCAGAGCGAACGCCTGACCTCTCTCCCGAAACCTAAAGTTGCGAAGAAGTTCGGACCTGGTGCACCGAGCTTTGGAACAAAGCCACTTACTCCTGGTGGATTCGGCGGTTCCCCAAGTGTGCCGCCACCGGTCCAGGTCGGTTCCATTAGCAAGACCGGTAGTACAAAATCACCTGCTCAAATCTGGGCCGAAAAGAAAGCCAGAGAGCGAGGTCTATCTGGTGCTAGCGAGCCAACTGCATCCCCCACAGCCACCGAACAACAGCGTGCATACACTGGGGCCAGTGCATCGAGCCAACAGTATGAGGAGGAGACTACATCCTCGAGCGCAGGAGGCGTCAGTGCTTTGAGAAACAGGTTCACTGGTACTGCGCCAATGGGTGCTCCTACTTCCCCACAAAGAACTGGTGATCGGGGATTCTCCCCCGTTACAACCGGCGATCGTGCACCGCCAGCTCCTCCTGTCGATACATCGTCCAGACCTTCCTTCGGAGTACCAATGCCTGGCCTACCAGCACGGCCTGCCGCAGAAGAAGACGTTCCATACACGTCTTCAGCACGCGACATTCCTCCTCCCCCGGTACAGCCACGCTCTCCTACGCCTCCTACCCCCGAGATCCCCGGAAGCCCCGTTCGCATCGCCATGCCTGTCGCTCGTAGTAACGAAGAAGACATCGTCACCAAGCCCGAGGAGCCGGCTGTCGCCATCCCCGCCGAGAGCTTAAGTAGGGTTGTACCACGCGAGGAGGACCTCACAGACGCAGCTCCTGTGCACGGTGCTCCAGGTGGTCTGAGAGCTATCGTTCAGTATGATTACACAGCAGACGAAGAAAACGAGATCAACCTTGTTGAAGGGCAAGTCGTGACCGATATCGACATGGTTGACGAGGTACCTTCCCCCATCCCACCCTCTCTCCTTCTACCCCACTAACAAAAACAGGACTGGTGGCGTGGAACCAACGCCCAAGGCCAGGAAGGCCTCTTCCCCAGCAACTACGTGGAACTGATCCAGGGTGGTGCGCACGAGCAAGAAGCGCCCCGAGCGCCATCTCCGGAACCTGCTGCTGCTCCCGTTCCTGAGCCTCCCCAGAGCAAGGGCCACACCGCATTGGCACTCTATGACTACGAGGCGACAGAAGAGAACGAACTTACATTCCCCGATGGCGCGATTATCGAGAATGTACAATTCCCTGATGAGGATTGGTGGCAGGGTACCTACAATGGCCACGAAGGACTTTTCGTAAGTTTTCCACTCCCACCTTGTTATGAGAGAGTGGTGGGTACTGATACTGTGTGTAACAGCCTGCAAATTATGTCGAGCTGCGGGATTAGATCGGGATGAAACGGGATGAAACGATACTTCGCAAGCAAATGTGGATGGGTATTGTTCGGTGGGTGGAGCCATAAAAAAAGTGGTGGATGTGGATGAAATGGAGTTTCTGTAATTCACATGAGTGATTGAGACGCCGTTATTTGTATTTGTGATCTTCCAGATAATGAAGCTTTGTTCATTGAACTACCGAGTGGGCCCATCAACAATCTAATTGCAAAATGATACCACGTTCACGGGGGATGGGAATTCAATTGTAGAGATGATTATTATTCAACGTGGAGAGTAAACTTTGTCATAGAGAGAATGAAAGAACAAAGGTTCAAGCATTAAGGTACTCGCAAAACTAGTGCGCATGCCCACCCCCAAAAAACATGACCTGAATTCACAGTTTCATCATTCAATAATGCATGGAATAAAAAACATCAATTTCCCATTACTCATCATCCTCATCATCCTCCTCAGAGTCTTCATCATCTGCCTCCTCAAGCCACTTCAAAAACGGCTCCGCAGCCTTACGGACCTTCTTACTGGTGGACACGTCCACGTACTTCCTACTAGCCTTTGAGCCCCAGGCAGTGATGGTCTCCTCGGTAGCCAGCTCATGCTCGTAATAAGCCATAAGAATACTGGGGACAGCAGGAATGAGCTCGATGTGGTCGTTACCAACGAAGCGTTCGGTTCCACCCAAAAGCGCCTTCTCGTGACGGTCGGAGGTAATCATCTGCAATTCCTGTTATAACAGTCATTCACAAGAGGGGCCATCGATGTGCATACCTTCTTAAGGAGACCAGCATGAGCCTTGACTTGGTTCTTCTTGATGATGTTGGCATCAAACAAGGTCTGGGCAAGAACCTGGAGGGTCTTGTGCTTCCTTTCGATACCAAGCTCCTGAGCCTTCTGGTAAACCTTGACGTCATTGATCTCGCCGTCGTTCTCGGCCTTCTCGGAAACAATCCACTTTCCGAGGATGTCGTAGGGGCTGTCTTCGCCTTCGTCCTCTCCCTCGAGAACGAGAGCTTTCTTGAGGTCGTCTGGCAGGCCCTGGGCACGTGCCCTGATGGCTTCCTCGGACATATCAACAGCCCAGTCATCCTCCTTGAGGGTGGTACCGTTGCCGTTGGAAGGCAACTCCTTAGCCTCAGCCTTGATACGACGAGTAAGCTCGTCGTCAGATCCACCATCAATACCCATGTCATCAACTTGGCTCTCAGAGCCGCTATCCTTGGGAGAGCTCCCGTCGTCCTTCTTGCCCTTCTTACCCTTGCTGGAAGACTTGGCCTTCTTCTTTTTCTCGGGAGGATTCTTAACGATGTAGCCAGAGAGCTTATGACGGAGATCAACATCGGTGCGTTGACCGCAAGCCTTGCAGTCCCGAATGATACCACCATCCTTGTTGACGATCAAGTCGGTTTCGGGGTTCTTGCACTTTCCGCAAAGAACAAACTTATTGATGAAGCCGTCGAGGGAATCTTGAAGCTTGGCAGCATCGTGGGCTCCATTGATAATGTAGCGATCGTCAGAAGGGTTGGCAGTAACTTGAGCACCAAGCTCGAAACCGAAAAACTTGACAACATCTAGAAAGCCCAGTCAGTTTTGATTCGTACCATAACCCAGCGGACGGTTGACTTACAGGCAGGGTCACGGCTCAAAGAGTGAGCGATACTACTCAAGTTGACGATGACGGATTTGATCCCGTTGCCCTTTCCTTCAATCTTGGACATAATACGCTCCATCTTGTAGCGATAGAAGGGGTCGGCGACATCGCGACGAATGTTGATAGTGGCCATGATTGCAGTTTAGGAAGAATCCTTAGCTTAAGAACTTGCTGAAGGTGACGACGTTAACTTTGGCGTAAACGGGAATAAACAGCATGAACCGAATCAGTTACGAGTATTCCTTGGTCGAGTTATTGTTACTATGATTTCGATAACTGCGGGTTCTCCTTTGGATGAAGGAAAAGGGTTTTCTGAATGGAAGGCGACGTGGTGGCGACTGAGACTGAGCTGGACTTGTTTCCGAGACAAAGTTTGACTAGAACCGTCGAAGAAGGGATTTTTAGGTGAATTCGGATCGTTTGTTACCGTACCTCTTAGATTGTATAAGAGGCCGTATGAGGCGAGAATGAATCTTTGGTGAAAGTGCGGTTGGGGAAAGATTCATGAACAATGTCGTGCTCTGCGGTGGGCTTGGTGAAGTTGCTAAGTGGCGAAACGGGCTCGAGGGACTGAGATCGAGCGTAGGTGAGGATTGTAGCTGAAGCTTCTTTCAAAGGCTGACAGGTAGATCTGTTGTGCGGACCTGGGGGAGGAGGAAGAGGAAGAAGACGAGCAACTACCTTAAGTAGTTTGGGGGTGCGAAGGCTGTGTTTTCAAGGTTTGGATTTGTGTTGGATCGAGAGAAGAGAAAGAAAGAAGAGGGGAGAGGGCGGGAGAGCCACATTAAAATCAGAAATATTTCCGCGCTAGTGAGTAAGCACCACATCGCGATGAATGACTCGACGCCTTTTTTTTCCTTTTCCTTGAGCAACGCCAACGCCAGTCTGTGCGCTGTGAACCCACAGCCTGTTCATAAAAATATACCCGCGAAAAGGTCTTGCAAAAGGCATGGTATATTCCGTAAAGTGCTCGAAGTCGACTTCGGGGCATTAGCGGAACGGAGAAGGACTCCTACTCGCTCGAGAATCACCACCTATCACTCCTTACACTCAATCTCAGTAGGGAGGTGATAGGCGTTCTAACTTCTAGGTCCCAAGTTGTTATTATCACCTGTCGGGTCGAGGAGCCTCAGTTCGAATTTGGACACCACAGCAGAGCCTTTAATGTTGCGGGCATTTAGTCGGCGCAATGGTACAAACAACTAAAAGTTGGCGGCTACCTTCTTACACGATCGTACGATGGTTCGCACCGATACCTGGAAGAGCGCAAACTCAAGTCCGACTACCAAAGAAGTGATCCTATTCCCCTCTTTGCCGGTGTATTTTTCATGAACCTTCAATAAACCGAATATTTTAAAGTACGTGACGGCAAACCGCACTTATCTATGATAGCCTTGCGAACAAACAGTATGGTACATTTAACATCCAACATCCCTCCATACCATTCGTTTCAATTTTTATACTACACAGCCACAGCCCCACCCACTGGCGGTATCGTCAACTCCTCTGGTGCAATGCCTACCTCCTTCGGTATGGTCTTGTACTCTCCACTCAAGCTGAATCCGGCCGAGTTAGTCGAGCTGAGAACAACTTCATTTATGCTTTTATCGGCGCGATGGCTGAGGGCACCAATCTCCTTTTTCAGCTGCTCAGTAAATGCCTTTATATTCTTCTGCAGATCCCCCTCGCTGAATGCAAGTTGCCCAATAGCCATCCTGATAACTCCCATGCGCTCACGGTAATCGGATTTACCGGTGAGATCCTTCATTGCTGCAGCAACGCTCGGGACAACGGTGCCGGTCTTCTGCGAAGGCATCAAACCCTTGGGTCCAAGGATACGTCCCAGTTTCGCCTTGGATAGTGCGGGGAATTGGTCGCTGTGGCAGATGCACCTGTCGAAATCAATCTCACCATTGCGGACCTATGACCATCGAGTAAGCGTGAAGTTCCCCTTCATACCAATTTCCCCCGCGTATGTATGAGCGGTGCTCTGTACCTTCTCAAACACTTCTTCGGTCCCCACAAGCACCGCCCCCATCTGCCGTGCAGCTTCGGCTTGCTTCCCCTCCGCAATAACGCAAATCCGCATATCAGTCTTGACAGGCTTTGGCAGACGTATCCGACTCTTTATGGTAGGTCCGCTCTTCTGGGTGCGCAGCTTGACATGTAGCTCGTATTTGGTTGCAACGGGATCTCTGCCGACCTCCATGGCACGGATATACCGCATAGCATCGACAAGCGAGAATTGATCGACCGCCGAGAGATCGGTAACAGCGAAGTGAGAGCGAGCGGCTTTATGCTTCTTGTTGGAGGGGGGCTTTTTCTGGGCGGGGGAGGCATAGGATCGGGTCTGAAGACAGACGAGCGGGAATAGCTTTGGGATTCCGAAGAGGTACGAAGATGGCGTCGGTAGAGCCGTGAGCTGGATCCGTGTTCGAGGCGACATGTTTGCGCAATCGAGTATTCTGACGACGTCGAAACCGGCACCACTATCGATCAGGAATGTTCGAATTGAGAAATTCTGACGTGACTAAGCCGGGTCCATGGCACGCACATGCTTGGTTCCGGGGAAAATCTAAACCCTGAGCGAACTCGAAGCTAGTGCGAGCCAACTGGCCGCGATGGTCTCCGGGGTGGCCACGCGTTCGTTCAGATACTTCTTCAACCGCATGAGCATTTTCTTCCTCACTATCTCATTCATGGTCTGTCTTCTAGCCGCCGTCCTTTTCCTCTTCAATCCGTCGCAGTCGCTCGCACTTCCATCTGTGAGCTTGTCAAATCTGCAGCAGGTTCTACCTTCGTACCTTCAATCCCATCACCACGGCTGGTGGGACCAAGGCTCAAATATCCCCGATTATTGCAGCAAAGATAGATGGAACATTCTCTACCATCTCGGAGGAAATGGGCCATGGATAGAAAAGGTCGACGGTGTGACAGAGGGCGGAATAAACGTCCCTGAAGGATGTGAAGTGGACATGGTCCACATGGTACATCCCATATCCCAATGTACTCAGTCCCAAGAACTAGAATTAAGCTTCCGGCCTTTAGATGTCCCGTCATGCCGAACGATATCCCACCATGAGTGTAGGTGCCCGTATGTGTCCAATCACTCGAACTTCTAAACAAACCTGACGCCCTCCGGCCGCAGGCATGCTTGATCTCATTACCCGCATCAAAGCCACCGGAAGGCCTCTCGTCGGTGACCTAGAATTCCTGAATCACTGGGAGTATTTTTCAAATTGTCGCTCCCCCGCATCTTTCATCTCATAGCTGCTCTCTGATACGGATATGCAGCTTCCGACCAGCACTATGAGCAGTTAACCACGACTGGCCCCTACGCCGGCGTCCTCGAAGCTTTCACTACCGGCGTAAAGCTCGCAACTCGCTACATACACCTCCGGAACTACAGCTCACCTGATGTTACCCACCTCTGGGCAAGTGAGAGCAGCCGTGTGATCGACACGGCACGACACTTTTCGGCTGGCTTTTTCGGGCTCGAAAGCAAAGCAGCAAAAGTGATTGTTATCAGCGAAGCCGAAGATAAAGGAGGGGATACACTGACGCCTGGGTAAAGTGCTCTACCCCTCCTTCATACTAAAAGCTAACCATAACCTAGCGACACCTGCAAAAAGTACAACGAGGACACCGAAAAAGGCCACGACAATGGATACACCATGCTGTACAAATACCGATCCACCTACCTCCCCGCCATTTCCGACCGTCTCTCAATCCAAAACCCCGGCTTCAACTTCACCAACGCTGAAATCTATAGCATGCAGGAGATCTGCGGCTTTGAGACCACCGTGCGCGGCTCTAGCCCCTGGTGTCAGGTCTTTACCCACTCCGAATGGCGTTCCTTTGAATACGCACGGGACGTAATCCACTACTACCGCGCAGGTCCCGGGACCCCGTACTCCCGCGCAATGGGCTGGTTATGGCTCAACGCCACCACCAACCTTCTTCTCGAGGGCCCGCAATCCGCCGGTCCATTCTACTTCTCATTTGTTCACGATGGTGACATCGTGCCCATGCTCACTGCCCTTAGCTTATTTGAGGACGCCAAGGATCTACCAGTGGATAGGATTAAAGAAGACAGACAGTGGAAGACGAGCCAAGTTACGCCTATGGGTGGGAGAATACTGTTTGAGCGGATGACGTGTCCGACTGGGCTGTATGTGCGTTTCAACGTCAACGACGGGATTGTTCCGCTGAAGGGATGCGACGATGGGCCCGGGTCCAGCTGTGCGCTTGACGCATTCGCAGAGTATGTCAAGGCTCGGGGGCAAGCTGCTGGAGATTTTAGGAAGATCTGTGGATTGGGAAAGGATGCGCCGAGGGCGTTGACGTTTTTGAGACAGCCGGGTTTTCCGGGGTGATTGATGCTTGGTGACGGTACATATGGCATTGCATACTATTACATTTCTGTGTTTAAAAATATACCTACAAACGTTTTTTTCTCGATACGTTGTTGCATTGGCTGGCACATAGTATTTCTAGAATGATATCAACAGTTGTCCACTTCGGCCCTACTATACCTGATATTTATTCTCACTGGTGGTTTTATTGTCTAAAAACTAGGGGAAGATGATGATTGGCTAAATCTTTGAGCTTAACTGAGGGTTATTCAAACAGCAGTCTCCAATTGGCCACCACTCTCACCCAGCACCACAATTCAAAAATGGTATTCTCAGTCCGAGAAAGTATATATGGTATGTTCATGGTATTCGTTTCCCGCCCCAACTCTTCTACAACCTGCCCCAAACCCAGAAGGAAAATCAAAAAGAATAGCAAAAAAAGGAGACCCCAAAAGAAAATTCGCTTGAAGAAGCTCGGGAAACGTCCCACTGAATGAAAAGGTGACAGGATAGGTATGATACAAACGACATACCCGCTTCTCCACCGCTGCCTGCATTTTGTCCTAGCCCAATAAATCCAACCAAACCAAACCAGCACTGTACACCAAAACTCCTCCCCGCGCATAACATGCAAAATATATACTCAACCACCGCCCAAACAACACATAATTGCCCCAAGGGATCACCATCTAAGAGCCCTATTCTTCTTATATGGGCTGGGTGCATTCACATCCTCAGGGTCCCATTTCGGAGCTGGCCCAAGTCTCTTCTTCGCATTTGTAATCTCAAGGATGCTCACCCCTTTCGCCATACTCCTCTCTCTGGCATCCCTTGCCATCGCAACATCGTCCAAGCTATTGCCCCTTCCGCCTAATCCGAACCCAGCCTTCTTGTCATGTTGTCCAAAGAGGAGGCCGGTAGTACCAGCCCTCTGGATCCCCTGCCGACGAGGTGGCGCTACTCGGGTAGGAGATCCATTGAGAAAGGCGGACGCGGTTCGCTTTAGTGTCGGGTGAGAGACATCGAGTGGTTCGTCATTTGTGGTATCCGTCAGCATCGGTGCAGGGAATGCCTGTCCGCGGCAAGGGGTAATTGGCGGTGCCCCCATAAGTTGCAATCTACCTGATTGTCGGTGGTCGCTGTCTGGAGGAAGCATCTGTGGAAACTTAGGTGGTTCTTCAGATGTAATATGATGTCGATGATAACCTGGGGTGCCCATAACAGAAGGCGAAGCCATGGTGATGTCTGCAGGAGAATCCGGTATCATAACGGGGTGAATGAAATGAGGTCGTGGCGACGAGTCGGAAACCGAGAACCCAGAAGACGCACCAGAAGAACCAAGGGATGCATTTATTGGTGGTGTTAGATCCCGTAGGCTACGAGGTACCAGATCGAATTCCTGGATTTTGTATTCCAATTCTATATGAAGTCGTGCAGCCACTTCGGCCTGGATCCGTGATTCCAACTCCATATCCACTTGCCGGCGAATCTCTTTCTGCGCCAAAACTTCCCACTTTGCCCGTAATGAGGCATCAATTTCATTATGCAGCTGGATGCTCCGCGTATCATAATTTTTCCGCATCTCTTCTGCTTGTAGTAAAAGTTGCTGCTCTTTCCGCATAACCGCCTCGTCCCGTACTTTTAGTTGCCCCTCTAGGTTTTGCAATTGTCGGTGGAAGAGTACAAGTTCTCGCTCTTTCCGCATAAGCTTGAAAACATCCATTTCTAACAGCTCCGCCGTATCCGGCCTCTTCCGTGGATCTACCCTCAAACACATATCTATCACAGTTCTTAATTCTTGCGAGTATTGCTTTGGTATGGGTTGGTATTGGCCACTTTTGATTTTGTCAATGAGAGACCAATGGGTCTTTGCATTAAAAGGCGGCGAAAGTTGACAGAGCTCGTAAATGATGCACCCTAGCGACCATATGTCGGATTTATGTGTGTACGAAAGGTCGCTAACAATCTCTGGTGACATGTAGTAGGGCGTTCCGACGTATGTGTTAGCAAGGTGTTGTTCCGGAGCTAGCATCTTAGAAAGACCGAAGTCGCCTAACTTGACGTCGCCCTCCTGTCCAAGAAAAACTGCGAAGAGAAAACTATAAGTATTCCTAACTCGGCTACTCATTCAAAAGGAGGGTATATACTGTTTTCTGGCTTCAAATCCCGATGTAATATCTTCACTGCCTTCTTATCTACTAGCAGTTGAGTGCGGGAGGAAGTTTCCCAAACTCGCCCGACTGGTGGTGGATTGACACCGTTGTGACATCTGTATAATGCAAGAACGATTTGCGTAAAGTATGTCCATATCATCGATTCTGGTAGTAACTTTCCCGCACTTCGACATTCCTTGATAGTCATTGAGAGGTCGCCATTGCCGCAATATTCCATGTAACTGACACAAAACCATCAGCTTTTTTTCTTTCCAATCTGCTTGCCCCATCTCCTCGCCATACATACAGATGTAGGGTACTGTCGGACTTGACATGATCTCGGGTGCAGTATTCGACGATGTTTGGGTGTTTCACCTGGGAGAGAATCCCACATTCCGCTGTCAATTGTTGTCTTTCTTTGTCCGACATGCGGTGGTATGCGATCTCTTTCCGTACGAGGATCTGTAAAAGGAACAATGTTCAGCTTCTCTAAAAGGCCGTCGTGGGCGTGAATGTTCTCTCACATGGCCGTCATTCTTTCTGCGTACTTTTCGAATCTGCCCGAATGAACCCCGGCCTTACTAGAATGTTAGAAACTAAGTTCGAGGAAACTGTATAAGTAAAGGCATGTAGGTACCTATTAGTTCCAGGACCTCGTACTGATCCGCGAGCGACATGAGTGGATTAGGACTTCAGGGTGATGGCTGTCTTGAAGGCCTGTGAAATCCGGCTGCGAACAAAATATACTAAAGAAAGTTTGAATGCAGATGTATTTCGTAGTTAGTGGTCGTCACGGTCGCGGAGTTGCATGAAGGAGAACAGGCAGAGACGAACGGTGAAGCTCGTTCAAAACATACGCCGAGACTAGTGCACTGCGTTGTCAAGGGCAACCAGGAACGAGTGGGCTGGGCAGAATGGGTGGGGGTACCCATCACCTTCACATGCAGGTAACGGATATCTCACATAAACTCAATTTCAATAGTACAATCCTTCTTCGTCTCTTAAACCCAGATTATTTCGGAAGAGTCTCCACAAGATTCTTGATAGCTTTCTCGTCTGCTCCGAGAACTGCGGGAGAGCTCCCATTAGCGCCCACGACAACGGCACCTCGGAAAGCGACAACCTACCGGCACGACCATTATTCCAGTCCACAAGCAGCGGCCTCAAAACTCTCTCACTGCTAGCTAGACCTCCCTGCTTCAACAGTCTAACTGCCTCACTCTCGCTTTTTGCGCCTTTGACGATCTCTCCCACTTTATTTTTCCCCACAAACTCCAAGATTGACCTGAGCTGATCGGGAGTTGGAACGTTGGGGGTTTCAACGACATCTAACTCGAAGGCGGCAGTTGGCTTCTTTCCGGTGAGTCCGCTACTTGTGGCATGGGCTGAGGCGGTACGAAGAAGGTTTAGGACTTTGTTGGATGCCGGATTTGAAGGCGAGTGGAAAAGGGTGAGGACATCAAGGGTTTTATGCTAGAAGTTAAGTTAGTCAGTACGTAAGTTTTCAGGGAACTTTAAAGCCATACGAAGCGAAACATGGTGGATAGCTGATAATTTGAGAGTTGATTGTGTGAGTTGGTGTAAAGGAAGAGTGCGTCATAGGGCCAAGACTTGATATGCTATAAACAAATTTTAGCCTGGCAGATTGTATATCTAGATCAGTCTTGAGATCGTCTCATGCCGAACACTAAAGACGAGCTGGTACGTAGTTTGTGAAGGCAGAGCCCAGATAGAAACATAAACGATCACTAGCTAAGAATTCTCCTGGGAATATACATGGGTTCATGAATTTTAGAGAATGAATTCACATCCTAATCAAGGATATCACGGTGGTCAATAAAGAAAGGGCCGTTGTGTTCCTGGGGTTATCAGGAGATCACCCATTACCAAAAAGTGTAGCTCTTCAAATGACGACTCTTGAAAGGACATAGAATTTGAGTGGGGCATATCTGGTTATCAGCGCTGTAGCGCAAGTTATGGGAAAGATGCTGAAGTTTCGACTGCTTCTCTGATGTTGACTGAGGGAAATGGGTGCTGCGCAAACTACATTGCAGCACCCATCCGGAGGATGGCGCCCCGTTACGATCTGTAGCTACGAATTCGTAGCTACCGCAAGTTTTTAGCCGAAAATCAAGGCATCAAAGTCTATGTACTTCGCCCATCTTGCCCATCTTGCCCATCTCATACCCGCAACTAAAAGGACCAGTTTATCAGAAATTAAAGGAAAGTTAAATCAAGAGAGGAAAACGCAAACCCGTACTCTACCGCAACGCCAACAAAATGCGAAAAACAACGATCCGTGCAAAAAGAAAACTCAGATGCGAATAACAAACGAAGAAAACATCAACAGTTACCAGTTAGTAAAGAGTTGCAGTAGATAGGGCAAAATGGTTAGTGTTGCCAACAAGTCGGAGATGCTTATTTCGGGGGGCGTCCCCCCTTTCGAGGCTTCTTCCTTATGAACATATCAGATGCTCCCGACTTCCTGTGGATAACACCTTTCTTCGGAGGAGCGGGTGGTGGCGTGTGAGTTACTCCCTGTGGTTGTATATTAGTCGAAACGTTTGGCGGAAAGAATGGTAAACCTACTCCACTACTACCAGCAACGCTAGGGCCGCTGGCGGTTGTAGATGTATTGTTGTCTGTAGCGTGAATCTTCTTATTAGGAGGATTGTCGTTATTGTTATCAAACTCTCCAGGGCGCTTCAACCGTTGTGGAGCCGGTGGAATTGTTGCGCCTTCCAGCTTAGGGATCTGTGGATCGTGATCGCGCCGTCCTTTGGGACAGTCGACACGTCTGTGGCCTTTCATACCACAACCATGGCAAGTAATATTCCCATCTTTATTCAGCAGCTCTCGAGGAGGGGGTTGAGGCCTACCCCGCGGGCGTTGTGGCAGCTGCCCCGAAGGACCTTGAGGAACTTGGTTCAGTCTTAAGCCCTCCATATCCTGACGAGCTTGGGGATTCTTCTGACCAGGGTCAGTATGAAAGTCATCATCATCAATATCCATAGGATCCCAGACTGCTTCTACCTGTTGAGCGCTGTTAGAAGCGGTTGGCTTGTATTCGACTGGTATTGGTGGTGGTAGACCTGCAGGCCTTGCAGATGTTCGTGTGGGTCGATCAAAAAGCCCTCGGACATTGGGTGTGAACGCATTACGTTCCTGAGCATCCTCTACAAGTCGCTTCCACATATGATTTCGAACCAAGAAATCCGAGTTTCCAAGTATGAATAAGGAAGATTTCGCTCTAGTCAGACCAACGTTCATACGCCTGATATCGCTTAAAAACCCAATACCGCCCTCTACGGCAGCCCTAACACAAGAGAAGATGATAATGTCGCGCTCACGGCCTTGGAACGCATCTACTGTGTTGAATTCAACACCGATCAGGATTTTTTCACCGTAGCGCGATCGGAAGACTCTCTTGAGTTCGCCCAGCTGTTCCCGATAAGGAGTCACGATACCGATTCTACCATCGAAATTGACCTCCGTAAAGTCTTCCGTGATTCGATGAAACAATGCAAGAGCCATCCTTGCTTCTTCCGGATTAGTCAAGGACGTCTTCTGCTTAGACTCTGATCCGGCGACATTAAAGAAACGGTAAGGTCCAAACACAGTGCTGTCGTGCCACGGTTGCTTCCTGAGATCGGCCATACCATCTCCATCTTTAAGTCCGGCATCGTAAAACTCCCTACTTGGAAAGGCACTAATAGCGGGGTGCATTCGATATTGGATGCTCAACAGATGCACATTTTTGGGATAGTTTTCTTGCATACGAACGAACAGCGACTTTTCATAGCTGAATTTAGCCGCGTGTCGAGACAAGACAGTAGGTGGCTAGAAAGTGGCGTGTTAGCAAAGCTGTATAATACAATAACAATGAGCACCTACAAGTTGTTGTGGATCTCCAACCAAGATACATTTATCGCATCCAAACTTCAGAGGAATTAGTGCACTCAATTCTACAGACTGAGCCGCCTCATCAATAATAACCGTCTCGAAGTCGACATTGACGTTTCGAAGCATTTCGTGGCCAGCACCGCTCAACGTTGCACAGATAATCTGAGACTCGTTTATGATCTGCTGTTGAACCTGCCGCCGTAAAATTTCGGCATTTCGACCACTTTCCTTCCTCTGGTCCCGCTGGATATCTAATTTTCGCCGCAGTTCTCGAATAGTAGTGTTCAATCTATCAACTTCGGACAACAAGTCAGAGGGATCCAATTTTTTGGCACGGGCATTGTCCAGTTGTTGCTGCTTGACATTTCTTTCCTCAACAGCTTTAGTATGCTGCGCTCGCAAGTCCTCCATTCCAAGGGCATTTCCTTTAGAAGCATTAGTGGTTGGTGCCATTCGTGCTTCAATTAGCTCCTCCAGCGTTACATCCCGCACTTCAGCATTGATTGCATCTGACCGTCCAAGACGGACGATACCAGGAGTCCAAATATCCCCTTTTGTTGACTGCAACCCTCGTTTGAATCTTATAACCAACTCATCAACCGCCGCGTTACTGGGAGCGCACACCAATAATTTCTTAGCCGCTATCTTTTTGGCAGGAGGGGCACCTCGGATTTGAATTGTGTCGTCACTACCGGGACTAAGCAATGCACTCGCTATTCCAACGACAGTCTTAGTTTTTCCGGTTCCCGGAGGCCTAGGTACATTAATTGCTGTAGTGAAAAGGGGAGGGGTTAGAACTTGCCCTTGAATCAAAGTGAATCCGGTTCTCGAGACAGCAGCGATGATTGCCTTTGCTTGGGGTTCATTGACGTTATAGAGATCTTTAGTCTTGGTGACTTGCGCTTCAGTGGGTTCAACCAAAGGACTTGGCTTAGCCGCCAAAATTTCCTCCCTAAGGTCATAATATTGCATGCATATCAATGATGCATACTCGCGCTCTAAGGGGGTCAAACTGCAGCACGAATCAATATCAACCTGGACAATACATTGACCAAACCTACCTCATGATCTTAATGCCGTAGAGAGTGCCATTAGTTCGCATATGATTTTGAAGCATCGCAGGCCCTGGATCACAGCGAAGAGACACTTCACAACTCCCAGTAAACTTTCGGTTAATTGTATGCACCCTAGCGATACAATGAGGTTCACCAGTATTCCGCAGTGGATCCTTGCTCGAAGAAAGCAAAACAACATCGGCCTCATACCAACGATTACGATCAAGCATCTTGGCGATGGTCGTTTCCAGCTCCACGAAATGATCAGATCTCATCCTCGTCGCAATCTTGACTTCAAGACACCCACTAGGCATTGCCTCTTCTTTACACTTCAAGAACGACTGCCATGCCTCCAAAAGAAGCAAGGGCTCAAAAGTCTTCTGGTATGCACCGAACGTATTGAAAGATTTCGCCACATGAGTGTAATTACTACTTGATAGGCCAGGCGGGAATGCATCATCGTGGAAAAAGTCCCATTGGAAAATCTGTTTGTAGAGCCCGGACATATCCGGGGCGACTCTGGCGCGGGTATCCTTGACGCGTCTGATGGGGGGAAGTTTCCGAGGAGCGGCCTTCTTGAGTGGTACTCCGACGGTTTTTGCATCTTTGACTTCTGTTTTGGTTCGAGATCCAAGTTTGAAAAGAGTATTACCGCCATCATCATCAGAATCAGAATTGTCATCAGAAGAATCCAATATCTCCGTTTTTGGCCTCTGGGCTAAGGCGGCTTGCTTTCTCTTTTCCAATGCCGCTAAATCGGCCTTTCGCTTTTCCAAGAAGGCTTGGGTGTCCCTTGTCTTTTTGCTTCTCAAAGGATCTCCTAAAGTTCTTGGTGGAGGAGTGGGCTTCTTGGGGGCCGCCAGTTTAGATTCACCCCAACGCGGTGCTGGTTGGAAGTCTAGCTTGCTCTGTGTTTTTCTTGCAACAGCATTTGCCGCTTTCACCATGTCCTCATCCGCAATGTCAGAGCTTCCATACTCGTCATCGGAGAGTTCAATGACGGTCTTTTCTTGAGCTAAGTTTTCAAAATATATTATCAGCAGATATCCATACACCTTGGTTACACGGCTTATCTCACCGGGTACAAAGTCCGGCGAGAGACGACTCGCAGATACTGATAACTCTGTTTTCTGCACGACCGTCAAATTTGTTGGGGTTATTTTAGAAGCGTCATAGTCTGGAAACAATTCTGGGTAGAGATATCTTTTTAAGTTTACGAAAAATCCTTCGTCTGCTACGGGTACCTCGTTTTCAGCAAGGAGTCCAAGCATCTTACACATGAGTTTCTGGCAAGTCTGCAGAAGATGCTCATCTTGGATACTCAAGATGGATGTGAAAGGATTCAGAGCCTTGGATGCGTCTTGCAACAAGCGATGTGACCAGGGCTCGCGTGTATTCTCTGTGCCGGCCGCGAGAGCTTGTTCAAATGTCCAGAAATTGTCAAAAAGTGTCTCGGCATAATCCATCGAATTTCGTAAGAATTCAATCATGATATTCTTGTCTTCGCTTAAGGCCCACCGCCGACTCCGCTTAAAAATTGTTCCTAGGCAGCGCCATTGAGTATCCCAATATACCCTCAACATTGTCCGCTCCCAGGTCTGCATATCCGATTTCCTGATTATTCCTTCGGTACGATCACAGAGGAGGTCCAACACATTCATCCCAATTTTGACCCATCTAGGCATCATTGCGAAAAGACCCCCTTTACTCAGGTGCCGGGAGATGGATGTCAAGGACAATATCGGAACCGAAAAGTCTTTCACAAGCATCAAACGAAGAGCATCAACCTTGTCCTCTGCTTTCAATCCAGTGAGAGCGACATCTTCAGCAGACATCGCTACATCCTCCGAACGAGACATCATCAGCCCCAACAGCACCTCGAATATCGGCTGATCAGAAAGGACCTGGTCCAGAGCAGAAAGAGAGCATCTGCTCATGCTTCTAAGAATGCTGGCAAGCGGTTGGTCAAATTCGGATAACCGAGTGTTGAATTGCGTTTTCTCCTCATTGAGCAAGGTGTCCTTTGGGGATATATACAACTGGTCGATTTCCGAATAGCCTTTGAACGCCTGGAGAAGTTGAATGCAGAACTCGCTGTCATTCAACGGAAACCTCTTGTATACAACATCCCACAAGTTCGCTCTTACGTCCAATTGGTATATCGGCTTCATGGGTGGTTTCTTTCGAAATAGACATTCGAAATCTGCGGCAATGAACTGTACATCTAATTTGAGGGTGGATATCATCGTCGCTTGGGCGGCTCGCTGAGCTATCAACATGTGTTTCTCCATAAGTTTGTCTTCAAATATTTCTGTTAAAAAGGCCACTTCAATTACAGACTGTTGGTGTTCCATAAAGAGGTCATTTGCCTGACGAACAAGCACATTTCCCGAGGCAATTTCAGACTCTATCGCTCTCAGAGTCGAATTCAATACTTTCATGCCTTCCTTGAAGCATAAACCCCTTGAAAATGCCGGCAAGTCGTTTCGAAATATCTGACGGATCAAAGATGGCGCCGTCGTTGGCCTGAGAAGGGGTTCAATGGAATCAATGTACTCAGACATCCATTCCGTCAGGTCCAGTAGTTGGGATTCACCACCAGCACCTTGTGCAGTGTCGCGAAGAAGTTTGCCGAATAGTCGATCATTGAAGATCACATCCCCAAATCCAGAAGGTGTCAATGGAGAGATCACTTCCCAGACATCGCGCCGCAGCTTCGACATGAGAGATTGAAATAAGCGCAGAATCGCATGCCAAAACGGAAGGTTTGGCTGGATACGATGAACTGCTAGCTTGATAGGATCTTTTTCAGCGCCTGAGATGCACCTCTTGATGATTTCCGCTCCAAGGTTTTGCACGATGATGGAAATACCCCGAAAAAAGCGACCGAGTCTCTCGGGATTCAGATCCTCTTGCGCCTTACGAGTATCGGATTCCAACGGCCCCAGTAGGTGACTCTCGAAAACCGGAACAGTGATTGATGGTCCTTTAGATTTCCATGATCTTTCGGCTAAAGACCGCAGCGCTTTATCCTCCATAAATAGGAACGTAATAAGGCCTGCAGCGGGCCCTTGTATATCCAGCTGCTCGACAGTGCATAGGCGTTTGACGGCGGTCTTGATTTCGGCGGATCGTCGTAGTAAGCCGGGACTGCAAAAACATTCGTAGATGGCGTTCGATTGGCTCGGGTTCTTCTGTAGCTCTTCATACCAGGCGGCCGGAGAGGTAGCTCGATCTAGATCTTTTACAGCTTCAGAGACTACTGGCTCTACGCGTTCGATATCCCAGTCTTCCAAGTATGTAAAAAAGAGGTCAAGGGTTTCTTGACCATGCCTATCCGGATAATTTTAGTACCCGTAACCCACGCAGGGCGACAACGATGTACGCACGGCAATAGCTTTTGATAGAACCTCCGCTTCATTGAGTAGAATTCCTCAACGCAACGCGGACACCGGGCAAGTTGTTCGCCGATTCGTCCCTTCAGCCACTGTTGATTGGCTTCCTGATCAGAGAAAGATAACAGCATGATGGCATGCATAGTGGAGTCTATTCGTGTTGCTTCATCTTTGTCGGGAATGGTTTGCCGCCCGCCGGGACCAGGCTCTACCTTCTTGCAAAGCCAGTGAACCTCTTCCGGGAGATTGGCTAGGACCCTACACAAGTACCATTAGCAACCTCCACTATTGTCACCACCTTAACCACTTCTGCATGGGTATCTAATTCAGCTTACTGCAGTCCCTTCTGTACGGCCTCGGTGACATCAGACATGATATGATGGCTGTGATCCGTGCTTCGGTATCTGTGTCCTTTGCCGCACTACACCCGAACTCGGCGTTTCGATTGCTGAGGAATGGCCACCGCCCAGAAGGACACAACGATGCTTAGTATTGATGGTTAAATCTATTTACAGTGGCCTTCAGGAAGCAGACGGGATGTTGCCGCGCAGCGTGTTGTGCATGAACGAAGGTTGATGAGAACTTGGACGTTACGCGATGCCGCTAATGACCGCGTCAACGTAGCTGTGCAGGGCTTAGGGTTTTTTCACGCGACCAATTGTTTGTATCTAGAGCTTTGACGCCAATGGACAAATTTTCATACTCTATACAAATATCATTTCGAATTCTAATACAGCATACGCCGTACATATAAACACATAGCCTGTCTCAGACGGCTTGGTAGGATTTTTGCGATTGCCCCGGCGACCAAAAGCCGTCTGCAGACAAAGTGACTCCCAAGTTCTGGTTAGTAGAGCAGTGACTTTGCCACCGCATGTGCCACACTTTAGCAATTTATCAGCAGGTTCTTGCGCCACTGCTCTTCACTGAGTCATGAACGATCCAACAAAGGGCTGGGCAGGGATCGATGTAATGCAAATACCAACCCAAACAACTACTTCCATTCCTTTGCTGTTTCAAACTCTTCAAGAAACTCATGGGAATCACCAACTCTTTTCAGGCGGGTATTAGTGATGTGATCAGCGACTCTCATCAATAGAACATGGCAAATGGCGTGGTTGTCCTGCCGCTTCAGCTTGCGGCTTGCCCTGGCATTAGTGCCATAGAAAATCGCGGTAGCGAACGGGAGGCGAGAATAGGCTTGCATATCAACTACAACCTCACAAACTCGGGCATTCGTATACCATTACACCACCCTGAGTCGCTCCCAACAGCAGTTGGTCGAAAAAGGAGACGAGGCATGCATTCAGCCGGACCGTAATGTAACTCTAAATCGCTCCTGTTGCCATGTTGTGCAGTACGGTATGCGTACGCTCTCATGCTCATTCGGCCTGGAAACGGAACAGATAGCACCCACCGAGTCGCTGCCGATTCTGAGCCCTCAGGCTCCGAATCGTTGGTGGCAGCTGAATTCGATCCCCGAGGCCAGACGCAGATGGCCAGTCTCTGCTGCGGCGCACAGACCGCTGGGCTAAGCGATTCTCCTCCAACTCAATCAGATTATTTGTGCAAACTCTCCGAACCCGACTAGATACAAATAGCATCCCCTGCAATGTCTCGAGATCTCCAAAAGTCGCGCATTGTTGCATGTTTGTTGCGTCAGTGCCATGAAGCTCGATACCTCAATGCATATAAGCTACTCTGCGCCCTTCTTCTGATAGCATGTCGGTATTCCACGCAACTGAACTGGGTGCCTAGTACCCCTACGGCCTTCGATCAGGCAGACACGAATACGCCCTACAACACCAACGTCGATCGTACTTCCCCTCGCATCAGACGCTTTTCTTGCGTCACGTAGGCTTCCCCTTCCCCTTGCGTCGGTCCACGAAAAGTTTCAATCCTTGGCACCGTCAAGGAAAGTACAGGAGACCATTTGCCGTGCAAAACTGGGCACCGCCGGCGTGAAGGTGTGCATATTTCCCGGACCGTTTGGTGCGCCCAACACCGCCAGAAGTTTGTTTTTTGCACGACGCCTTTTTCCGTTCAAAACGCCCACACCACTCCTTCCCCCGTTGTTTCATTCCCGGATCGCCCATGGTGTATTCTCGACCCCTTCTCAATCAGCACACAAATATTTGTCGCAACCGTCGTGAATTCAATTGACTCCTCCTCTTACTTTTCAAACTTTTCGTATGTTCTTTTGTCTCCTGGAAATTCTCTATCCTTAACTAACATGTATCCAGTTAAGGACGGCGATTTCTCGTCCATATAGTGATACAGATGTATTCTACCTCAACAAACCAAGCGGTATCCCCACAATACGTCGATTACTCCACAAGTCCATCGCGGCCACAATACCGGGCCTACCCCCAAGTTCATCAGGAAAACCACACGCGCTCCGTCAGCTCGATTTCGGGCGGAGCCATATCTCTGAGGACGACAAACACTCAAGATCTCGCTACCTTCCTGCGAGAGTCGAGTCCAAAGGACTTCCAAAAGTACTTGACCAAAAGTCAGTCTGAAGGCCAGCTGTTTTCCTTTGCATCGAGTTATAAGAAAAGCCTCAAATTCCTCCGCCCCTCAGCATCCAAAACAAAACTCAAGCAGCAACAGCAGCCCACCCTGACTCTTCCCAGCACCGTCCGTCCCAAAAAGACGATACGCGGAAAGCCATATCTCCAGATTCATGTCGACTACGACAAGACATATTATCAGACGCAGATCCAGAGCCCGACAACCAATAATAGGTTCAGCCCCTATGACATTTCAGAGTTTTCTACCGATTTTGCTTCGCGTGATAGTCGACCCACATCCAGCGCGGAAGATAGACCTTCTCTGAGCCCTGCGCCATGGGGTTCCTCGGATTCAACGAAAACTCTTGACACCGAAACAGCGGATACCTATCAGCGATATATCAACGCCCAACAAGATCCCGATGCCTTTACTGGTGGAACAGAAGCAAATGCCGGATCTCTCTCAATTGAAGCCGTTGGCGGAGGGGATGTGAAGACATCTGAGTATCGGAGAGCTCAGGAAGAAGTCTCCTACACAACGCAAGCTCCGGCTTCATGCAAGCATCACAGTGATCCCCACAGTTGTTCTTCCGGCCCTCAAAACACAGCATCTGTAAAAGCACGAAAGCGTTCTTCTAGCCTACGACGTACGTCCAGGGGATCTTATTCATCGTCGGTTTATTCGACGGGCGATGAGCTCACGGACACCGACCAATTACATCACCAGCGTAAGCATAGCCGAAGAGTGCCTCCACCACGGCCTGGTCCTCCTCCAGCCCGATGTTTGCCAGCTCTCCCGGAAACCCATGACTGTGCATCAGTCTCAATTGCTGGGGACTCTTTCGTTCCTAGGTCGCTAATCTCCACATCCGCTTCACTCAGAAGTAGTACATCTGGTGGCAAAAGGAGCTACCACACCACGGACGAACCCAATACCCTATCCCAAGAACGCTCTACCCGCGAACAAAGAGTCAATGCACGAAAGGCCCACGATATGCAACAAGCACGACTCTGGCGACAAGCAACAATGACCCAGCAAACCATGAGTGCGCTAAATCCTAACGGCACTATTGGTGTGCACATTGTCACGAGCAAAAAGCCGGTATACTCCAACCGTCAGTCATCTGACTCCAAAGCCAGTTCACAAACCGGAAAGCAACGGACCTCACAAATGCGGGTCCCCACAGGGGCGCCAACTCCACCATTATCTCCAGACACTCACCTTGAGGCCCGCCGAAAATCTGTTCCGGTGTCAACTATTAGTAGTTCCAAGAGTTTATTCTCCCAGTCCGATGCAGGATCCGACGACATGGAGTCAAGAATTCAGGCGGTGGAGCGGAAAAATCGAATGCTCGAGAAGATGTTGATCGCTGTCATCCGTGGCAGTGTGGGCCAAGATCACCGACAAGCCGGGCTCCAGAGGGCCAACTCCGTGGATGACCTCCTGCGGCAGTTGACGCTGGTTGACGCTAGTTCCTCAGCTAATGTTGTCAGAAGTGCATAACTATTCAGTTCCATTCTGTATGCTTTACGATTGATACACACCTGCTATGCTAAACACGTCTTTTATTCGCGTGATGCTCTTTGCTGTTCATCTTTATTGTATCTTCATTGCCTTATTCTACCATTTATTGTTTATACCATCTGAGTTTTGCGAGACACCTGCCTTTTTTTTGCTGAATGCACTTGCATTTCGCAAATGTTTCTTAGCTTTTAGGCGCGTATTATTTTTGATAGGGACTTACCAGGGAGTTTTAGGAATGTTATGTACGAGTTAGGATTCTTTGAGTGCGACTTTTTCCTAGTGTTTATGTACGAGTTAGGATTCTTGAGTGCGAAACTTCTCTAAGGGTTCTGGTTTGGGTTTGGGGTTTTCTGGGGGTGGGGGGTTTAGGAGGGTGGAGGTCTGTCTGCAAGTGATTTTGATACCAAATAAACAACTTTTTACCATTTCCAATTCGCGCAATGCTTGGCGCTGCAACTCTAAATCCACCTCACCCCACCAAAAGTAGTAACGAGAAACGAAACATTCACACAACCTTCACCGCAACTCCCACGCCGCCATCATGTCGTCCGTCTCCTTCAATACACACTCTTTCTCGCCCTAGCTAGCTAACCTAGTATGACAGCACCGACGCCCTCCTCCTCGATTCGACATTCCGCATCACCGACGTCGACCAGAAAAAATACGACCGCGTATCGCGAGTTACGGGAGTGCGTGAAGATCTGAAGTTCACGCTCGACATCAACTCGGAGATCTACCCAGTTTCGGTTGATGACACGGTGCAGCTATCGATCGCGTCGACGCTGAGTCTGGACGGGACTATCGCCAGCAAAGAGGCCGAGGCGGCAAAGGGCGGGTGGAGAGATGTTCGGGGTGGTGAGGCGACGCTCGCTGATCAGTATGATTATGTCTGCTATGGGAAGATGTATCGCTTTGAGGAGGGGAGTAGTGATATGATGTAAGTATTGGGCACAGAGGATGTGGAGGGTGCGGAAATGGAGGCTAATGGATTCGCGGTACAGTAAGGTGTATGCGAGCTTTGGGGGGTTGCTGTTGTTCATTGAGGGCCCACACAAGAGGTTGAGCAGTTTCAAACATGAGTACATCTACCTCTTGATGAAGAAATAGGCGGGACGACACGCAGGAGGGGGGAGGAATTCGCACATCTGTATCTCACGACGACGGACGACAGGTTGATGCTACTACTTTACTACTTCTACTGCTATACAAAATACCGGCGTTTGTTTCTTTGTTTCTGGGATGTACCTACTTATGCGCGCGCAATTTAGACTGTTAGTGGAGCTCGGGCAAGAGGGAACTCAAGGGATCGGTGAAGGCGTGAGACGATCTCGATGTAGTCGGGTTCATTCTCTGGAGTGATGATGCCATGCCGGACGAAGAAGTCCTAGTGTTGTCAGTGACTACCAGCTATATCAAATGAGTGTATCGAAGGGGGGAGGTACAATGAGAACTACACACCATCGTCAGAACCAAGTATTGTATAAGGTAAACGGAAGAAACTTACCATATGCACAATTTGGCTTGAAGTTCCCCTTTGCCATTTCTTCCTTAACCTACCCCTGTTGTCAGATAGTGATCTTCGCATTAACCATGGAGCTTCACACCTCCTCCAAAAGCATCAAATGAAAGTCCTGCACTTCATCGTCTCCGGGCTTCGGTATCACACCCTCGTCCACCTCGAGGTCGTACACGTATTGAACCTCAGGTTGCAGCAATCCCGTCTCACCGCCTGCTCTTTCGTCACGCTCATAGAAATACGACACCATTCCCACAGCCTTTGCCTTCTCCCGGATCAAAGACTCGGGTAAAGAAGCTTCTTCCTCGCTCTCCTTCACTAAAGTCTCAATTGCACTCATTCCCGATGAGATCCCGCCGGCGACAGTGTTATCCAGCATACCCCCGTAGGTGCTTTTCAAAATGTTACGACGAGGAGTCCAGATCCGCAGTGGCTGGGTCGCGGTAGGAGCAACATAAACTGTCAAGTGGACCTTTCCATAGGCGTGTTAGCCATACATCACAAGCTTTCCTCAGCGAAGGGCCTACGCCATAAGTTACGACACCGAACAACGCCGCCCCACTACGCTCCATGCGGAGATATAGTTCCCCACTGGGTGAGTAGACTGAGTACAGCTCGTTCCTCCATCCACTACCGCTTAAAACTTTGAAGGTTTGCTGCTTGCGCCAGGAGTCGAGGGTCGCCGTCATGTTTGCGCTGCGCTCCTCGACATTGGAACCTTTTAGCGAGACGGAGGTCGGCGTTACTTCCCAGTAGTCTAGGTTGGCGAGACGGAGCGTGGAGACGACTAATGGGAGGACATAGCCGAGAGTGTGCGTGCCCGCAGTGAAAAGATGAAGGGTGGAGAGACGCTCAGCGTGCGGAATGGGGTGGAGGGTTGGATTGGGGAAGCTGCGAGATTTTGGTGTTAGCAGTGTTGAGGCGTAAGTTAAGAAGGAGAGAGACCTGTCAGTCTGATTAATGAGGTCGAGGTAAGTGAGGCTCGCCATTATAGATATAGAGAAGTTCAAGTGGTGGTGAAGAGCGAATCGAGGTCTTGTCACACGGCGCCGATAAGCTATTGACGATAAGAAGAAGCAGCGTCATGGCATGCGGTTGACCCCGCACCCGCAACCCCGCCGACCCAACTCAACTCATCTCATCTCAACTCAATTGACAATACCATGGCATCAACATCACTTTCGGTCGGTATCCTTATCGTTTCCACCACCGCCGCAAAAGACCCAAAAACAGACTCATCCACCCAATTGCTCCGCGACTTCTTTAAAGCCGAAAACGATAACAGCGGCACGAAATATACTTGGAAGGTCGCAGAATCGCGGATTGTGAGCGATGATAAAGATGCAATTCAAAGCGCCGTAAGGGAATGGGCGGATGTTGAAAAGCTGCATCTCATTGTTACTACTGGAGGCACAGGATTTGCGGTGACGGATAGTACTCCAGAGGCGTGTTTTGACTACACCGGGGCTTTGAAAGCTATGCTAAGGGAATACAGGCGGTGAAACCACTGCTGCATAAAGAAGCGCCAGGTCTTGTGTATGCTCTTCCTCGGGTTTGGGTGATGTAGCTATGGCTAATCCATGGTAGCCATACAATGCTTTCCTCCTCCTTAACAATCACGCCATGTATATCCAGCCCATCCATATGCTATCTCTTCATCCGCTGAAACCCTCCACAGTCGCAATGATGTCCCGGCCCGTCGCCGGCGTTCGTAACAGCTCCATAATTATCACAGTCCCAGGCTCTCCCAAGGGTGCCAAAGAGAACCTACAAGCTCTAATAAAGCTCCTCCCTCACGCCTGCTCCCAAGCCGCCGATCTAGCCACCTCCCGCGCTATTCACTCTGGTGGTGTAAAAAAGCTGGAAAAGGAACTCGGCGTGCATTCACACCATCATTCACATGAAGGGGGACACCACCACCACCACCACAATCACCATCACGGAGGACATAAGGCGCCACGCCCAAGAACCACGCCTGAGCAGCGGGCGAACAGGCTAGATGAATCCGTCACCAGAAGATATAGGGAGAGTCCATACCCCATGCTTTCAGTTACCGACGCAAACGGTCTTATCGCAGCTGCAACACCACGTCTTCCTGTCATTCAAATGCTAGTCGACGAGAACTTGGTGGGCTATGTTCTTGCGCAGGACGTGGAGGCTGCTGAAGCAGTACCTGCCTACCGTGCCTCCATTGTCGACGGATACGCCGTCTACCATACCGATGGTGCAGGAACCTACCCCGTTGTTTCCATCTCTCACGCGGCGCCTGGGACAACCCCCCCGCTCAAGCCCGGAGAGGTGGCACGCATCACCACCGGCGCTCCTCTGCCTCCAGGTGCAACCGCAGTTGTGATGGTGGAAGACACCGTCATCGGATCTACAACCTCTGACGGCGCTGAAGAGGCCACAGTGGAAATCCTCACCTCGGATCTTGAAGACGGCGAGAACGTGCGTGAAGAGGGAAGCGACGTTGAAGCCGGCTCTGTGATCCTACGTTCTGGCGATACCATCAGCGCTATCGGCGGCGAGGTCGGTCTTCTTGCCTCTGTTGGTGTCTCGGAGGTCTCAGTGTACAGGAAACCAACAGTAGGTGTACTATCAACTGGAGATGAAGTAGTCCCGCACAATCGCCCAGGCAACCTAAAACTCGGCGAGGTAAGAGACTCCAACCGCCCCACCCTCCTCACCGTTATCAAGAGTGTCGGATTCTCAGCCATCGACCTGGGAATCGCAGGCGATACTCCAGGCGCTCACGAATCCGCCTTGAAAGCCGCACTGGAAAAGGTTGACGTAATCATCACGACCGGCGGTGTGAGCATGGGTGAGATGGACCTCCTCAAACCAACAATCGAGCAATCGCTACAGGGAACAATACACTTTGGTCGTGTAGCGATGAAGCCTGGGAAACCAACCACCTTTGCAACCATCGGCGAGAAGAAGATTTTTGCGCTCCCCGGAAACCCGGCTAGCGCGTTGGTCACGTTCCATCTTTTTGTTTTGCCATCGCTGAGGAAGGCGGCGGGGTATGACGCGTTTGAATTGCCTAAGGTGAAGGTCGTGGCGGAGCAGGATTTTAGGCTAGACCCGAGGCCAGAGTTTCATAGGGTTTTTGTGGCGATGAGGGAGGATGGAAAGTTGGGCGCTTGGAGCACGGGCGGGCAGAGGAGTAGTAGGATTGGGAGTGCTGGCGGCGCGAATGGTGTTGTTGCGTTGCCGGCGAAGGGGGATGTGGGAGAGAAGAGGGCTGTGAAGGGTGTGATTCCGAAGGGAGAGGTAATCGAGGCGATTCTATGGGCGCAAATTGGAGGGGTTTGAAGAAAGTATGTATAGGTTGGAATGCAGGAGTTTGGAGCGAGTGATTATTTGTGATGTAGATGAAGTACTACACACTAGCTATATGAAAATTTGAGATTTTTGGTCACAGATAGATGAGACCAAGGCTGTGTCATCTCGTTCCATTCGGTCACACCGCTAGTGCTATCCTCATAACCAGGCCTCGACAAGGCATACCGATCTCATTCTGAGTGACACTCCATGAAATGACAAGGCTTACTGTACCACGGCTGTCCCGCGGGTCAGCGCTCAGTTGCGTATGTCCATGCGGCACAAGGTTTCAGCTCCAGACTTCACTACTATTTGCCACCACAAAGGCTGATGTAACTACTCAGCCGGCTCAGGCCCTGTAATAAAAAAAACTTTGAACTTTCCCGCGTTTGGCGAGTCCGGACCCTGGTTGTCGATAGTAGAGTACTTGTGGAAATTTGGGGGTGTGGGAGATGACGTTGGAGAGCCGGGAAGACAAATCCTCACCGATCTGGCCGATTAACGGCGTGATCAACTAACTGTAGATCTAGCAGAAAAGCTGGGTAGGTGAGAAAGTTTTGCTTGCGACCCACAGGTTAGATATCTAATTGCCCAAAAGTAAGGTACGTACGTACGTACGTACCCAACGAATGCAACGCAAGATGTCGATATATAATCGCTATCAATTGTTTGAGCGATTTTGAGCTGTCTCTCCGAGATCCCCGGACTCCCCGATCACATTTGGGATTTTGTGGAAATTCTGGGGCGGGGAGAAAAATTTGGAAAAAATTCTGTATAAAAAAAACCCCCTGTTTGTTCGACCGGCTCCTGCGGTGTTGTAATAACTCAAGTTATTGAGTGTATTCAAGTTAGAATGCCGATCTATCACGGAAATCTTCCATTATACAGCATTCATAAAGTACGGGATCGAGACCGCTACTCTAACGGCACTCTAGATATATGATAACAATATCGCGCCTGACGATCCGTGCTCCGCACACCCCCATATCGCCTATCCACCCGCCATATGCAACCTGCAGTCAATGAAGCTACTGCCACAATCGCAAGTTCCACAGTCCCAACATAAACAAGCGCTAATAGCTCAGTTGGGAGAGCGTCAGACTGAAGTCTGAGATTATTAGAACAATCCGGGGTAATCTGAAGGTCACCCGTTCAATCCGGGTTTGGCGCATTATCTTTTGTTTCCACACTCGGAACTGGTTTTTTTTGAGGCGTTAAATACCCGAGATGGCCAGATGGTACTGTAGAAGAAGGAGAAGCCAAACAACAATGAAAGGCCGGCATTTTGAACCAGCGCCGTTCTTCGATATGCAGTCAACGCGGTTATGGGGATCCATCCTCATGGGCAAATCCCGCGGGTACCCATGCGGGTTACGAGCCATACAAGCTTGCTGAAGCTCAGTCTTCTCAAGAATCGCAGCTATCAAACCCTACCTCCCCAAAACACCACAGCCGTCCACCAACACATCTATCCATCAATCCGTCCGTCCATGTTGGGGGGTTTAGATCTCCCATATCCCCGAGCTTCCGGCGGCGTGCGTATAAACACTTAGCCGGCATTGAAACGCCGACTTGATTGCACGATCGGACGGACCTGCAGCTCCCACTTGCTTAGCTTTGAAACAATGCTCTCAATCAGCAGTTCAGATGTAAACATTTCTTTCCCCTTACATAGATCTATAAACAGGCGCAGTTATCTTATTACTGATAATCACTACGGTCTTTGCTTCTCGAAGTCCACCCAGCAGAAGAACCCGCTGCAACTTCATGGCTAGCCTAAACTACTGCTTTAGCTCCATATCCTCGACCTCGGTCCCTTACGCATCCCACTACATGTACTCTACTTAGTGGCTCCCCCGCATTTTGCGTTGCGTTGAAAGGTACCGAATCCCTCACGTACTTGTATGCATGCATGCACGCAATTACCCAGCTCCCCAGCGTCCGTTGACAAATTGCAACCCACTCGCAGCGGAAACGACGGCATGCTCCCCACCTGTCTGCCACCTGCATAAACGAACCTCGTGGTGTATCGCATAGTTATCCACATTGATCATTCACCCACAGTTCTGAAGCTCAGAACTGGAGTTCAACTTTGGCGAGTGAACTGTATGTGCTGGAACTCGACTGAGACAACCGACAAGCCGTTACCCCGTGCGCCACGTGTTGCGGCTCAAAAAGAGCCCCTGACCTGAACCCCTCACTTAGGCTTAAATTCGCAAATGACGTATAGAACCCCGCGGTAAATTCCGCAACTCTTTGATTCTTGCCTCAACACCTGAACCCCAGAAACCTCTCAACAGAAACCTCGAACATTGCGAGATCAGAATCTGTAGACTACACTCATCCGTGTCTTGTATACCCATACACTTGAGAGACAAAGAAAAAAAAGGTATATGCAAAGTCCGAAACATGGTCCAAGAATAATTCCCGTTTAACGCCCCCCTGGTAGGAAGTTACAATGCGCCGTGAAAAGTGAATCCAAACCAAACCCTCCCCCCCAAAAGGAAAGAAAGACGGGAAAGAAAATCCGAAACCAAAAAAGCAACATAAACACCCAAAGATGATACAGACCCACCATCACCAGTACCACCAAAAGGACATCGAAAGTATAGAACTCCCCGACCGAGAATATAATCCATACAACCTCGCAAGATGCCACTGTACAAGAAAGGGAAAATACCACCCACAAAAAACTCCTGGCCAGTAATATGCGCTAATGAACCCGGTAGGAAAAAATGCCGAATGTATGCTACAGTTGCAAAAACTTGCACATAGGAAAAATGAAGCAGTGTGTGTGTTTATCGCACTGTCATATAACTGTCGCTCTCCCACGACTGGCATCGTCGGTCGACGGCACGCTGGCCAGGGAGCTTGCGGAAGCGCTCACTGCGTCTTTCTCCGCGAATCGTTCCTTCCTTGAAGTTTATGTGTAGAATAAGCTTCTCGACCCATGGTCGATCTTCCATCCTGTCCAATGCCTTCCTCATAACAGGCTTGAGTTGCTCCCTTGCCTTCCGGGAATCGTATGTAAAGTTCTTCGCGACGAATTTCTGGAAAAAGAGTTGTTCGGTTGTTTGCTCCATCGTAGCACGGTACTCGGGAATGTTGGTCGGGTCGGTTGTGATCGGGATACAGCCGCTAGTAACTTGGGTGTAGCAGTTATCGACGGGAGAGCATCCCGCAATTCCCGGGGGTGAGGTGCTGTTATTGGGACCAGAAATATAACCCGAGTCGATCTTGTTGGTGGGATGATCTTTAGATGTTGGTGGCTCGGGGGTAATGAGATCTACAAAGTTCCCATTGGTAGGCACGAGGGAACCCGATGTTGAAGAGGCGAGTTGTGCGGCGTTGGTGTGTGAGCGGCGTGCCAGGAGGGAGCTGTTACCCACCGAAGGACGGAAGCGAAAGTCTGTCGGAGGCTTGCGACGTTCTAGGTGACGCTCGAACTTGCGGGGGTTATCTTGAGGAATGTATATTTTTTTGGTGATGCGTTGTGGCACGCCAGCCCGTTCGATCTTGTCGTAAAAGTTGGCCATCTGAGCGGACCGTGTGGATGTAGAGTTCGTCTGTTGGTGTTGGGGTAGCTGTTGCTTGCCCATCTCGAGATGCGGCAAGAGTGCGTGACAATTCTAGTTGTAACCACCAAAATATTGTGTAGGGCAGGTGATGTTTCGGTAAATAAGACGCGGGTATGGATGTCGGCAATTTGTAGGAGGTGTTCGAAGAGGTGCAGAAGAAGTAGGCGTTGCGCGGAAAGCAGAGGTAGATGAAGGTGAATAGAGGTGTGAATAGGGAAGTGGGGCCTGTTGAGGATTAAGTCCGTCAGTGTCACTCATCTCTTGAATTGTGTGCTGTGCACGTGTAAAGTGTGCCAACAAAAAGAAGAGTCACGGGCAAATTCAAAACTCACCTTGCTTGAAGCAATAGCTGGCAGTTGCTTTGATGTTTGAAAAGTCGAGTTTCCGAAGTGGTTGGCTTTGAAGGGGGGATGGATGGACACAAGCGTCAGAGAGAAAGCGAGAGAGCAACAAGCAGCATCAGCAGCACAGCTACTTCGCCGAGCGAACGAATATCACACCGAATGAAATGTCGGACGGCGGGTAAAAGGGAGTTAGGGCGCAAGGGCGTAAGGGCGTAAGAGGGAGCCAGGCCGGGCGTGCAAGTCACGACACAGCGAAGCAGGTCATCAGCGAGTCAGGTCGGGAGCCCAAGTCACGGTGCGCAGCAGCGAAGCAGATCATCAGATATCGCTGGCCCTCCTGGAAACAGCGCTGTACTCGACTCGTTACAGCTGTCCATACATATTAAAGACCCTGAAGAGCGGATGGCAGCCTCTGCCTGCGATTTGCAGCAAGGAATAATCTACCTTGTACAACTCTAAATATGGAAGCGGGGCTCCCTGACTTGCGCAGACGAAGGCCCGCAGTACCGTCTAGTGGCCGACAAACAAGTCACATCTTTATAATAAATTCAATAATTATTCTACAGTACCAGATACTTTCGGCCCCACCCCGGCAGTGAAGTTTAACAGAGCTGAGAGCCATACTGCCTTTTGCCAGACAACTTGATAAGGTTGCGATCTTCTTTTCCCCGGATGTTTATATGCATCAGGATTCGCCTGCATTAAGATCGGGTCTTACACTGTACAGAACAAAAAGAAACAAGCATTCGGTCAAGATACTTTTCGCCGCACTTCGCTTGGATGCCGCCAGCCTGCTACCATACGTTCGAACGTTCCACATACAAAATGTTAATTCTAAAAGCACAATGTTCCATCAAAATAATCCGGTCAACGACGAATGATAGGCGACGATGAATTCCATCTCTCTTCTTATTGTCAATCAGCTCCATCTCTCAGGTACGGCTCGCTTGCTGTCCACAGTTCCTCACCTCCAAGGTCCCAGAAAGTTAACAGTCATCCTTCTACTATTCGAGCATTAAGTTTGTACGTCACGCTTCACAGAAGTACCATCCGAAGAGACTTTAGTGTGGTTTTTGCCCACTCTTGGGCATTCGATATTGAAAATAAATGGTCACGCTCAAAATCTGTTGGAAGTCGACATAGTGCTTGGCGTCAGCCGGCATACCTGCAAAGCGGCGAGATAACGGACTCTGTAGTCCAACATAGACTTCACCCTTTAATAAACCTCTCGACTGAGAACTTTCTCAAAGTCGCATTCGGCGACCTCACGGTTCTAATTAGTTTCTTCTTGTTGGAGATGCAGTTTACTATGCAGCCCCGATCCTCCTGGGCTCATCTGGAGATTGGCGATGCTGGGCACTAGCGGGCTGACCCTGAAGAACCCGAGAGAAGATTGGCGATGCTGGGCACTAGCGGGCTGACCCTGAAGAACCCGAGAGAAGATTGGGGCCAGGTCGTTGGGTCTAATGGTAGTCATCCAAACTGCCTGAATGCCTAGATTACGAGGCCAACCCCTATGGTGTGATTGGTAAGTGTAGGTTAAGAAAGGTATTATGGATGGACTTGTAGCCTGCAATTCTTTTACTGGCTCTTACAATATCACCAATTTAGCTAGAGAAGAATTGACTTTTCAGAACCGCCGTAGCCCTTTGGGCGGCGGCACGGAAAGTTACGGTGGAACATTTTTGATAAGCTTAGAAATGAATCAGCGTAACGCCGAATGACCGCACTCCGGAAATGCCAGCTGGACAGGCAAACCTTGAGTCCGTTTCTTCACTCGAAGAATCCCGAACAGGAAGTCATGCCGAAAGAGGAAGAGGGCTAACTACGACATGAAGAAGAAGAGCGTAATGCACTACACAAACTCTGTCCGTCACTCACACTCACACCAGAGAACAAAAATCCCATATTCTCAATTCCAACCTTCAATCTGCTTGCCATCATCACCTGCTGTCATTTATTCTGCAAGTATCTTCAGCGGAATGAGGTAACCTCGCAGCAAAAAAGAAGAGGGCAGGAAAACTGCCAGCCAGCTCACACCTTGGAAACGCTGTTCAGGCGGGATATGCAGGGAAAACACGGAAGGGCTGAATGCTGGACCAATAACCAACCCGTCGATCTTGGTTTGTGGGGTACATGAAGCGAAGTTGAACCCGTCCGTTGTTTACACAGCTTCAACTTGCTTTGTTCAGTGGAATGGTATCCAACGATAAAGCCAAAGCAAACGTGCGCATCACTATTATCTCTGAAGCTTGGGCCAGGCCATGCAGGTACAATTAGATTTGCACACGCTCTCCCGCGTAGTCCGTACTCTATTACCTGACAGCTGTTTGCTCGACAAGTTAGACATGACCTCAGTGCGGTACGCAATTAACTCCTAGGCCTGTGCGATAGACGACCGGGCTGCAAGCGCTGTTGCCGTTTCAATTCTGTACCAAGACTTTCTTTTTGCTCCACGAATAATTACCTCCTTGTCTCTCCCTTCGGAAACACTGCCACGTATTTACCAGCGTTGAGATGAATGCCTGTCTGCCCTGCCAGCTCTTCGCCGGGGCTGATTCGCTACTATGTTTCTTTCTGAGGCTGCTACACAACTCATCCGATGTACCGAAACCCGATTCCCCAATGCCAGCAACAGAAAAATATGTCGAAAATGCCTCGCATCGAGCTTTCGACCCTTTTTATTCCAGCTCTCAAATTACAATTAGTAGCGAGTGCACCTCTGTGACCTGAGATCCGACAGCCCCTAAAACAAACGAGCCGGGTGATGCTGCATGATGCGATCTCCCTAACCCGGCTTCGCCGTCATCGCAGCTTCAACTTGTCACCCCACCAACCCACCACCGCAAACATCCCTCCCTCCCCTATTACAAAAAATCTCCAGTCACAGCACACACACAATGTCATTCACTCTCCGCACCATTTCTCGTGCCGCCGGCCGCCGCACATTCACGACTTCACCGCTCCTTCGAAACTCAACTACCACCGCAGCTGCGACTCCAGTCAAAAAGCCAGTCGGTGCGTTCCTTGGCGGGTACTTCTGTCTTCCCCAATCCCCCTCTCCAGCGGGTGAAGCTAATTGCGAGCGAACAGGATCTATGGTTTCCTCTTTGGTGTTGTCGTAGCAGGCGGCACTTCATACTTTTATGTCTACGAGGAATACAAGGCCGCGAATGACCAGTTGGCGGAGGATGTCGATGTGGGTTTCCATGCGGGATGGGTGAAGGAGTGTATGCACTGACACGGCGGCTGCGCTTATCCAGGCTCTGAGGATTTCTACCCTGCGTCTCGAGAAGCATGTGCGCGCACTCGAGGAGAACATAGCAAATACCACTGCTGCATCAACTAAGGGGAAGAAATAAATAGTAGAATAATATTCGGTATAGAGGGGTGGTGGTGTCTTCAAACAATAGGAGCGGTATGATATCACAGGGTGAAGAAGACTGCTCTTTTTGCCTGATGAGCATTGTTTTTTTTTTTCTTGCAAGCGGAGGGTACATATCAATGTAAGATGCGCCAGAGCCTGAGGCAATGTCGCTCTCTACTTTTTTTGTTTGCCTTTACAAACATTGGATTTGTGGAAGGCATACTTTGTATCATACATGGGATTTTTCGTCGGGAGGTAATTTTGCCATGTGGCTGAAATCGATACCAATAATTGCAGCTCCATCAAATCACTCGTTAACTGTACAAACCGGAAATCACAGCTTCATCCACAATGCAATAAGTCGTACTTTCTACAGAACAAACCAAGTTGGCGAAACAAAACCCGATGAAATTGAATTGTACCCCGAAAAAGAAAAAAGAGACAACCCTAATGAAAGACCCAGGACAGAAGACGTGATGCTGTTCTTTTAACCGTCCGCGCCCTCGGTTCTGACATGTTTTCCAATGCTGCCCAAGAACGACGAAAAAAAAGAGAAGATGGATGGAAGAAGAATATGCAGCATTATCATATGCGTCCCATTCCCGAACATCATCTTCATCAATCCTCTCCCCTTCCAACCATCCACTCCCCTTCCAACCATCCACTCCCCAGCCAGGCTCGGCATGAAACGCACGCCAAAATTCATAATTCCTTTTTTACATTTTTGGTAGTGTTCATTCGGGCATGTCATGGGCATCTACAGCTTACGAGCCGGGGTTGGGGTTCATCTTCCGCTTGCCACCGGTCATGGTAACGTTGACGAAGCGACGGGTGTATCTGTTTTACCGCAAAGGGATCGGTTATCAGCACGTATATTCCGCAGGCGGATTTTGTAGCTTCATTCTGGAGAAGGCGGGCAGGTGAGAGATGCATACAGGATTCTCTTCTTGGCACGACCCTTGGGCTGCTTGGGCTTCTCCTGAGGCTCGACCTATACACATAGCTTGCTCAGCATCTGCAGTTCGCGATATGATAAATGGGAAAGATAGACGTACCTTGGGGGTCTGAGACTTAACCTTACCGGCACGGGCGAGGGATCCGTGAACTTTTCCCATGATTGCTGTTGTTTTTGCTGGGTGGCGAAACTAAGAAGTCGGGGTAATTAGTTGTTCTATTACAACTGACAGATTTTCGCAGAAAGTTTCGAGGAACAGCGGTTTTTTTGCAGGAGCGGAGTAGAATGTATCTTTCGTACCTAGTCGAAAGTTGGCGGGGTCCGTGAAGTTTCGTACGATCGGTTTCGGCTGGGGTGAGTTGTCGTCGGTCGTTTGGCGATGGGTGGAACTGATAGACTGATTGGGTTAGGTCTTGGCGGAGTTGAGTCAGTGGGCTGCCACTTGTGACTTGTAGGGCTTTGCCCTAATATGTGTATTTTTGCTGGACAACACCCTCGAGCGAAAGAAATATCTGAGTGCTCAAGTGGGTTTTGGTAGAGTTGCTGAATCTCAAATCTTTTGCGCCTAAGGAAATTCTTCGTGATGTGAGAGAAATCTAATTGTGTAACCCAATTTCTGCCAACAAAGCCGACGGGTTGCAACATCACCACCACATTTGTTTCGGGCTTCAGAACCTTTAAATAGTTGGCATCTCAGAGGCGACCGGAGGTATTTTCAACACCAGACGCTAGCAAACCCCTGTTTCCTGTAGGGCTGAACGAAACATTGCAGCATTTCAGCATCATCATAGATAGGGGATCGATCCTATTTGTAAAGCTCTTGGGAATCGCAATTTCAATTGCTTCAACTGTACATCCAGGCAAACGGGAATAGGCCAGTCCGTGCTTGCAGACCCGCCCTTCCTTGAGGCGATATACGGCGGGTTGTCATGTCAAGCAGAAACTGGACTGTCGAACACCTCGACTGTAGGCAATGTATATAAAAAGCAAACCAGCTGGCTAGGCATTGGGACAACTACAAAGAGAGGCCTACATATATTTGGGAAGCCATATAATGGCTTGCGGGCTCCTGGACCAGAGACTGGCGGATTCTGCGTTTCTGTGTTGAAGGCTAATTGAGCCACGTCGCGATCAGTGTTTGGTTTTTTCTTCCAAACCCCGGCATTCCTTTCCCTTATCGATTGGTTGGTTGTTGGTTGGGCAAGCGAGCCCGTTATCGCACGTGTTGAATAACCTTAACTCGAAAGCCCCATACCCCTCCATACAAAACCCGAACCTTGATGACAGGGCTTTAAACTGCAGTAACACTCCCTTGGGCATATATTCCTCCGTTTGAACGTTTGCAATCCAATAATCTTGCACTTAAGAGATACAATTCTTCGCGCCAATAACATCTTGTCTTGGCAACGCACGGACAACTCACGTCCAACATCGTATCACTTCCCACTCGCTCACTTCCTTCTCTTCCGTACTAACCACTATGTTTGTTCCCAGACAAGTACAGAAATCTTACACGGCCAGACACCCTGCGACACTCCCAAAATCGTCGGAGTTAAGTAAGAATAAAAGCGATGTAGTTTCTCCGGGGGAACTTAAACATGCCGCCTCCACTACCACCACTACTACCGCAACAACAGCAACAAATATCACGAAACCAGGTACTATTGACCTGCAGACTGCGCAGGCGATCGTTCTGGCACTCGAGCAGCTTTTTTCATCGCAGAATCCGTGGACGCAATGGCTTGATGAGCGGAGGAGGGAGGTGGACGGGAGGAATGATTGTTTGTTTATTCTACGGTCAAACTAAGGTGCTTGATGCTGATGCTGATGCGGGTGTCGGTGTTAGATATACATTTGGCTGCAGTGATTGAGTGTCCATACTTCAAGGATCATAGACCACATTTGTCACAGATTATCGTCAGGAGAGCGCTGGAGGCTGCACCTTCAAAAGTCTTAGAGGTTCTAACCTGAATTCATATTACCTGCATAAACACCAAAGCTGACAATGCTAGATAAGTGTAGATTGCTACCATATACGTCTTTCGTCCGATACTCCTCGCGCCCCCCTCGTAAACGCAAATACGATATATGTCGAGCCGGCAACTACCAACACTACTACCCGTACACCAGGAAGACTCGCAATCGAGCTACAAAAGACGCTACCCACGGAGCTGCTACCTGTGAAGTACACCACTAATGATAACCGATCTTGGGCTCTCCTTACCCTCTCCTCCGCCGTCACCCAAGAGCATCTGGAAAGGAAGAACCTGTGGCCGGGGGGATGGATTGTGTTGTCAAAGTATGTTTGTCTCCTTTCTACGAGACAAGGTGGCGTTTAATGGTGACGACAGGGAGGAATGGGGATATCGCGACTCACTATACCGCCAACACCGGGAAGAAGCGCTACAAGCACGGCTACATCTGCACCAACTAAAACAACAAGATCGCACCCCCATGTCCGCCTCGGTACCGAAGCACTCTTTTGGGCCCGGCCTAATTGTTTATATCACGTACTTACATCCAGAGATAAACAAACCTGCCATCTCTTCTTTCATAATGCGTTCCGTTGACCGTTACATCCGGAAACGCGACAAGCACTCCTCTTCCTCATCACCGTCAACCCCGCCCTCAAAGGTGCAGATCAATTACATCGATTATAAACAAGGTTCCAGCTTTTGCTACCTCCGGCAATCCACCGCGGAAGACTCGGACCTCATCATTGCTGCACTCAAGAAGCGGAAGCGAATGATGCGAAGTGGAGACGACAGGAAGGGACGAAAGGCGAAGGAGGGATTTGTGGTTGGGAGATTGCTGGAGGGTGCAGAGGAGGCGGAGTACTGGAGAATGGTAGAGGCTACTATGGTGGAAACAGAAAAGAAGAAGAAGGGGAGGAAAGGGAAGGGAAAGGAGGGTAAAACTAGTACCATCGATGTTAGGAGCGCCGGAAAGAGGCCAAGGAGCTCCGGATCTTCGCCAGAAGGTGCGGGGAAGAAGAAAAAGGTTGGTGGGTGATGACGTTAAACGGAAAGCTCTTATTTTTGGATTCCAATACTGCTAGCGTGTTAAAGTAGCGTCTTGTATTTCGTTGTTGTAGATCTTGAACATATAGGCCAGATGAACCAGGCGAATAGATTGTCATACCACTACCTCTATCCACACCTAATTCCCTATGCGGCAACAGACATGTCAGATTTTAATATTTGCTAGCTGGTAAGATGAAGGGAACATAGCTCAAAACGGCCCCCTCAAACGGCCAGTGGTGAGCGCTGTTGATAATACCCTTGTGAGATATTTTGTTTGGCGGGTTAGTCTGTTGGTTTTGTTCTTTGTCTTTGTCTTAGGAGCTTCGGGTCAAAGGGGAGCACAAAGAGTTACCACAACGCATCACTTTACCAACCTGTGACATGCTACGGTTCGAGAAGCTATAAGGTAATGCAGGATAGAGGGATAACGAATACCGCGGCTGGGGCAGCCGAGCTATGGAGACACATCCAAACACTTAACAGAAGTTTCAAACGGAAGCATCACTTGAGCCATATCAAATCAAAGTAATCGGGAAACCCCCACTATGATTCTATTCCCCCCAATTGCAACTGGGTAAATAATCACAAAGAAGCAGGAATATATCAATCATAAAGAGTACAGATTTCCCCCTTAAATCCCGCCTTACCCAACCAATCATATCATAAAATCACGAAGAGAAAACCCAATCATTCCCCCCATAGACGCCAGGCCAACAGAAAGCAGATGCCACTAGAAGCACATTTACTGCTTGTTTCCGACGATAGCCTCCTTGGCGCTCCGAGCGGCGTCAGCGACAGTGTCGGTCACGGACTTGCCCTGGGTGTTATCGGTGTTGCCGCGGAGATTGTCACCAGCCTTCTGGGTGGTGCTCTTCTGGGAGCTGTGGGTTGTTAGGTGGAGAAGTAGTAGGAGGGATGGAGGGAACATACTCAGGCTGGACGGCGGCGGCGGCACGGTCGTAGACGGAGGAAGCCTTGTCTCCGGTCTGCTCGGGGATAGTCTTCTGGTCGTTGGGCTTGAGCTTGTCCGTGGCCTGCTCGGTGAAACCCTTGCGTCCTGAAGATATCGTCAACAGAAGCTCATTAAGAAGTGGCGAAGGCAAGAAAGGAGAGAGGGTGACAAACCAAAGTCAGACATGTTGATTGTAGTTTGTTTGAAGAAGTTGTTGAAAAGTGAAGTGTGTTTGAATGTGTGAGAAGTTGTTGATGTTTTAAGATCGGAGTTGTGTGATGAGGAACGAAAGAAGTGCAAAGATGGAAGCTTTTATAGGCGTTGAGCACTGAGGCTCGGTGGCTGTCAAATACCTGGTTTGGAATGGAAGCCATCTCGTCACTGTGTCGTCAGAAACCGAGTGACCGGTTTGTGATCGGCACTATGAGCCAACCAAGGCAGGGACCATGATGTGCGTAGCTTGCCAGGTACCATCAAACCCACCGATACGATTTCAATCTATCGTCCCGCTGCCACCTTATTACCCTGCACTCGCTCATGTCTGGTCTCTTTGACGGATGACATATCCGGCGCCTTCACCAAATCGTGATGGAGTTTTCCAATGCCTAGGAACCCCAATTCCACTTTTCGCGAGGGAACGTGAGCAGCCGAGGTGCTAATAATGACGTATATGGAACGCTATATTCACCAATGAGCCTCATGACATCAGTGCGGTTCATGTATCGGAGAATTTAACGCTTGGCACACTTATCCGGAAGTGATCGACTGCGGCATCACACAAACAGCCATCTCTCTTTACGACACTTCATTGGAGCGCTGTTGTGTCTATCAATTGGCTGAAAGAAAGAGAACGTATGAGCAACCGACGAGCTTAAATGACATCCGATGCCTTACTGACATGTCTCTTTATTGGATCGGAGCGCCGACGTTTGCGGACTTTGATGTCGATTCGGCAGTGCAGCTCTCAACACCACCATCACCCATACCACCTCCTCAACCTCTCTGCTGCTCGCCGCTTTGGGACCATTTTTGATGGTGGAAATTCCTTATGGCGACGCCTTGTTGGACAACTGTTGTTTATTCATGCAAGCCCCAGTACGACGTTGCAGCTGGCACTCAACAATGCAGCATGAGGTCCATCCCCGGCTGAGAAGGACAGCGCACAAAGAACACTCGGCATTGTGAAAAGCTCGGCGTCTCGGTTCGCAAACATGCCCCACAAATGAAGACTCCCGTTGTTCGAGACACGGAGGAAGCATAAAGAAGTGGCTGCGCTGAAAGGAAAGGGAAACATCAAAAAGTGCCATGTCTAAAATTGGTCTCGGTAACCGCCGCAACCATCCAAGATCCATGGCTATGTGTCAGATTTTGTTTCCCCGTCGTTCCCGAGAGACAACAAAGCTATTATTATTGGTAGGCTGGGTTTCAGATAACTCATATAACTATCAAAGTAATAATAATGAAAGGGCTGTGACTTTACTTTTCCCGGTGAAACACACAGTCTCGACAGTTTTAGCGTCGATCAGCCGCTGTAGATTGATTGATAGGTCCTGCAGGCAGTGTCCGCAAAGCCTCAACGTTTGGTAAGGAAAACAATTGGTTCATTCGGTCCGCAGTAGCGTAAAGGGATCAGATGTCTAGATGCAGATTGCACAGGATTTCCACCTGACTCTTCAATCCGGTGTTTGTCGGCCGTCCAACCCCAATATCCCCGATGGTTTCCCTGCCATGCTGCCTCCGTGAGTGCTTCCGAATAACCGGCATATTAAAGTTGTTTCCGTCCTTCTCTATATGTCGGTACTTAATTGTTACCGTCCGAGTGCTATGGAAAATCGATTCAGAATGTCGGCAGCAAACAGAATTTTTTTCTCGGCGGGTATGCAGAACATCACACATTCCATATGAACAATGTCTCATCTTTCCGAACTGATCTCGAAAATAATGCCTACTTAGTTCTGGACACCCACTTTTGAACAAATAATCAATTAATACAGATCTTTTTGTGGGGGGTTCCCGCCAGATAAAGTCTCACCGCCAAATTTAAATATTTTTTAATGCACCCCTTTTTGTTGATGAATTGGGATTTTTATTACCTGGAATTTCTGACGAAACATGTATGATTAACAGCTGAATGACGGTGGCCTAGGCCAATCGACTCAGCGAGATTGCGTATCGCCAAACGTTTCCAGAACTGCCGTTATAAATACTCATTGATATGGTTGGAGGTTTGGCCGGACCAATTGACTTGACGATCCACAATTGCATTCCAGTGAAGCTGAAATTTGAGGATATGATTTCCCCTTCGCCCCCACAAGTGCTCATTGTCAACCACTTAAATAAAGTTATGCTGTGCTCCTCATAGGTGCAAATTTGTACCCCAGATATGCATCGCATCCCCACACCACCACTGTCACTTGTTGTTTGTACCCTTCACCTGCCTACACCTGCTTACACCTGCCTGTCAATCGGATGCAGAACTGAAAACCCTCAAAGATATCTCACTCGCCCTCGATTATTGGCCACAGATTCGATCCTCTTCCTGTCTTCTCCTTTTAGAAGAACTGCAGGTGCTGCTCGCTACCGAGTCCGCCAACCGTTTCATCGGAACACGGGTATTGGAGTGTAACGTTGGTACAATGGGTAGACGGGGGGTGTTGGCTCTGCTGAATGTGTTTCTCCTGTCAAGGCGTCACACCATGTACCTTGCCGACAACGTGATAAGGGAGGCTGCGTTGTTCGACAATTGGCAGCATAAATTGGAGAAAATATTTTTTTGTTGATATAGCCCAGAGCAATTTTCGTTCTCGCTCTCTGCACGTACGCTGCAGGAGGTCGAGCAGTCAAGTTCACCGCCATCATCATCATGATCAGGAACCAACTGCTGCGGGGAAGAAGCAAAAAAATTAGAGTCCTGTCCGCATTAGCGGGTGTCATGTTTTGTGGGATGCAGCTTTGCTTGTTCGAGGCAAGTTCCTTCACAATAGAGCTGGCTAACGACGGGTTTACAAAGTGCCGATGAAGCCACACAGCCCATTTTCCTAGTTGTCATTGGCTAGAAGCGGCAGGTGCACGTAACTGGGCATTCTTTTGGTTTGGCGTAGCGCACGGACCTTTCGTTGGCGTTGAAGCTCGTGTTATTGTTGGAAAAACTTTCCACTGTTATCATCTCGCCGGTTTTCTCCTAATTGCCACAAAGACCACACAGAACCCATGAATCAGGAGGCCGCTACTGTTCAGAAGCAGGTTGTCTGAGGAGAAGAACATGAGAAGTGCATATGGAAGCAGAGAAGACGGCGTATGGAAGCCAGCGAAAGGCAGAAAGATGTGGGAAGGAGGAAGGGATGGGAAAGAGGAAGGGAAGGGAGGGAGGGCTGGTATCAAATACTAAATGCCTACTGGTGTTTGTCAAAACAAAGATAGAAACGAAACTTGACAAGCCCGCCTGCTGCAACACAACAAGTTCCCATCTTTCCCTCCTGCTCAATCGACTTTCGCTCACTCTGTCAGTCAATCTCTACCAACCACCGCCACGAGTGAAGGGTTCTGTAACGTGCAACGACTGGAACCGCTGCTCCTTCGTCGATTTCTGTTGGACACCGCAGGAATCGATCACTAATACCTAATCCACTAAGAAAAGAGAAGGGTGAAGGAAGATACCATTCCTCCATTCCTCCGATCTGGGTGCTATTATTTTCTTACATAGTTCACACTTCTTCTGGTTTCGGGAGAGGCTTGGTTTCTTCCTTGACGGACTTGTTCCATGACTATCTCATACCACTACCAACACCACCACTACTACTGCCATTGCTAGCTCCTACGCAGCATTTCCACTCGTTTCCCTCCCCCCCTCTACGACTACAATTACGACAAAAACCCCTCTCGTTTGGCATTTTCCCGGACTCATTTTGTGCTCCGGATAGAGCTGGTCACCTTGATTCACGGAAATCCGGGGCAGTTTACTCACCTGGATTGCTGGATATCATTTCGAGTTCGACTTCAAAGCACCGCGGCCCATGCAAATCAAATTTGGCTTGCAGAGGCAAGCAATTCACAATGATGGCATCAGCAGCAATCCCGATGCCAGTTCTACCGCGTCGGGCACCTCCCGGAGCACTACTATTCCCGCTACCGGTGCATCCGGTGCTCAAAACCGGGAACAAGGTCAGCGTAAGCGTCTCCTGGAATTGTCGTCGGGTCCAACGCCGAATGACATCGATGGTATCAATTCATCGAGTAGTATCTCTTATCAGATACCTACATCTCAGACGTACACCACTTCAACCTTCCCTTCACATGGTCAGGAGATATCTCTCCCGCTAGTATCAAGAAGTGCTACGGTAGACGAAGAACAACAAAAGGTCGTGGACGTGTCACCACAACCACCACCATCGATGCAACTGCCACCGAGCTTCTCAAAGGAATATTGGGGCCAGGGTGACAACACTACTGCCACCAGCACAGGCACCGCTGGGGCCGACTACCAAAGTCAGAAACACGATTCGACCGTCAATTCATCTGCACCTTTCACACCCCAACACCCTCCTCCTTCTCATTCCACCGGTGCACCCGCGTCCTTAAACCCCCCCCAACATTCTAATTCGGGGACCTGGCGCCGTCGTTTAACCAAAACACGCTCCCTAACAACCATGGCCAGTTCTGTTAAACGCTCGCTTTCAACCCCTAATGTACAACATGCAGCGGCGGCTGCTGCAGAAGTAGTTTCGAGAATGTCAGACCCCCAATATACGGATAAACGACGCAATAAACTAGGCTATCATAGGACTTCTGTTGCCTGTGGTACGTTTTGTATATCTGTACTTTAGTCCCGTCGCTTATGGTACATCTACGTTGATGGTTGGACATGCCGCTGACATAGACTTTTGTCGGGCCCCACTAGGTCATTGTAGACGTCGCAAGATCCGATGTTTGCCCGCGAAAGATGATGATCAAGGGCGTTGTACCAATTGCATTCGGTTGAAGAAAGATTGCAATTTTTATCCGGTTGAAGCAACTGATCGTCGACCTCGTTCAATGTCGAAACCTGATATCAGCAGCAGCCAAGAGCCGGCTTCAGGAGCCTCGTCGCCATCGCCCGGTGCCGGCGTTCCACTGTCATCTACCGAACCACCGCGTGGCTATCCCGCATCTGTTCCCGTCACACCAACGTATGACTTTGGGAGTAGCTTTGACGACAGCTTCCGGAGCAACAGTATCTCCAGTGCCACAGGACAGGCGCCTCTTCCACGCTCTGCAAATGTATCACGGAAATCTAGTCTAGCTAAGATGCATGCAATGCCCCTTGCATTGAAGATCGAGCAAGGTTACCTTAGTCCTTGTGATGGATTGCATAGGGCACTTTGGGAACAAAGCGAAAGCACGACCCCCGTATCGGACCAGTTCCGGACGACATTGGAGGATACATCAGCAGCGTTCTGGCGATTAACTTCGTCGACTCCGTTTCTCGCGACACATTCAAATCCAGAAGCTATGGATTCGCTCACCTCGCTCGACTCGGTAGACTTGCATGATGAAACAGTATGGCAGTCTCAGGTACCGTCAAGAATGGGATCTATCGACCAAGGAATGGTACCGGTACCTGTATATGCACTTGGGTCATACCAATCGGAGCAGGATTTTAATAATGTGCCGGGGCTTATGTCTGCAAGCGCTTCTACTGCGTCCTTGACGGCTTCCATATCAGAGGTCTCATCGCAATATGCAGGGATGGGAGGAGAGGGAGGAGACGGCTCTGGTTTAGGTCAGTTCACGAATAGGTGGGAAGGCAGCGATCCTTCTGGAGGACATGGTTCATACGAACTCGAATCACCAATGAAAGTGGAGCCATTTGATTCGTTGGAGTCAAGCAATTCATTTTTTATGGACGAGGAGAGTCCATATCCATTTCCGCCACAACATTTACATCCAAATGTCACATGTATGAGGTAGCACCATACATGATTCAGGATGGGATAATACCCACTCCTGTTCCTCAGAGAATGAATGATATGTCGAATGAGAGGATCATTGGGCGGGATTTCCCGAGCCCCATCTGGTTTACGATTGCTGGCTGCGGTGTCACATCTGTGTTTTATATCGATATTTGTTTTGTTGAGCTATACGGTTTCGGTGCAGGCGATATTTGGGATTTCCACGTCATACCATTTCAGTCTACATTTGGGCCTTCGTTGGATCTGTTATGGCAAAAAAAAATTGCTGGGGAGGATGTGGCGGGCGCCTGGCTACACATCGGTTCCCCATGTATGATAAGGCTAGATGGCGTTTTTACGGGTTCTTGGTTTGAATTTTCTTTTAGCGGCTGGGGTACAGAAATGCGTGGGATGATGGGATAGGATTTAAGGGGAAACAAGCAGTATCATATGAATATATGGGCTGGAGAAAGAGTGTTTAGGTGGAATGTTAGGGATACTGCTACTACTTACATAGCATCGGAGATTCCCCATGTTGCCTATTCATGACGATCGTTTCTCTAGTATACGGTACTTCAAATTTGAACAATGGAGTTCCCAATTACCGTTTCAGAGGCATGTACTGTTATTCACGCACTTGCATTTGTTATCAAGAACCAAGCCTAATGCCCCACGATGGCTCTCCAACCCCAGCTGAAGCTTTCCGATCGGGCGTATCAAAGCTGTTGCTGATAGGTGCCCGATCTGTGGCATCCGAATCGAACAGTCCCGAGTTGTTCCAGCCTCCGTCGCCGGCGCCGAGCAGGCACCGAATCAGCTCCTTATCTGTTCCCAAGTGCATATTCTACTCTACTCTACTCTACTCTACTCTCTTCTACTCTGCCCTTCGGGTGAATCAACCGATGCACAGATACGTCCGTCTTGTCTCGTTCAGAGCGAAACCTGCTTGCTTTACGGCAGATGCTTTTAGGGGGGGAGGACACTTGATAGAAACAACTGTAGAGGTACAAATGACGGCGAGGCGTAATCTGATCGTAGTTACGGAATCTTGCGCATCACTCTGATACGTAGATGGCTGATAGATAGCGATGTGCGTTGTGCTTCGTCAAGGTAAGTGTGCTTGTCTGCCCTATCACATCATCACTTATCTATTGATTGCTCATGACTGGATGGTCAGTCTTGTTCCTGCATCCCTGTCCGATCTTCTGGCGTATTCCTGTTCGATAGGGGGGGGGGCGA